>Ga0209344_10001078_pt1 | contig 38453 bp, 30 predicted proteins | sample Cruoilmetagenom6_FD_187293 | JGI IMG/M metagenome (GOLD analysis project Ga0209344, IMG submission 187293) | Oil polluted marine microbial communities from Coal Oil Point, Santa Barbara, California, USA - Santa Barbara Oil Seep Sample 6 (SPAdes)... | ecosystem: Environmental > Aquatic > Marine...
CCCTCCGCCACAAACCCCCCATCCAAAAACATGCCCCCACTCGTTTCAATATTCTCAGCATGAAAAGCCGCCCCACCAGGCTGGCGAAATATCCCAGCCCGACAGGAGAGTTGGCCATCGATCCTCGCCCCCGACAACCACACCGTGCCCTCCGCCACAAACCCCCCATCCAAAAACATGCCCCCACTCGTTTCAATATTCTCAGCATGAAAAGCCGCCCCACCAGGCTGGCGAAATATCCCAGCCCGACAGCCGAGTTGGCCACCGATCCTCGCCCCCGACAACCACACCGTGCCCTCCGCCACAAACCCCCCATCCAAAAACATGCCCCCACTCACCTCAATACTCTGCGCGTTGAGAGCAATGCCATTGGGACGGCGAAATATCCCAGCCCGACAGGAGAGTTGGCCGCCGATCCTCGCCCCCGACAAACTCACTGTGCCGTCTGCTTGGAAACCCTTTGTGAGGTGGAGACTGCTCCCGATCTGAGTACTGTTGGCGTTCAGGACGGGTAGGGGGACATCCAGCGGATCTTGGGAAAGAGAGAGCGTTGCCTCTTCCAGGTCGAGATCGACACGGATAAAAGTGTTTTCGAGGTTGAGTTGACCAATGATGGTTGTGTGGATGAGGTTGAGGGTGTTATCGATACGGGAACGAGGAGCATCGAAACCATTTTTGAAAGTGCAATGCGGGAATGAGAGTGCAGGGCAGGACGCATCCGCAAAAACAACCTTTTCAAGAAAAAGACAACTTTCGAGCTGAAGGGGGACAGCAAGCCTGACATGACTAAAATCAAGAGACCCTATGATGCAGGCGTGTTGCAAGCAGAGGCCTTTTGGCGCGAGTGGCTGCCTGGGATGGTGAAGAAGAAGCGCGAAAAGAACAGCGGCGCGAACCATTCTCCAGCTTGCAGGATCTTCGGCATCTTCGGGCGGGTCGAAAATTATGACATGTCCTGTGCGGGCGTCTTCTATAACGCGTGTTTCATCTGCCGTGAGGTTGTCAGGAAGTTCCGCTCCTGGCAGAAATATCGCCATGCCCACCTCTTGTCGGTTTTCTATTTTCGGCTAGGTGTCGTTCCTCAACAGGTTGCCACTACTCGACAGGTTCCCGCTGTTCAACAGGTTGCCACTCAATAGGTTGCCATTCCTCAACAGGTTGCCGGCAAAAGGGATCTCCCGGTCTGGTTTGGGGAGAACAAGGAGACCAAGCCAAGAATCCAAGACCCTTACAGGGCATCGTAATGCACACGGCTTCCCCTGCAAGTAGAGGCTTCCACCTAAACAGCCACACCGCGCATGGGGGTTCACCGATCCCCCATGTTGCCGAACCGACGAGCAGTTCACAACCAATCGCGTACAAATAGCCGGAGTGTCGGCGCTTGCGGCAGCGCCTCGCACATCACGCCGCCTCTTGCGCTCTCACAATATCTCGCACCCCGACAAGGACTCCCCACCAGAACACTCGTCATAACCATTCCCGCCATCGAGCATATCGTCGCCAACGCCGCCATCAAGCAGGTCATCATCATCCCCACCCCAGAGCACATCGTCACCGACTCCGCCGCCGAGCACATCGTCACCGAACCCGCCATCGAGCTCGTCATGACCATTCCCACCCCAGAGCTCGTCGTGACCATCTCCACCCCAGAGCTTGTCGTCACCAACTCCGCCATCGAGCACGTCGTCACCGTCATCGCCATGCAGCCAGTCCTGACCGTCTCCACTCTCGAGTATGTCGTCACCATCCCCGCCAGAGAGCCAGTCGTCACCATCCCCGCCCACAAGCTTGTCCAGATCATCCCCACCACAGATGATGTCGTTCCCGCCCCTGCCATAGATCCTGTCGTTCCCGCCCAAACCCACGATAACGTCGCGACGAGAGGTGCCGTAGAGGGTCTCGTTCGCGTTTGTTCCAACAATCGTGGCCGTTTTTCCGCCGCATTTGAGTGGGGCGGCAGTGGCGGGGGCGGCAGTGGCAGTAGTGGTGGGGGCGGCAGGAACGGCGGGGACAATGGTGTTCGTGGCGGTGGCGAGGAGAATGCCGGTTATCCAACCGAAAACACGAAAAAGAAGACAAAAAGGTGGCATACGATTCTCCTAGGCTACCCGACAAGGTCTTCTTCGTAAGGCAAAACCCTGCCAACACGATCACCGCAACACTACCCAATTACCCCAATTATATTTGGATGTGGAAAAAATTTTCCACAGATAGAGCGTTCCGAAGGATTTGCGGTGATATCGGGGGAAACCGTCACGAGAGATCTCCAGCCACAAAAGGGCGCAAGTGTGCCACACACCCGACAATGGTCCCGGAATCAGTACTCTCACCCAGATATCTACAAGAGTCTGCGAATACCGGTGCTCCACTCGCGCACGCAAGACATCATTCTTTGGGTACAACTACGACTTCAGCTGTGATCGTGGCAGCCCCACACACGCACATCACAGGGCCGCAACTCGTACCGAAACGCAAGATACTTCACAAAACAAGAAAACCCCGATGCTTACGCATCAGGGTTTGCAACAGCAGGTTTTTCTGAGGGTTTGGGTGGAGGTGAGGGGACTCGAACCCCTGGCCTCCTCGATGCGACCGAGGCGCTCTTCCAACTGAGCTACACCCCCGTAGGTGCCCCGCAGCATAGCTGACAAGAGGCACTACTCTCACTTCTTTATCCCGAGGACAAATCATCGGGAAGGATCAGCGACTATCAGCCACGACCACAGTTCGGCTTTTTGCCGTGGTTTGCTTTACGCTTGCGAGCACGAGACTTTCGCTTGCGGGTCCTCTTACTCATATCGTCAGGCCTTCCTGTTCAGACTTTTCCTGCAACTTCTCGCTTCACCACACTGATGAGAAGTGTCATGTGTGTAAAAAGTGAGTGTGCCACACGTTCGCAGCACAGGCAGGAGAAAATTCTGGCAGAATCTCGCTTGCGTTGTGCACACCCAGAAAAGACATTGGGAATCTCTGCTGCGCGGTCTTCCTCTGAGTTTTCTGCCAATCTCCTTATGCCATGCTATGAAACTGCAGGCATGCAGCCAGGCTAGTGAAAAAACACCAGAACACGGACGACAAACCGAAAAACCAGTATCTTTCGCAGCTGGACTGAAAGCCACACCTCACGTGCCCATACCCTGCTCTGAAAAGAAAGGGCATACAGACTCGTCTGCATGCAAGAGCCCTGAGTCGACAGGTAGTGCATGGTAGACGGCATACGATACCTGTATAACAAGGTTTTTCTCATCCGTGATTCCATGGAACCTGATGTCAAGCCTATCAAAGCCAGAAAAAGAGAGCCAATACACATCCCAACCGCGAGCGCTGCCCGCTTTTTCCCCTGACTTTCCCTCAGCTGTACCTCTTGCTTCTCTCTTTTGCAGCTGGTTCTACGCTTCCCGACAAAGAAGCAGTACACTCTGGCGCAAGCCCGGCCTCACGAGAAGTTTTCTGCCCTCCTGCTTCACAAAACTTCCCGAAGTCTTCCCGCAAAATGTTTCTACACTCTCCAACAGGCGAGTTGCACTCGCCCAAAAGTCTCAACAACCCGCAAAGATGCAAGAGAAAACCAGTTTTTCCTCCATCTGTCGCAAAGACAGCGGTCGATTTTTGGCAGGGCAAGCGTGGGAAAGATCTCCGGATTCCATCACACAGCCCAGAACACAGCCAGGAAAGGCGACGAGATCGCGATGAGCGCCCCAGCCAATTCGCCCCCCGGCAGCACCCCTCTCCCCACAAACACCGCTCCTTCTGAGGAACCGCGAGAAAGTCCGCGAGAGCAAAGTCCCTGCCTTGGGCTCTCTCTCACGGCAACTCCCATTGGAAACCTGGGAGATCTCACAGACCGCGCGCGTCAGCGTCTACGTGAAGCCGACATTATTGCTGCCGAAGACACTCGCCGCACACGCAAGCTGCTCTCTTCCCAAGGCATCCCTTCCCCAACACTGGTGTCGTACAATAAAAACAATGAGCAACGGCAACTCCCCTGGCTTCTCACACAAATATCTCAAGGGAAACATGTGGTTTTGGTCTCTGATGCAGGGAGCCCTGCTATCGCCGACCCTGGCGAAACTCTGGTCCGGGCCTGCGCCGAACAGAATCTTCCGGTAGAAGTAGTACCCGGACCTTCCGCTGTAATTGCCGCTTTATCTCTGAGCGGGCTTCCAACTGGCCGTTTCGTCTTTGAGTCCTTCTTGCCACGCAAAGCAGGGGAGCGGAAACGGCGCATGGAATCGCTCGCCCAGGAAACCCGCACCATGATCTTTCTCGAATCCCCCACCCGCCTCTTTCCCGCTTTATCTGACATGCGCGACATTTTTGGGGCAGAGCGACCATGTGCCGTGTGCCGTGAACTCACAAAAATACACGAGGAAGTGCGCCGCGGCAGTCTTGAGAAAATCGCCGCCTCTTTTGCGGAGGGCACAAAAGGAGAAGTCGTCATTGTGGTAGGAGGAGCCCCTCCGGTCACGGTCAGCTCCGCAACGCTTGTCGCTCATATTCGAGAGTTCCAGCGGGAGGGACTGTCCACGAAGGAGATTGCCACAAGAGTGGCAGCAGACCTCGGAGTTGCAAAAAACAGGGCGTACCAGGCGGCAATTGAGGTGGGAAACGAAAGCACACCGAGCGATCCTGCCGCTTCATTCCCAGGCCAAAGCGAAACTGTCACGAAGCAAAATACCTGAAAATCCGGCATTCAAGTACAAGGACTTTGGGAGGGGAAAAACTGGCGCTGTCCGACAGCACACTCCCGGATGTGGTCTGAGGCTTTTCTTCCCTGGGAAAGAGGAAGAGTGCACAGACATCCGGCAAGTCCCCTCCTCTATGAGGAAAAAGCCTGCACCGAACGGGCAAGAGCCGCCTCAAGACGGCTCTGCACGATAGTCAACGACAAGTCAGCACGAGTGCGTTCCAATATAGCCCGGCCTGCATCGGTCGCACGACGCAAACCAGCAGTCATGGAATCCGGGAAATCGACTTGGAGAAGAATCTCGTACATTTTCTCCATGACTTGAAAAAATTTCTCGGCTTCATGCGAGTGCCCCTCTCGCAGCCAGTCCAGCACAGCCCGTCGCAACTCCCCTATCGTCTCTGCCACGCCATGCAACCAGGCGACACCAGGAATTTTCAACTCCTCATGATCTGGAATGGGATGCGCAGCCACCACTGCTTGATAGATACAAGCTTCGGCGTATTCTTTTTGAGCGTCATGCAGAAAACCCGACCACAACACACGTGGATAAGGAGCCAGTACTTGGGACGCCTGCTCTAAAAGGACAGACGCCTCTTCGAGCAGGGAATGCGCTTTCGTAAAGTCACGACGGTGCAGAGCACGTATCGCGTTCGCCGCAAGACGAGTCACTTTTCGGGAATTCGCCAGACCGATCTCACGCGCCGCTGAAGTTTTCTCGAGTTCCTCCAGGATCCGGCCTGTCGCTTCTTCAAGACCAGTACTCACCGGGAGTATCTCGAACTCTCAGCTTCGGAAAGACCTTTTTGTGACACGGTCCTACTTCTACCGCGTTCAAAAGAAGAAAACCCCACAGATCCCGCATTCGCAGGCGGAAGAAAATTCTCAGGGAATCCATTTGGTGACTGCCGGCCCGGTGGCTGCCTGCCCTGTGAGGGCTGTGGACGAGAAGGAGGCGGTTGCTGATGAGACACTTCATCAGGGTGCAGACTCTGGCTCCCCTCTTGAGGCGACGGAGCGGGAGAATACCTGTCTCTCCCAGAGTCACGCGGGACATACCGGGGAGATTCGATCAGAGTGTCCGCATGCGGAATATCCGAAGGGATATCAAGGGTATCGTGCCCATCCACAAGAAAAGCTGGGTTTTCCTCATTTTCCGCGTCTTTGTTTTCTGCCACATTTTCTTTTTCGGGAAGCGGGTCGCCGCTCAGGGCTTCCAGAGAGGGGACTTCATCCTTCATGTCCAGGACTTCAGCCAAGGTCAGGTCGCCGTTATTTCGTCCTTCCATGACGTTTTCCACTGACTGGCGCACAACATCATCCATGGAGGAATCAAAAGCCACCATCAGGTCTCCCCCCACCATAGTGTCCGCTACAGTTCCAGGGTCGGTTGGCGTTTCGCCTGGTGTGAGATATTCAGAATCGGTCACAAAACCGTCTTGTTCTCCAGAGACCGGGGGAACCACCATGCCTTCTCTGTCACCAATGTCTCTGTTTTCCTCAGAAGACCAGGCATCACCAAGAGGGGCACTCGGAAGCACACCGCCAGGTCCGACAATCACAGGCACAGCAGCCAAAGTGGCATCCGGCGAAGAGCTTACTCCTGCGTCGCGAGAGACGGCATCTTGGGGAACAGTGGGTACCACACCTTGCCCAAAACCAGGATCGGTAGGCAGGCCATCTTGAACCGGCAAAATTCTCTGTTCTTCGCGCCTTCCTTCACCGGCAAGGTTCCCAGGAACGCCAACCGCAGGGTCAGCCATAGAAGATTGTTCCATGGAAAAAGGAGAAGTCGGCTCTTTGTTCTTTTGACCAAAAGGAGTGCCAGTCGGGGCAGCCTCTTCCTTGGAAAAGAAAGGAGAAGACACAGTTCTCAGAACTTCCGTAGGAACTTTCCCCGTATAGTCAAGATCTGCTTGGAAACTCCTACGAGCACCAGAGAAAGGATCTTTCTCATCGATATCGTCATAGATTCTCTCAGAACTTGGAACAGGTGTCCCTAGAGCTTCCTCTTGGAAAGAGGACTCTGCCGACACCTGAGGTATCGACACTTCCGTCAGAGACGGAGCAGACCCCACAACACCCGGGACAGCACCCGACACCTGGGGCACATGAGGAGCCTGGGGCACCTGAGGTATCGACACTTCCGTCAGAGACGGAGCAGACCCCACAACACCCGGGGCAGCACCCGACACCTGGGGCACATGAGGAGCCTGGGGCACCTGAGGTATCGACACTTCCGTCAGAGACGGAGCAGACCCCACAACACCCGGGGCAACACCCGACACCTGCATCGGAGAAGACTGTGCAGAGGGCTGCAGATGCCCAGGAGCGACCCTGCCCTCCAGAGGGCGGGAAGTAGTCGTCGCAGACCCACCAAAGTGAAGCGGAGAAAAAGTAGAACTCGCGGAAAAAGGCATCGGCGCAGAAACGCCGGCAGCCGCAGCAGGTAGCGCACGCTGCCGGTAATCGGCGATACGGCGCATCTTGCGTTCCCATAGTTGTTCTTCTTCTCGTTTTGCAGCTTCTGTCGCCATAAATGTGTAGCTGACGAAGAGCACAACGAGCGCGGCAGAAACCCACCAGAAAGTGGACCAAAAAATGCCGAGCAAAATCGACACAGAGGTAGCCACTCCAAGAGAAAACTGTAGATTCTGACGGCGACGAGCAGAGCTGGCAGACTTGCGACCAGCTTGTAGTCCGGATTGCTTCTGCTCCGGGCGCCCAGCAACTGCACCCTTTATCCCAGGTGCTTCAACGGAAGAACCGAATGAGCCAACCTCGGTATCCATGGAGGGAAGCCTCCTCAACCTCTCTCGCCCACTGGAAGCGGACGATCGATAACGGCAAATCGACGAAAGAAAAGAGACGAGAAAACAGCCGAAGGCCAAAAGGCCAGCGGACCTCTACCCCGTCCCTCTATGTCGATGCGCCAATTGGCGCACGACTCTTGCGGAAGAAGAGGGGATCTGTCAAGCGCGAAAGCTGACGGCAGCTTTTTCCTCGAAAGGGCCATTCGCCCACTTTCCGCGATCATCTCGAAGCACCACCTTTTTCAGGATGCACCGACATTTCTCCTTTCGCCAGTTCACATGCATGATGTAGCGCTGGAACAAGGATTTTGAGACCATCACGTACTCCACCGGAGGAGCCAGGCAAGTTCACAATCACCGTCTTTCCGCAGATTCCTGCAATCCCACGAGTAAGCATTCCAAAGGGAGAGGGAGAACCGTTCCTTACAGCCTCCGCAAAACCTGGCGCCTCACGTTCAATGACCATCCGCGTCGCTTCCGGAACACAGTCACGAGGACCAAACCCTGTTCCGCCACTCGTGACGATAAGATTCACTCCTGCACCCACGAATTCGCGTAAAACCTCCATTATCCCTGGAATTTCATCAGGTACAACGCGAATCCCTTCAAGAGAGAATCCGGATGCTTCAAGCAGTTCCGCAGCAAGCGGTCCCGATTTGTCCACACGCGTTCCTGCTGTTACTCCATCGCTCGAGACCACTACAGCAGCTCGCAGCGCAACACTTTCGCTCATGTGTCTCCATCCTTGTGCCCACCCTAGTGTCAGGAACAGGGGTCAGGGACACGTGGCTTTTCATCGTCTTCACAACCCGGTCCCGGGTACCTGTACTATCCTTTGTTATCCGTCGGGTTGTTTATCGCTATTTCCGTTTTCTGACCAGACTCTGTCTATTCGTGGCTGTTTTCCATAAACGACGCGCAAACGGCACACCGTTTTGTCACCATATTGCCGTACGCAATCCCTGAGCGCACAGATGCCACAGGCAGTCAGGGCAAAAGTCCGTGAGAACGAGACCTATCTCGCCGCTTCCATCCGCCTCATCCCCGCGCCTCGTCCTATCACGTCACAGGCTTCTTTGCCCGCCCGTCTTCTCATCTGGCCCGAGAGGTCTGTGCCAGTGGCCGCTCCGCCCTCCTTCTTTCTCCTCAAGTGCCACTGAAGTGATCTCCATCCAACGGTCGACGCTCTTGGCCATATCGTAAATCGTGAGACCTGCCACTGCCGCCGCGGTAAGAGCTTCCATCTCTACGCCCGTACGACCAACTGTTTCGACGACGGCAGTGATTTCCACAGTGTCTTCGCCAAGGTCGAAGTCCAGTTTCGCAGCTGTGAGCGCCAGAGGGTGACACAAAGGCAAAATTCCCGGGGTATTTTTTGCTGCCATGATGCCTGCTATCCGGGCGGTCTCCAGGGCGTTCCCCTTCGGAAGGGTACCCTCTCGTAGCAAAATAATGGTCTCACGACGGCATCGCAACACAGCGCGCGCAACAGCCCTGCGTCGCGTCTCTGCTTTTTCGCCAATTTGCACCATACGCGCGTCACCAAGATCGCGACTACCTCCGATCTCAGAGTTGGAGGTACCAGAAGTGGCCTTCTCTCCCTCACGCAGCACCTCACTATTTTCTGCGCGCGCCTCGAACCTTTCCGTTTTCGGCGACATATTCGTACCGGTATTCTGCTCGCTCACGACTTCTCCCCGTGTCTCACACGCGCACACCGCTGTCGAGACGTTCGCGGGCCCAGTTCAAAGGAATTGTCGGAACAAGCTGACCTGTCGCCCATTCGTCCTTCCCCGGAGGAAGAACCGCGAGCGCATCGGCAAGGGCGAGTCCCGAAAGCATATGAGATCCTTGCCCGCCTGTTGGATACAGCGAACCTTCCCGAGATTGCACCCTCACGAAGTGCGTTTTTCCATCATCTGGCCGCTGTAAAGGTGTTCCAACCCGACATTGGACAAACGGAGGAACCACAGGCGTGATACCCATCATCTTCCGTACTGCAGGACGCACATAAAGCTCAAAAGCCACTACTGCCGACACGGGGTTTCCTGGCAGGCAAAAGAAAACAGCCCCACCGGCCAGACCAAACCCGATTGGTTTCGCAGGCTTGATCGCGGTCTGCCAAAACTCGACTCCCAAATCACTCAAAGCCATTTTTACGGCGTCGTATTCGCCTCCCATCGAAACGCCTCCGGTGGAAAGGATGAGATCGTGCGAAGCAGCTAATTCCAGCAAATCCGACCGCACCGTCTCGATGTCATCACCACACGAAAAAACAGTCGGGGCGCAAATGTTGAACCCGCTGCGAAGCAAAGCCGCTATCACAAAGCAATTCGAGTCATAAATTTGTCCGGGAGCAAGCGGGCCTTCTCCAGGATGCCGCAACTCATCTCCTGTAGAAACAACAGCCACCCGGGGAGCAGGGTAAACCAAAAGCTCCGCCGCGCCGACTGAGGCAGCAACACCAAGATGGGCGGCATTGAGACGGGTTCCCAGGGGAATTGCCACTGCTCCGACGGGAACATCTTCCCCTGCCCCACGCACATGAGAAGCCTTTGGGCCGGCTTCCTCCACAAGAACACGCTTCACAAGGTCGTTTCCGCCACTGGCCTCTGCGCCGTCTCTGCCGTCTCTGCCGTCTCTTTGGGAGAGATCCGCTGTTCCTCGATCCGGCGTCACCTCTGGAGCACACGCGGGCTCTTCCCCGACACTCTCCTCCTGTCGTGTCCATTCGACAGGCACTACAGTGTCCGCTCCCTCCACCATGACTGCGCCGGTGAGAATGCGCACAGCTTCCCCTGGCCCGACCCGCTGTGGAGCAGGATGGCCCGCAGCCGCCACGCCAATCACGCGGAGCGCAACTGGCGTTTCTCGGGAAGCAGTGGCCACGTCGGCCTGGCGTACGGCATAACCGTCCATGGCAGAGTTCGCAAAAGGAGGAACCGGTATCGCCGACACGACTGGTGCTGCAGTGACATGTTCCCAGCATTGATCAAAGGGAAGTTGTCGCGGAGTATGTCGTGACACTTGATCAAAAATACGCTGTCGAGAAGCTTCCAATGAAAGCATTAAGTGATCCCGTGTTGCTTACAAAACGCGCCTAAAAACTCGCGGAATTGCGGACCCACATCTGCACGTGCAACGGCCAAGTTGACGATAGCCTTCATGTAGTCGATCTTGTCACTGATATCGTAACGGACCCCGTCATACACGTATGCATACGTTGTCTGAAATCCAGCCAGGTTCCTAATGGCGTCAGTAAGCTGGATCTCCCCATGCTCATCTGGAGGAGTGTCTTCCAGGGCATCAAAAATCTCTGGGGTAAAAACGTACCGACCAATCACTGCAAGGTTCGAAGGAGCATCTTCGGGGTCTGGTTTCTCGACAATATTGAGAATCCGGGCAAGACAGTCTCGCCTTGCCTCAGATTCAATACAGCCATAGTTGGAGATCTGATCTTTTTCAACTTCAGTCACGGCAATGACTGACCGTCCGTACTTTTCAAACTCGTTGATCATTTCAGCGAGCAGATTGCTCTCCGGATCAGGCAGATCATCTCCGAGCATCACCACAAAGGGTTCTCGCCCAATATGCTTCTCTGCCACCATGACCGCGTGCCCAAGTCCCTTCGGCTCCCGTTGCCGAACATAATGTATGTCAGGCAAACGCGAAATCTCCCGAATCTCCTCAAGCACATCGTATTTTCCGGCTCGTTCGAGACTGTCCTCAAGCTCACCAGACCGATCGAAATGATCCTCTATTGAGCGTTTCGAATGGCTCGTCACCATCAAAATATCGTCCAGGCCGCAGCGAATCGCTTCTTCGACGACATATTGGATTGCCGGCTTGTCGACGAGCGGCAACATTTCTTTTGGCTGGGACTTGGTTGCAGGCAAAAAACGGGTACCCAACCCAGCAGCGGGAATCACAACTTTACGAACGCGCACGTCACCTCCTCTCCATCTCAACTCCGGGTATGCCCGCATATGGCAAATGACGCAGCGCACTCTCCAGAAAAATTTTCGCAGCCAAAGAAACTACGAAAACAGAGCAATACGGAAAACTCCAAAAAGAGCTGAGACCCATCGCTACCAGCACTCTGGAGCAGCCCTGCGAAACCCGGCAAAAAACATAGTTTTCCAAACAGTAGTCACCACAGTCTCAGAAGAAGGACCTTCTCGCGAAGTAATGGCTCAGAGAAGGGCCGGTAAAAAAGAAAAAACCATTCATTCTTCTTTTACAACACGGGCCGCTACCTAACCTGTTCAGGCGGATCGTTCTTTCCTTTGCCTTCCTTCCTCTAGTCTTGGGCAGTAAACAACAAACAAAAAACTGGTGCATACCCTCGCTCCGCTTGTCGCGATCCATCCCGCGAAAAACACAGAAAGAGAAGCAAGGCTTTCTTCTTCTCTGCATTCTTGCGCTCAGAGTCCAGCGAAACAGGTAGTCACCTGTTCACCACAATCCCACACCAACAAGGAAATAAACATGCCGACTTACGAATACGCCTGTCAGGAGTGCGGCGGTCACTTCGAAGTCGTCCACAGTTTCACTGACGCACCTCCCACACAGTGCACAACATGCAACAGTGAGAGTATCCGTAAGGTCTACTACCCCATCGGGGTTGTCTTGAAGGGCTCCGGGTTCTACAAGACCGACAACCGAAGCGGAGCGTCATCTTCGCAAGGATCCTCCCAGTCTTCGGGAGATAGCTCCTCCTCCGGTGATTCCTCCTCCGACAGCTCTTCCTCGAATAGCTCTTCCTCCGACAGCTCTTCCTCGAATAGCTCTTCCTCCGACAGCTCTTCCTCGAATAGCTCTTCCTCGAATAGCTCTTCCTCGAATAGCTCTTCCTCGAATAGCTCTTCCTCGAATAGCTCTTCCTCGAGTTCCAAAGGTTCCTCATCAAGCGAGAAAAGCGCTTGAAACCTGCTAGATCTACCTCTCTCTTTCCATAAAGGACATGGACATGTCTTCCCAGACAACTCAGCCAGAAATAGGAGTATTCGGCGGATCAGGCTTCCAAAAACTCCTTGAAAAGGCAGAAATGCGCGAGATAGATACCCCCTGGGGGCGTCCATCAGCTTCAATCGCCGTTGGCATGTTCGCTGGGAAAAAAATTGCCTTTCTGCCACGTCATGGTGTTTCGCATGAGTATCCGCCACACGCCATCCCATACCGCGCGAATATCGCAGCCTTCCGAGAAATCGGTGTAAAACGCATTATTTCTCCCTGCGCGGTGGGAAGTCTGCAGAGACACGTGGCACCAGGCAACTTTGTCGTATGCGACCAGCTCGTCGACCGCACAAAACAGCGCGGCGACACCTTCTACGATTCACCCAGCACTGGCCCCACAACCCACATCAGCTTCGCAGACCCGTATTGCCCAGAACTACGCCGGCTTGCCACACAAGCCTGCGAAACCGCCGGCGTCACCATGCACCCAAGCGGAACAGTTGTTGTGGTAGAAGGCCCCCGCTTCTCCACACGAGCTGAATCACGTTGGTTCACTTCTCAGGGGTGGGAAGTCATCAATATGACACAGTATCCAGAAGCAGCCCTCGCACGCGAAAAAGAATGCTGCTTTGTCAACATCTCTCTTGTCACCGACTGGGACACCGGTTTCAGTCTGGACTCCGGCATCGAAGCAGTCACTGTCGACAAGATCATTGAGGTATCCCAACAAAACAACAAAAAACTCATCGATGTCCTCGAAGTGCTCATCGCCTCCCTCCCGCCCGCCGCGACTGCAAGCTGTCAGTGTAAAAACGCACTGGAGCACGCGCAGCTCTAACCACAGCCCCTTGGCATTGACGACATTGACGACATTGACGACGACGACAACAACGACAAGCACCCCGGTCAGGCTTGTCGGAAAAGAAAGAAGCCGGTCCTCGCGAGGCACGCTGCAAAACCGACACACGCACGGCTCCCAACATCTCCGAGATGGGACTGCAATATACCCACAGAAAGTGCAGTTCCTGACTCGCCCGGCTGCCCCCCGAAAAACACCCCCGATTCGAGACCCGTAATCCCGCGAGACATATCCAGCCTCGTTACGCTCGCCCTACACACAAAAGCTGGAACACACCCCGCACACCCCGCCTTCACGCTTCCACACTCACATGCCCACATGACACCCCGCACTCCACGCCCACACGCCTCATGCAAAAGTCGCGCTCGGCGTCTTCACGGCAAACAACAGGAGGAAAAATCACCCGTCCCGAAAGAGGTTCTTCGAGAGTCCACGCGACATGTCATGCTATATCACCCGAGCGTTTCCCCTTGTAGAACCTATTGCACGAACTTATGTCGCATTTCTCGTCGACATATGGCATCCTCTTGGGCATGACTGTCGCGCTGCCACCTTCCGAAAGCGTTCCGGTATCACACCGGGTAATCGAAATCCACACACCAGGACGCCTGGGACCAACCGTGACGATCGCACAAGCGATCGCCCGCTATGGAGTCAGCCGCGCCACTATTCAGCGGCGTCTCGCAGATGGTGCAATTGAGGGTGCCCACAAAAAACCGTCTGTTCATGGCGAAGAATGGCATCTTCCAATCAACGCTCTCGACAATCTTTTCACTCCACTCAAAGAACCCGACACCGAACCAAGACCAACGAAACACCGCCCAACCTCCGAAGATATAACCGTCCTTCTCAAGCTCCTCGCTGACATGAGGGCTGATCTCCGCCATGAGCGCGAGAGTCGCCGGCTCGAGCTCACTGCAGCACGCGAGGAAAGCCAAGAACGCGAACAAATGCGTTTATATTCGCGAGAGAGCGCGGCCAGACTCGAAGGAGAACTGCAATCCGCGCAGCACCATGCCGCAAAAATCGCCGAGCATCACAGAGAAGAGATCACCCTGCTCCGGACGCAATCAGAAGAAGAACGTCTCCGTCGCGAAACACGCGACAGAGAAATTGAGCGTTTGCGTAGCCTGCTCTCAAAACGCCAACTACGCAAACTCCGGCGCTTGCAACAAGAGTAATTCCACGAGAAACAAGGAAGAAAAAGAGAAACACAGCCTTGGGCGGATCTCCCAAACAGCACGCGCGCGAAAAAATACTTTTTCTTGCCGGGCACGTCGCCTCACTTTCCGACTTTTTCGCTCCTACCTCCGTCACCGTTCACGCTCAAGCTCCCTCTGCCTTTTCTCTCGGTTCTCCGCACACCGGGAAAACCAGCTGAGGCGGCATCTCTTGCCTGTGCTTCTCCTCCGTCATCCTTTTTTCTTGTGCGCTCCATTCACGTGATACAGCTGCTGCAGGAGTGGGGCGCTCCCTATTCGAGCAGCGCCCCCCCAATCACGATCGCAGACAGCACAAGGCGGTATATCACAAAGGGGACGAGTGTCCGGGTGCGGAGAAAACGCAAAAGCCAGGAGACTGCCGCGTACCCCGTCAAAAAGGAGGCGGTGATCCCAATCACAAACTGCCAGACTCCGATGCCTGCCGGGAAGCCGTCGCTTACGAGCTCCGCCCCTTTCAGCAGTCCCGCGCCTCCGATCACGGGAAGCGACATAAGAAAGGAGAAGCGCACGGCGTCCTCACGAGAGAACTCCCGATACACGCCCGCAGTAAGCGTCACGCCGGATCGAGAGGTGCCAGGCGCAAGCGCAATCGCTTGCGCAAACCCAATGAACATGGCGTCACCCCATGTTGTCGTGTCAAGCTTGCGGGATGTTTTCGACGACCTGTCCACATACAACATGAGCAGGCCAAAGAGACCAAGGGTAATGCCCACACTGAGAGGACGGTCCAGGTTCTCCTCAATGAAATCCTCCCCCACCAGCCCAAAAACCGCTGCTGGTACAGAGGCCAGGAGCAGCAACCAGGGAAGACGATCCTCAAAAGTCACAAGACGGCGGTCAGAAAAAGTGCGAAAAACCGCCGAAAAAAGCCCGGCTACTTCCGCACGAAAGTAAACAAGAACTGCAAAAAAAGTCCCGAGATGCAAGGCGACGTCAAAGGTTTTACCGAGTTCATCAGGGAGATCCCAGCCAAACAACCAGGGAGTCAAGACAAGATGGCCAGAAGAAGACACGGGAATGAACTCGGTCAGTCCTTGCACAATCCCCAGAACTATTGCTTGGAAAATGCTCAAACAGAAAACTCCTCGAGTCCGCGCGACGACAGGCCATGGGCCTCACGCGCGATCTCGACGATGTGCGCGAGCATTGTGTTCAGCTCGTAATCCTTCGGGGTGTACACACAGGCCACTCCGAGAGAACGCAGTTCGGCAGCATCCGCATCTGGGATAATGCCACCAACCACCAGGGGAATGTCATCAATGCCTTGCACGCGCATGAGGCGTAGGATTTCCGGCACAAGTTCGCGGTGTGAACCGGAAAGAATAGAGAGGCCGATTATATGCACAGACTCTTCTAGCGCCGCTTCGACTATTTTTGCCGGTGTCAAACGAATGCCTTCATAGACCACTTCCATTCCCGCGTCACGCGACCGCATGGCGATTTGTTCCGCCCCATTGGAATGGCCATCCAATCCAGGTTTCCCCACAAGAATCTTGAAAGGACGCCCAAGCGCACTCGAGGTCTCTTGCACTGCGGCCCGCAGGCTTGTCAAAGAAGACGCGTCCGAAGGCGTGGACACTGCCTGCGCCAGGCCAGTCGGCGCACGGTACTCACCAAAAATCTGTCGAAGTTCATTTGCCCACTCTCCTGTTGTGACCCCCGCATGGGCGCATTGGATCGAGGCAGGCATAATATTCTGGCCAGTCTTTGCGGCCTGTCCGAGGGCGCTGAGGGCAACAGTGACCGCTGCTGCGTCACGTGCGTCCTTATGGCGGGCAAGGCGCTCTCGCTGGGCAGTTTCCGCACGGGCGTCAGGCCGCAAGATACCCCCTTGCCCGTCGGCTGTGAGTGGCCCCTCTTCCCCTTCCAGAAAGCGATTCACACCCACAATCACATGTTCCCCGCTCTCAATCGCGGCGACGCGGGCCGCGTTTGATTCCACGATGCGACCCTTGGCGTACCCAGTGTCAATGGCTTTGACCATCCCGCCAATCTCGCGGATCTTGTCCATCTCCATTTTTGCTTCAGCAATGAGGGCATTGGTCTTTGCCTCAATCACATACGATCCGTCAAAAATATCGTCATACTCAAGTAGGTCTGTCTCATACGCAAGCACTTGCTGCACCCGCAAAGACCATTGCTGGTCCCAAGGACGCGGAAGACCCAAGGCTTCATTCCAGGCAGGAAGCTGCAACGCGCGGGCACGGGCACCCTTCGATAACGTGACACCAAGGCTTTCCAACACGATACGAATGAAGTTGTTCTCTGGTTGCTGTTCCGTCAGACCAAGCGAGTTGACCTGCACCCCATACCGAAAACGCCGCTTGCGTGGATCTTCCACCCCATATTTCTGCAAAACCAGCTGATCCCACATTTGCGTGAAGGCCCGCATCTTGCAGACTTCTTCCACAAAATTAATACCGGAGTCCATGAAGAAACTGATCCGCCCACACACATCGGGCATCATGCTTTCGTCCACTTGCCCGGATTCCCGCACCGCGTCCAGCACTTCTGTCGCCATGGACAGACCAAACGCAAGCTCTTGCACAGGAGTCGCGCCTGCTTCCTGCAAGTGGTAGGGACAAATATTGACAGGGTTCCATTTCGGAAGATGGGTGAGGGTATAGGCAATGGTGTCGACGGTCAGACCCAAGGAGGCTTCGGGCGGAAAAACGAACGTACCACGCGAAAGGTATTCTTTTTGGATATCATTTTGCGTGGTACCGGTGAGCGCTTGCACCTCGGCGCCTTGTTCTTGCGCAACCGCAATATAGAGCGCCAACAACCAGGCCGCAGTGGCATTGATCGTCATCGAGGTATTCATCTTGTCCAGGGGAATCCCATCAAAAAGCTCTCGCATATCTGCGATAGAGCACACGGGAACCCCAACTTTTCCTACTTCCCCGAAAGCCTCCGGCGCATCAGCGTCATATCCCATCTGCGTGGGCAGATCAAACGCCACTGAAAGTCCCGTCTGCCCCTTCGCCAGGTTCTTTTTGTACAAGACATTCGATGCCCCTGCTGAAGAATGCCCGGAGTAGGTGCGAAACACCCACGGTCGATCCCGTTTCGGCTGCCCGCTCATAAAGTCGTGCTCCCCTGGTTATCGCCGGGATAAAATGTCAAAGACGAAATACGGGCCAGGAATCATCCTTCAATGCCCCTACGCGTCCGCCGCTTGCATCTCGGTGGGCGGGCAATAAAAGTGTCGCCACAGCGCCTCGCCCCCTTCTTGTCTGTTGTCTCACGCACCAGGGCAAAACAAACGGCTCACACCCTGTCTGAAATGGAGTGTAGGTTCGTTGTAGCGCACAGAAAAAAGTCTGGAAGCCTCTTCTCTGCCCTTCTCCGAAAAAGCCGAAAGCCTCTTCTCTGCAGAATCATCGGAGGAAGAAGAAAAAAACGTTGCACATTTTTCCCCACACTTCATGTGTACACTCCAATTTTTCCCTTGTCCTCGCAGAGGAAACAGACCGGACTACAAACAGGCTACACTATTTTTTGCAAGCAGGTTCCCCACTTTTGCAAGCAGGTTTTCCACCCGTGCTTTCACGTGCCTTCACACAGGAAAACCCACGAGAAACCGCCGGATACCAGCATGCAACCAGGTTTTCTTCCCATGCTTTCTTCCCTGGTTTTCACACCATTTTTCATGAGAAAAGCGCAGATGAAGAAGGGATGATACGAGGGCGCCATACTGACATTTTTGGATCATGACGCGTGCCGACAACTTGTCCTTCCTGCATGCTCTCCAGAAAGTCGTCAGGAGAATCAAAATCCGGCATAATCAGCCAGGCAGCACCAATTTCTTCTGGATAATGCGCGTCAGAACCGGCGCCTCCAGGGAGGCCTGTTGCCGTCGCAAAGGCCGCGGCTTTTCGATTTATGACGTCCAAACTGTTGCGGGCATTAAATACTTCAATCGCGTCAAGGAGATCCTCCTCGATCAAGGCAAACATCGCCTCTGTCGACATGGCGTAGTTACGAGGCCCAATCGGATGAGGCACATACGTCAGCCCGCCTTGCTCTCGCACCATGCTCGCCGCGACCGCGGACGGGTACCCAAACGCCACACGCTCCTGCAAAAAAAGGCCGATTAATTCCCCTTCGTGGGTTTTGATCTCTTCGCCAATGATCACGCGCACATCGAGCTCTGCTGCAAGAATATGGGCGACACGCACGGCATTGTGATCTGTGATACACACCACATCGAGATCCGCCTCTTCGACTGCCGCGCCGAACTCATCGTCTGTGGTCACTGCATCACCCGACCCATAGGTGTGCATATGAAAGTCGACCTTCACCCAGCCCACAGGAAGCACAGGCGCCTCATCCACAGGAATAGCCACGAAACGTTCCCGCACCGGGAAATGTGCCAAAGAAGACTCTGTCAGAGAAGCAGCCAAAGAAGATATCGAAGCAGACGGGGATGACAAAGACGATGGCAGCGACGCGTCCGGTTGCCTTGACGACAACTGCTGTGCCGCGGAATCTTCTGACTCCGCTCCTCTCCCCATCTCTTTTGTGTCCGGTGTGTCCACGCTTGCTGGGGGAGTCGCCACTTGTTCTGCGTCCAAGCCAGGCCCCACACAAGAGACCGCCCGCTCTTCAACCATCAGCGCTTCTCCCCATCTCATTCGCTCCTGTCCCTGGAGAAATCCTAACTCGCCCTGTGCGCAAAATACCTGTCTGCTCCCCGCCTGCGCCCTTGCCACTCTGTAAAACCTGACAGTTTTACGCGTCCCGCCGACTGTCTCGTCGTTCCTTCAGTCGTTTTCTTCCCTGTCCGCACCCGGCTCCGCCTGCCGGCAGGCCGCGCGATGCACCCAAAAAAATATCTCTTTCTCCTCTAACAACCTCGAAAGACTCAGAAAACTTGCCTGCAAAAAAGAGAACACACTGCAAACTCGGATTCTCTCTCAACCAGAGAAAGCATCGCGTCGATGACAAGACCGTCTCAACCAGGACGATTGGACAAACCGCCGAACCCGACAACTCCACGGACGGAGTGACCTCCTCGACATTGGAGTGCACCGCCGTGGGAATGCGCATCAATTCCAACCCCAATGCCATCAACGCCCTTCGCAACCTGAATAACAACACCTTACGAATGGGCCGAAGTCTCGAAAAGCTTGCCTCGGGGTTCCGCATCAACCGGGCCGCTGACGACGCCGCCGGACTTTCAATCTCTGAAAACCTGCGCTCCCAAATTGGGGGCTTCAAAATGGCCGTACGCAACGCACAAGACGGCATTAGCGTGATCCAGACAGCAGAAGGCGCCCTCACTGAGGTGCACGACCTGCTACAACGGATGCGTGGTCTCGTCGTGCAAGCAGCGAACACCGGAGCAAACGACCAAAGCGCCCGTAACGCCATTGGGCGAGAAATCGAGCAAAGCATTGAGGAAATCGACCGGATCGCTCAGGCGACCCAGTTCGGCAACAAACAGCTCTTAGCCACAAAAACCATCTTTACTTTCCATATTGGGGCAAGTACCCAGTCTTTCAACCAGATCAACCTGGCGATCAGCGGGATCATGGCCGCTACCGACCTCAGCCTCACCTCGGCAAGTATCGTCGCCCTCGTCACTGCCGGAAGCGTGGGGGTGATCGACTCGGTGGAACGCGCCATCATCCGAGTCTCAAGCATGCGCTCCTCGCTCGGGTCCTTCCAAAACCGACTGGAAAAGACAATCTCGAACTTGTCTTCTGCAGTCGAAAACCTCACCGCGTCGGAATCACGCATTCGAGACACCGACATGGCCGAAGAAATGGCAGAGTTCACACGCAACCAAATTCTGGTGCAAGCATCAACTTCCATGCTCGCCCAGGCGAATGCGCTCCCTCAAAGCATCCTCCAGCTCATCCAAGGCTAACGGCCTTGAGGAACGGCCTTCTCGTCAAACCGACTACCCGCCATTGCACAATTCGGATTCGCCCGCCACAGCAGCTGCACCGTCTCCCTGTCAGGCTTCTCATCCTGGCAGGGAGACAACACAGGCGAAAGGTGCAGGCGAACCACGGGGACAAGTAAACGACCTTCCCCGCCGCACAGATCACACTCAAGTCATCACACTCGGGCCATCACGACCCGGCCATCATCACCTCACCCAGCAAAACCGGAGACGCCGGCCCACTCGACAAAATACGCACATCCGATCCAACTGCCGGCACATCAAGCAACATACGCTGCAGGGTGGAAGCAATCGTGGCTTCCCGCAAAGGCGCGCCAAGGGCCCCATCGCGGATCTCAAACCCCTCTATCCCCACGCTGAAATCCCCAGAAACCGGATTCACGCCGGAGTGCAGACCATGCATGGTCTGCACATACACTCCACCTTCCGCGAGGCGTAAAAGCTCCTCAAGCGAGGCCGTTCCTGGGACAAACCCAAAAGAGGACACCCCAACAGAGGGAACAGAAGAATATCCTCCCCGTGCCGCTGAACCTGTCGTCCTCGTGCCGAAACGACGGGCTGTGTACACATTATGTGCGAAACCCTGCAGCACTCCCTGACTGACAAAAGAGACAGGCCGGGTGGGAACACCTTCGGCATCATGGGAACGCGCCCCAAAAAAGTCCGGGTTCGTGGGATCGCTCACGAGATGCACGTGCTCGCTTCCCACCTTCTCCCCGAGGCGGTCAGCAAAAATACTCCGCCCCTTCACCACAGACTCTCCGTTCAAAGGAGAAGCAAGCACGCCAAGGAGAGAGCGGACCACAAGCGGGTCAAGCACAACAGCCACCCGGCGTGTTTTGGGTTGCGTGGCTCCAAGCAGACGGGTGCTGCGGTCGACTGCCTCTGTCACCACAGGTTCCATCATGAGGCTGCCAGGATCACGGGCAACGTCAAAACCATAACCACTTTGCGGGCCACTACTGTCCTCGGCAACTGCACCGACCGAAAGGACCGACATGGTGCGATGGTGCTCAACCGCATGGCCCCGAGAGTTTGCCAGGGCAACGTGGGAAATCATGTCGCCATAGTCTGCCGAATCAACTGTGCGGATACGGGAATCGGCAGCAAGCACTGCCTTTTCCAGATCCAACGCCATCTGCACTTTCGCCTCTGTAGAAAAATCGCCAAAGGTCGGCGACACCAGATCCAGTGTCGGGGGAGAAAGCGCAAGGTCTTCGGCTTCGGGTAGACCAAGCGCCTCGTCGGGACTACCGTACAAGGCATTGTCCCGCGCGTCTGCCAGCACTTCTGCCGCCACCTCTTCTTCGAGGAAACCAGCGTATGCGAAGCCTTGTCGATGATCTTTTATCACACGGATTCCCACACCAGCGACCTCTGCCGCGGTGAAATACTCCACTTCCCCGTTGTACACGCGCACGTCCACGTCTGAACGATGAAGGGCATACACCTCAATCTCTTCACCGTCGTTTGCCTGCTCAGCCAAACGACGCGCAAAAGCCGAGAGGTCTCGTTCCCCAACAGGAACAGCCACATCAGAATCACGAACGATCTGTGTCATAAATCTCCTGAGGTCTTCTCAGTAAAAAAGTTTTGTGTGCAGTCTCTGCTCACGCAGAGAAAATATCCTCTGGCCTCGATGACCATACCGTCCATACCAGACAAGCTTGTCTCACCGGATTCTCTTCTCACAAAGCCTGGAGAACCCATACCCGGCGTCCTGTGGGAGACGCCCCATCACCCCGGAGAGTGAGCTGGAGAGGGAGATGGTCCACAAAAGTCCACAAAGGGTCACGCAGTCCCACCGATCGTGATACTCGACACTCGCAGCGTGGGTTGACCGGAAGTAACCGACACCGATTGGCCGTCTTTTCCGCAGGTTCCCGGCCAGACGTCAAAGTCATTGGCAATGGCGTCTATCCGCTGCAAAACCTCTGGCCCGTTCCCAATCAGGTTCGCGCCCCGCAACGGGTAGGTGATCTCCCCGTTTTCAATCATGTACGCCTCGGACATACCAAAAACAAAGTCTCCCGTTGACGTGTCGACTTGTCCTCCCGAGAGACTCGCCACATAGACCCCATGTGGCGTCTGACGAATAATCTCGTCAGGGTCTTCTTCTCCCGGCAGCAACAAGGTATTCGTCATGCGCACCATAGGAAGGCAGCGATAATTCTGGCGCCTGCCATTCCCCGACAAAGGACGGCCCGTTTTACGAGCACGTACACCATCCCACATATAGTCGGAAAGCACTCCATCCTGAATGAGGACATTGCGTCGAACGGGAACCCCTTCGTCATCAACTCCAGCGGTTCCCCAACCACGATCGAAACTTCCGTCATCCACGAGAGTGACTCCATCGGCAGCGACCTTTTGACCAACTTTATCCGCAAAAATTGAGGTGTTCTTCAGCACATGGTCGGCTTCAAGGCCGTGCCCACATGCCTCATGGAACAAAACCCCTCCGCCACCTTTGCGCAGCACAACCGGGTAGGCTCCCGCCGGAGCAGGACGCGCGTCAAGCAGCACAAGCGCCTGCCGTGCAGCCTCTTTCGCCACCGCTGCCGGGTCGGTTTCTTCCCAGTACTCCCATCCCCCGGTATACCCCGGACCATAGAATCCTGTTTGCATACCCGCGTCGCCATCAGCAACCACACTCACCGAAAAACGCACACGGGAAATCTCATCTTCTGCCAGCACCCCATCGGAGTTTGCGACGAAGATTTTGCGGATGGAATCCCCATAGCCCGCACTTACCTGCTTGATCTCATGCGCAGCCGAACGTGCCGCGTCCTCGGCAATGCGCAGCTTTTCTACTCTCTGCTCCTTCGTCACAGTCGAAAGCGGGATCTCAATTTCGTGCTCTATCGGGGAAACCGGTTCCAGCTGCGCAACCACAACTCCCTCTCCCTGCGAGCGGACGGCGGCTGCAGCCTGGCGGGCAGCGTGCAACAGGCCTGCCCGAGAAATATCGGCAGTGTGGGCAAAACCGATGGTGTCTCCGACACACACACGGATACCAGCTCCACGGCTGCGCCCTGTGACAAACTCTTCGACCCGTCCGTCATCAAGGCCCGTCGTATGAGAACGCCGTTCCTCCGCAAAAATCTCCGCGAAGTCAGCCCCACTCGACATTGCCTCATGAATTGTTTTGGCTGCTGTATCCTGATCGATCACTCGATTTCTCTCCTCCATACAGATACCCCAGGACGATCGTCCCTAGAACATCTTGTAAACATCTACGCGGGATCTTCGGCTTCATCGCGGTGACGCGGGACATGTCCGGTCGTGCGCATGTATTGCGCATGTATATCGATCGACTTGTCAGCCTGAACTCGAGAGTCCCGACTCATCTCTCACGTACCGGCCCCGCGTATTGTGCGCGTGCTCTCCGCATATTGCAGCAACAGTCCTCCTGGCGGCTCTCCGTATCAGTTCATGCTCACTCTCGGCCTTGTCACTGGTTTTCCAAAAGGGCACAGAAAAAAACAGGAAAATTGCTTACAAGCGCGCTGAAATACTCTGGAATGCGGCCATGCCTCATGTGACTTGACCGATTTGCATCCGGCGCATTTCTCGATTTCTTCTTTTTCAGAGTAGACCTAGAAAAATCTTCACAACAGCTATATCAGCAAAGAAAGACAGAATTTCCCTCCTGGCGAAAAAAATAAGCTAGCTTTTCCCCATGACTCCGAGACCAGGACACATAGGAATAGCGCAGCTTGAAGTCACAGACAAAGACACCGCGTTGGCGATAGGGTCTGGCGATGTTCCCGTTCTCGCCACTCCCCGTCTCGTCGCTCTCTGCGAAGAAGCTGCGGTCAACTCAGTCAAGAACCAACTCGACGAAGCCCTCACAAGCGTGGGCCTCGCAGTCGATATGAAACATCTCTCTCCCACTCCCATCGGGGCATCTGTACGTGCAGAAGCCCGTCTCGAAGCTGTCGACGGTCGAAAACTCACTTTTAACATTCGCGCCCAGTCCGGAAAAAAAGAAATCGCACGCGGACGGCTTGTCCGTGTCGTCGTCAACCGCGCGCAATTTCTTGCACGCGCGACCGAATCAGACTAAACAGCCAGGCAAAGCATGCGAAAAAGTCGCTGTTCCCTGCGTCTTTTTCGGGATTCTTGCGATATACCCGGGACCCGCCAACTGACATTTCGTCTCACCCCGACACTTCACAATCCCCGACATCCACAAGCAGAAACGAGCCTCATGGAATCCCCGCGACCTGTCGATTCTGTCGTCCCCCAGGGCGTACGCGCCTTCACCGCCGAATATCATCTGGCCATTCTCGGCTCTCTACGCGCGGACGGTAGTCCCCACCTTGTTCCCGTCGGCTTCACGCTCGACACACAAAATGACATTGTTCGCATTATCACGATAGACGGCAGCCAAAAAACGAAAAATGCCGCGCGAGGCGGACGAGCCGCAGTCAGTTGGGTAGACGGGGGACGGTGGGCAACACTCGAGGGAAATGCTCGCACCACAACCGAACCTGACATCGTGGCTGCCGCAGTCGCCGCCTACGCCGAAAAATACCGTGTGCCCGGAGAACGTCCTGACCGTGCCGTTCTCGAAATCTTCGTGGACCGCGTCTTGTGCGCCGATTCCCTACGTGATCACACATAACGCCGTTTTCTCCACAACATCTCGGATCGCACGGGCAAAAAATCTCACCAGAAAAAACGATTGCAGAAGCGGAGAATACATGCCTGATCTCACACTCAACGTCACAGAAGCCACATTTCCCGAAGCAGTCCTCAAGAAATCTGAAATGACTCCTGTTGTCGTCGATTTCTGGGCACCGTGGTGCGGACCATGCCGGCAACTCGCCCCTGTGCTCGAACGCGTCACCGCTCAGTACCAGGGGGAAATCATCCTGACCAAAATAAATGTCGACGAAAACCCCAACATATCCGCGCAGTTCGATATCCAAGGGATCCCGGCGGTGAAGGCATTCCGCGACGCAAAAGTCGTGAACGAATTTACAGGCGCACTCCCAGAAAACGCTGTACAGCAGTTTTTTGAAACACTCCTCACGTCCGAAGCCGACAAAGCCGCAACCTTGCACACTGAAGAGGGCTATCGCAAAGCCCTCGAGCTCGAGCACACACACGCGGGCGCTATTCTCGGCCTTGCCCGCATCATGACAGAACGGGCTGCACACCAAGAGGCCCTCACCCTGCTCGAACGACTGCCTGCAACAGGCGAGGCAGGACAACTCGTCGCCCGGATCCACCTCGCACTCGAAGCCGAAGACGATCAGGCAGCCCAGCTTGCGCTCGCGGGGGAATACACCCAAGCACTCGAACTTTATCTGGAGCGCGTGCACTCCGCTCCCGATCCCGACGCGAAAAAAAGCGCACAAGACAACATGCTGCGCCTGTTCGCCATCCTCGGCGACGACCACCCCCTCACAAAAACCTACCGTCGAAAACTTGCCGGCGCCCTCTTTTGAACAACACCTCAAGAACGCCTCACGCACACAGCAAAACCACTTGTTCATCGCGGAGGAGCAGGACCCCGACAAGAGGAATCGCTGGTCAGTAAGCGAGATGTACTGAGTTTCAGGTGTTTCGCGTTCCGGGTTTCATGCCTGACAACACCGGCCGGCCTCGACACGAAAACGCGACAACCTCAAAGCAACTCGCGCACAGGATCACAACGGTCCGGGCAACTTCGGACCGTACCTACGGAGCATCCCGACCACATCGCTGGTGACGGAAACAAGGATTCCGGGTCAGCCGGAAACGAGCCGCGCGGATCATGCGCGCACACAACTGAAAGAGCGAAACCGGACACCACAAAATACGTACAACAGGCCTTGACCGGAACACTCGGACAGGGAAAGAGCATGTGCAACCCAGATTCAATCCGCCGGGACCGAACAGGATCCGGGCTGGTGATGGCACCTGTCCACAGACTGGAGAGGGCTGATTGCTCCTGACCACAGTGATCGATTTCCATTCCCGCCGAATAATTGACTGATCCATCGCAACGCAGATACACACCAAACTCGTTACTGGCGCCCCGGGTACGGCAGTCACGACCCGCGACGGAAAAACCAACAAAATAGTGTTCCATGGTGATCACGGATCGCAATACTCCTCTGGAGAGCTCGGTGCACTTTGTGCGCGGTTCGGTGTGGTTCAGTCGAGGGGTGCGAACCGGGGTGTGCTGGGGTAATAATGCGGCTGAGGCGTTTTTCGGCACGCTCAAGCATGAACTCGCGAACCGGCGCCGGTGGAAGACCAGAACCCACGCCCACCAGGACCTCGTCCGCTGAATCAAAGACCGGTTCAACACCCACCGGCTGCACTCGACTCTCGACTACCACACACCCATCGAAGAAAACGGGGCAACCTCAAAGAGCGCGACTTCCGAGAAAACTGCCCAGGAGAGACACTGCGGAATAGGCTAAGAGGAGTCAGACTGACAAAAATGAACAACACGGACGCTGCCGGCACACACCCCCGGACAACGGCAACAAAGAAAAAACCACAGTCAGCGCCCTTTCAGGTAGAGGGACAGAGGAGAAAATGAAAGACCGCCTCTATTTTAAACAGCTTTTGTCGGGGCAAGACTTCGCCCGCGACGACCCAATGGCCCCCCAAATGGCGAATTTCGTCTACCTCATTGGTGATGAAGTCACACGAGAAGCCGTGATTGTTGACCCCGCCTACCGCGTCGACGAGCTCGTGCACATTCTCGAAGAAGATGAGATGCAGCTCACCGGCGTGCTTGCCACCCATTTTCATCCCGACCATATTGGCGGCAACATGATGGGACTCGAAATTGAGGGGGTGCGCGAACTGCTCAACATGCAAGGCGTGAAAGTCCATATTCAGGCGGAAGAAGAGCGCTGGGTGAAAATGGTGACCGGCCTCTCCGATTCCGATCTCACCACACATGAAAGCGGCGACAAGGTGACAATCGGAGAGATTCCCATCACTCTGATGCATACGCCTGGCCATACACCTGGCAGCCAGTGTTTCTATGTCAATGACGAATATTTAGTATCGGGAGATACCCTCTTTTTGGAAGGGTGCGGTCGCACCGACCTGCCAGGCAGCGACCCTGCAGCCTTGTATGAGAGTCTCACGCAGCGGCTCGCAAAAATTCCCGACTCCACGATTCTCTTTCCTGGTCATCTCTACTCAGCACAAGGCCATCAGTCGCTCGGAACAACACGCCGCCAAAATATTGTTTTCAAACCGAAAACCGAAGAGCAGTGGCTCATGATGTTCAGCGGAAAATAACAAGGCTGCGCCGGGTATTCCGCGCGGCCCAAGATCGCGAATGGAAACGCTCAAGAGACACGGTCTCAGCCGGCCGAACGGGATTTCCCCAACCTGCTCGCCCCACCTCGACCTGTAAAGTGCCCCTTTTCTCGAAAAAAAGCGCGCACCCACGACAACACGCCAAAAAGAGCAGCCGCCCGCAGCACAGGGTCGAGCGCGCAGCGCACCACAAGACGTGCCCACACCCTCCACACCCGGTTCTGGCGCCCACAAAACGAAAAAACCGGACTACTGCCGAAAATTCAAGAGTTCGACAGTATGCCTGCTCTCCACCCCTGAAAACACAACAAGCGTTCAATTACCACTAGGGGTGTCGCCTGACCATGCATAAGATACTCATGCCTTTTCTGGCACTATTGCATGGCGCAGTCGAGGATCTGTCACCCCGCACGACAGCGTCAAAAACATACTACTTGCCCGTTTCCGCCGTTTTCCCCGCCTGGTTTTTCGTTCTGCGCCCGATCCACGCCTTTTTCTCCCGCCCCCCATCCCAGCCTGCACCGCTCTTCTTCCCCACAGGAGCAGTCGATGAGCGAGCATCTCTCTGCCGAATCTGACCCGCGCCCCGATAGCAGCCTCGACACCCGAACCTCCAGGATCAACCCCGAGCATGAAGCCGACCTCGACTCTGAGATCGCCCCTGAGAGAAGTGTCGCCAGACTGCAAAAAATCGTCGATCAGTTAGCTTTCGCAGTTCTGATAATTCGCGATACAGGTGCGGTTGCCATCGCCAACACGATGGCACAACAGGTCTTCTTATGCCATGCGGCCCAGAACCCAGCGACATCTGCGACATCTGCGACGCCACACATCAATCTCGCAGGCATTCCACTCGGGCAACTCCTGCATCTCGATGGATGCCCATTCCCGTCTCTTCCCATGCCTGCTGCCCAACTCCCGACAACGCACAGGGGGGAAGAGTTTCCCGCGGCAAACCCCATGCTGAGCGCCGCAAAAGAAGCGCTGCATTCTCTTCACAAGGGCATTACCGACCATGTTGCCTTCTTGCTCCATCCGCAAGACCGGTGCGGCTTTCGGCATATCACAGCAAACGGACCTCCTGGCACCCTTTTGCACTTTGCAGCAACCATCGATCATCTCACCACAGCACATGACCGCTTTGCCATTCTCCATCTTCTCCACATTCCACTCGGCCCGGTCTCACGCAAACCACTGCGATTTATTTCCCCTGCTGCACATCCAAGTATTTCTCACAAGCAGATAAACTCCACCCACGATACGGCGCAGAACCCAAAACAAATCCCTCTCACACCAAGCGCCATTCTCGATACAACGGGGACTGTTGTCGAAGCCAACAAAGCCTGGCATGACACTTCCACAAAAAATACCCACGATGACCGCACCGCCACATGTGCAAAAGGACACAACTATCTGGAAATCTGCGACAGTCTTTCACGCGATTTGAGGCTTCCTCACTCACAGGGAAAAAAAGGAAAATCCTCTCTGATCCGAGCCGAAAGTCTTCCCGCTTCAGCCTGGACCTCGGCACGTGCAGCGATCGGAATCCGCGCAGTCCTCTCTCCCGAAATTCCCGATGCCTCTTTTACTCTTGAATATGTGGATACGGACCCCTGCGAAGAACGCTGGTTCGAGTTCAGCGCTGTCGCCTTACCAGGGCGTGAAAAACACTGTGCCATCTCTCACCATGACGTCTCATCCCGGCAACGCGCCCAACGACAATTACACGAAAACGCAGAACACGACCTTGCCACCGGACTGCATAACCGCGCTTCGCTGCTCTCTTGCCTGCCTCTCTGCCTCGCCCGGGCACACCAAGCAGACAATATCCTTGCGCTCTTTTCAATTGGGTTCACCTACCGGGGGAAAAACAGTAACACGCCTGAATGGCAAACAGATGAGCAAATCCTCCGCAACCTCGCGCAACAGCTCGCCGCCACACGACGATCCAATGACCTGCTCGCTCGCACAGGAGACATGCAATTCGCCTTGATCTTTGAGAACATGCGAGGAAAGTCTCAGGTCGGACGGCTCGCTAAACGCCTCGCTACCGCGCTCTCTGCTCCTGTTTCCACAGAAGAAGGGGAATTCCATCTCCAACCTTGTATTGGGATAAGCCTTTCTTCTCCTCATCCCACACGCCCGCTCGATCTGCTGCTCGACGCAGAAGAGGCAATGAGGGCGTCGCAACGCGCGGGAGTAAGCTGGCAAATCGGTGCACCCTGGCGCCCAGCCCGCACAAGCAGGCGAGCAAAAGCCGTGCAAGATCTGCGCTCGGCACTGAGTGAGCAACAGTTTGACCTGCACTATCAGGTCATTCACGCGCTGCCGTCCTGTGCTCCTCGTGCCATCGAGGTCCTAACCCGTAAACACAAAAACGGAAACACCCTCAACGCCACAAACTTCATTCAAGACGCGGAAGAAGCGGGCCTCATCACCTCAATTGATGAATGGGTATTGGAATCAGTCTGTAAACAGCTGGAAGAATGGTCGAAGTGGTCGGGACACGCCATCTCCACCCTTCCTATCCACATCAATGTCTCATCTCACTCTTTGGCGTCCCGATCTTTCCCACAACGGCTCTCGACATTGCTCGACACCTACAATTTGCAAGGGGAACGCCTCACCATCGAAATACGCGACGACAATATTTTTTCGTGTGATCAAACCATCACGGCGCTCACGAGTCTCGCCCAGCGAGGAGTGCGGATTTGCATTGATGGGTTCGGAGCAGGAAACATGCCGGTTGCTGAACTATTGAGATTCCCTATCTCTGCTTTAAAAATAGACCGTACGCTTCTTCCGAATACCAAAGATGACAAAAAACAGCTTACTCTTTGGAGATCCATCATTAACTTCGCTCATAACCTGGGAATCGAAGCTCTCGCCGGAAAAATCGAGACTCGACACCAGTTCGATATCGCCCAGGCGACTGGATGCGACGCATGCCAGGGTTACGCGCTCTCTATGCCGAAAGACGCCAAAAGTTTGTTCACAAGTACTGAATGGTAAGAACTCACGAACAGAACAGCCTTTTCTTCTTCCTACGGCTCTCCCCTACCTAAGATTTCTCTCTCATGGGAACCATCCAGGGTGTAAAACCGTTCCATTGTCTCGTGGAACCCTAATGGAAACAACGAAAGCAAAATAACGAAGGCGAAAGGAGAGAAGAGATGGATGCCGACAAGAGCATCGTCAACGGCCAAACACAGTCATCCGGAACCCAACTCTCTGCAGAACAAGAAGAAAACGTTGGAATCACCGGAATGGTCATCGTCGTGATTACTCTCACGGTTCTTACGCTCTTCCTTGGGGGTGTTTTCGCTCTTGCCACCTAGGCAAAAGCGAAAACCAATAGATTCTGTCTTCATCCTGATTCGGCAATGCGGAAACCGCAAAAAAGCGGAACTGCAAGGCATAATCAGAGAAATCATCCGCAAACACATCACAATCCTCACTGATTACCTCACGTGCGTAAGTTATCGTCACCTTTCTCAGGTCAATCATTTACAGAGAAAAAAAGTCACGCCAGTATTACGTTCAAAACCACTTTGCAAGCGATACACTGCACCACCTGCTCACACGGGGTAAGCCTTCACATGCACAACCGTTCATATTTGTAGTTACCCACAATGCCCAGGCGGAAGGGAACAGAGAGAGCCCTTCCACCTGGGCGCACATCCAGCCTGTCCAGTCAAGACAAACAGGTCGGCACATTTCCTGTTTCCCTCGCACATTCCCTTTCCTATTTTCTTACCCATGGGAAGATCAGTCCTTCCCCACCCGTAGGAAAGTGGCATACTCCGAGACAATAATCGACAAACTCTGAGACCTGAAAATAGCCTCTCACAACACAGTGCCACCAGAAGATTACCGCTGAAAAAACGAACATAAAAATATGTACACCAGAGACTTCCTGGCTGGAAAATGGGAGAAAATGCCAGATGAACTCTTACTCATCAGAACATATCCGTAATGTTCTTTTTGCCGGGCATGGGGGAACTGGCAAAACAACTCTCAGTGAATCCCTTCTCTATCTTAGTGGGGTTCTTGATCGTCCAGGACGCGTTGAAGACGGCAATACTGTTTTTGATTTCGAAGAAGAAGAAAAACAAAAACAGCTTTCCATCAGCCTCGCAATCTCTCCTATGGAATGGAAAAATTGCAAAATCAACCTGATGGATAGTCCGGGTTATACGGATTTCATAGGTGAAGTTCAGATTGGCTTGGGCGTCTGCGACACCGTATGTTTTGTGATCTCTGCTGTCGAAGGAGTACAAGTACAACACGAGATCCTATGGGAGCTTGCCCGCACTGCACGTCTTCCCCGGTTCATCTTCCTCAACAAGTGCGACCGAGAACGGGCATCCGTTCCAAGAGTGACTGCACAGCTTGTCGAAAAATTCGGAGTAGGTATCACTCCGCTTCAGATTCCCCTTGGCGCAGAAAAAGACTTTCGCGGCCTGATCGGATTGCTCGACAATCTCGCATGGGAATACAAAAATGGCATCCCAAAAGAAGTTGCCATTCCACCAGAACTACGTGAACACACCGCAGACCTCCGACAACAAGCGGTTGAAACCATCGTCGAGAACGACGAAGAGCTACTAGAACGCTATTTCGCAGATGAAGACATCGAAAGTGGCCCCCTCTTCCACGCGCTCCGCACAGGAATCACACGGGCCGAAACTTTTCCGGTGATCTGTGGTGCAGCAACAGAACTCATCGGCATCGACCGGCTCGCCCATCTCATCACAAAAAGCACTCCCTCTCCGCTCGCGCACAGCCCACTTCGCGAAACCCGAAAAAAAAGCGAAGACCGTTTCCCATTGGAAAACGCGAGAGAACGCGCCCCCACCCTGTATATCTTCAAAACAATCACCGACCCTTTTGTCGGCCAAATCAACTATTTTCGGGTTGCCGCCGGAAACATAAAAAAAGACGACCACCTCTACAACTTGCGCTGCACGAAAGATGAACGACTGCACCAGCTCTTCATCCCATTCGGGAAAGACCAGCAGAATGCGGAAACCTTTGCCTATGGTGACATCGGAGCGGTAGGCAAACTGTCAGGCACCATCACAGGAGACACTTTATCGGACCCACACAACCCCATCCTCCTCGCTCCTACAGCAGTCGCAAAACCGGTATACGCTCTCGCCATTTCTCCGAAAACCAGTGGAGATGACGACAAGCTCACGACAAGCTTGCAGCGCATTCTGCTCGAAGACGCTTCGCTCCAGATAGAACGGAACGCCGAAACCCACCAAACGCTTTTATGGGGGATGGGAGAAACCCACCTCCTGACGACAATCGATCGACTACGACAGCGTTTCGGCGTCGAAGTCACGACTGAAGACCCAAAAAACCCTTATCGGGAAACCGCAGGAAGCCCGAGCGACTTCGAGGGCAAACACAAAAAACAATCCGGAGGACACGGACAATTCGGGGTCGCCCACATTCGCCTTGACCCCTTACCACGCGGCGCAGGCTACGAATTTGTCGACCAAGTTGTCGGCGGAACCATCCCAAAACAGTATATTCCCGCCGTAGATAAGGGCATACGAGAAGCCCTGGCAAAAGGCCCACTCGGCAGTTATCCCATCGTCGACATCAGAGTAACCCTCGACAACGGGAAAGCCCACTCTGTCGACTCCGACGAAAACAGTTTTCGCATGGCAGGAAAACTCGCCCTGCAGGGAGCCATCGACCAAGCCTCGCCCGTCTTGCTCGAACCCATATGCACCCTCGAAGTGCTTGTGCCAAATGAATTCGCCGGAGACATCTCCGGTGATGTGAGCGCCCGACGTGGACACATCCAGGGTATGGAAAATCTGGGGGACCGAAAGACCCTGATTAAAGCGCTCGTGCCTCAGGCAGAAATGCACAAATACGCGATCGATCTACGCTCAAAAACAGGCGGGCACGCAAGCTTTACCCTGGAATTTCACCATTACGAGAAAGTGCCCGCTCATCTCGTCACAAAAATTTTGCACAGCTGAGAAGCAGACCGGTAGGCCGGCAGAACTGCCCAAAAAGGCCCACGAGAGAAGCCCTTCGGGAGAAACCCCGGGCAGGGAAAGCACCTGCCCGGCAAAAACACACAAGTTCAGGCAAACATCAGGTGCACGCGACTCGCAGCATCGATTGCCTCACTCACCATACGTATAACGAGATCCCGGGCACTCGGCAAATCGTCCACGAGACCCACTGCCTGACCCGCAGCAAGCACACCCTGTTCAAAGTCTCCCGTCGCCACGACCTGGCGAAAAATATGGTCACCATACAAGGCGAACAGCTCTTCGGGCGGGGCGCCCGCCTGCTCTGCCGCCGCAAGACGCTGGGCCCGCTCGGTTGCAAGCACCCGGGCATCATCGTCGATGCTCCCCATCACGAGCAGGGTGTCAGTGTGCGCCGCCGCAAGATAACGTTCTTTGCACGCCGGATGTCCTTCAGCCTCTCTCGTTGCCGCAAAACGCGTTCCCATAAGGACACCGTCAGCGCCCAGGCCAAGCGCCCCCACAAGACCGGCCCCGTCAGCCACCCCACCCGCAAGCAGCCAGGGAGTCTCAAAACCAGCCGCAACGAGTTCTTTGTGGACCAGTCTCGCCTGCACAAGCGAGGTCACATGGTCAGGACCAGGGTGTCCAGCAGCTTCCCAGCCCAAAATAGCCAGGGCATCCACTCCCGCGTGTGCCGCCGAAACCATGTCGCGTACACGGGCAGCCTTGTGCACCACAATGAGCCCGGCATCGTGCAGGCGCTCCACAAAGGGCTTGGGACTACGCCCGGCAGTTTCGACAATCGACACGCCCGCCGCAACCACCTGATCAATCAGCACATGCGCGAGGTCAGCAAAGAAAAGCGGGATGTTCACCGCGAAAGGACGGTCCGTCTGCTCCCGCACCGCGTCAATTTCGGCTCGCAGTTGCTTCGGGTCGTCGAAGAAGGCGGCACTGCCCAAAGTGCCGAGTCCCCCGGCATCCGATACGGCAGCAACAAGCGGGGCAAACGAAACGGTCGCCATGCCCCCCTGCATAATTGGAAAGTCCACTCCCACGAGACGCGTGAACCGGGTGGAAATCGCACGCGGGGCAGACTTCTGACGTGACTGCTCGGACATCCCTCCGGTTGTCTCCGCTCCAACAACAGTTCTGCGAGAGCCCATCACGACGACAATCCCAACGCGTCAAGAGATTCCTGCCGCACCCGCCCATAGTCGGCTTTTCCGTTCGGACTGCGGCCTACACTCGACACAATCCGCACATGTCGGGGTGCCTTATAACCAGCCAAATGTTCTTTCACGGTGGCAATCAGCTCCTCTTCTTCCACGGTCTTGCCAGGCAGCAGCTCTATCACTGCACAAATCGCCTGACCAAACCGGTCGTCAGGTACACCCACCACAACAGTGTCTTGTACCGCTTCATGCTCTTTGAGAACTTCTTCTACTTCTTCGGGAAAAACCTTCTCCCCCCCAGTATTAATACACACAGAGCCTCGCCCCAAAAGCTGAATGCGATCATCAATATCAACCGTGGCATAGTCACCGGGAATTGACCAGCGTTCCCCATTGATCTCCCGGAAGGTGCGTCCTGTCTTCTCGGGATCTTTGTAATAACCGATCGGCATATAGCCGCGCACTGCAATCATTCCCACCTCTCCTGAACCGGGCATCACAGAAGAACCATCCTCACGAATGACCGTGGCATTCTCGCCCAAACGAAAGTTTGCCGTCTCTGCCGACCCAGCAGAACCCGAGACCGACTGCCCCATCCCCAGCGCCTCAGTCGAACCAAGCAGGTCAGCCAGAAGCATGCCTGGATGGTGCCGCAACAAGCCCTTTTTTACCGGTTCACTCCACATCACACCCGACGACACCACAAGTCCTAAACTCGAAATATCCCAGCGTCCCTTCTGCTCATCCAGAGCCTTCACAATAGGCCGACCAAAGGCATCGCCCACGAGAGCAAGCCAGTTCACCTTGTGCTCTTGCACCGCATCGAGTAGTTCCTCTGCCGAAAAAGAGCGCGACGTCAGCAAAACAACACACCCACCCTGCGAAAGACAATTCAAGCTCACAAGAAAGCCCGTACCATGCATGAGCGGGGGCGCAGGCAGCACAACCGCCGTGGAACTCGACGGTAGACGTTCCCGCACAAAGTCCATATCCGCCTGCACAGGATCACTCGAAGTGTTGTAGCCCAAATAAAAATCGTCTTGTCGCCACATCACCCCCTTTGGGATACCTGTTGTCCCCCCCGTATAGATCATAAAAATGTCGTCGCCACTCCGCCCCCACGGCGCCGGTGTACGACCGCCCTCCGACAGAGACCGCTGCGGCACGACCCCCTCATAAGGACGCGCCCAGTCAGGACAGGACCCCGTACCATCATCCACCCAGAACCAGGTCTGGATAAAGGGCACCCGATCCTGCAGTTCCTCAATCCGCTCCGCAAACGCCCCATGAAAAACCACGGCCCGCACGTCGGCATTGTCCCACAGATACACAAGCTCGTCTTCGCGGTACCGGTAATTCGTATTTACCGGCACAAGCCCCACTTTCGCCGCCGCAAAAGCCGTCTCCATGTACTCCGGGCAGTTATACAGGTACATCGCGACCTTGTCTTGCTGCTGCAACCCGGCAGCAAGCAACGCCTGCGCAACCCCATCGGCCCGCCAGTCAAACTCCCCCCAAGAGATTTTTCGCTCCCCAAAAACAAACACAGGCGCATCAGGCTGCGCCTCGGCAATCGTCTCCCACACATCCGCAAAGTTCCAACCGGCCATGTTCTCTCCCCCTCCGACTTTGTCTCCTACAAAACAACAAAGCAGCGCAACAGCCCCGCATCTGCGCATTCGTCACACCCGCCGCTTTGCCCTCCAGACCCCTGCATCATACGACCCAAAACATGACCCAAACCGCGAAAACTCGCAACACCCCACAACTGGCCCAGCGAAGCAGGCAAAACCCCCGGATCTCCAGCTCCGCAAGCAGTGCCTCAGCCACACGTGAGGGAGCAGCCCGAGACCCCGTCGGAGACCCCTGAAACAGGCACTACCAGAGACCCCGTCAGAACAAAACCCAGTCGGAGATCCCCCCAGAAAACAGGCACCACGGAAGATCACGTCAGAGAACTACACTTAGGTGATACACATCTATGCTGCTGCACCGCTCTCTTCTTCGACGAGCAGACACCGCACACACCGAAACAGCATTTTCCGGGATTCTCCCGCTCTCCACAAGAACACACGGCACACCGGAGAGTCCACCTCACACCCTGCCCCACACAAAGAAAGACACCCGCATGATCTTTTTCTCCTTATGCAGAAAAAAAAATGCCCGCCGGCACAGCCTTCCCCCCACTTCTCCCAAGCCCCCTTCATCTGACCCCCGGCTCACACTCTCTCCTGGATCCGCGCCTCCTGCTTCCACGTCTGCTTCCTCCCCCCTAAATAAAAAACATCAGCAGACAGCTTGGGGTCGAGGGTTTTCTCCTCGCCACCGCATCCTCGCAGCCTTCCCTCTGTTCGGGCTGCTGCTCTCTGCACTCCCCATAGCAGATCTCGCAGGTAGAGCGGTTATAGAACCGCTAGAACATCTCGCACCGCTACACGTTCTCAGAGGTCATACCGAAGCGGTACTCAACGCGAGATTCAGCCCCGACGGCACACAAGTCGTCACCACAAGCCTCGACGGCAATGCCGCCATCTGGAATACCGTCACCGGCGCACTCATCCATACCTTGGAAGGCCACACCGACACAGTCTGGAACGCGTCCTTCAACCTCGACGGCACCCAAGTGCTCACGACAAGCGAAGACAGCAGTGCCACAATCTGGAACACCAGCACCGGCGAGGAGCTGCACACCCTCTCGCACACCGGCCCTGTGAGCAGCGCGTCCTTCAGCCCCGACGGCACCCAAGCCCTCACCACAAGCTTCGACCACACCGTCGCCATCTGGGATACCAGCACCGGCACACGCACCCACCGCTTGCAAGGCCACACCAACACAATATGGAACTCAGATTTTAGCCCCGACGGCACCCAAGCCCTCACCGCCGGCCAAGACGGCAGCGTCATAATCTGGGATACCAGCACCGGAGACGTTCTCCAAACACTCACCCACAACAATCCACTCCTGGACGCGTCTTTCAGCCCCGACGGCACCCAAATCATCACCACCAGCACAGCCAACGTCGCCACAATCTGGGATGCCACCACCGCAACCCTCATCCACACCCTCGAAGGCCACACTGCCCCAATAGGAAACGCGACCTTCAGCCCCGACGGCACCCAAGCCCTCACCGCCGGCTTCGACCACACCGCCATCATCTGGGACACCAGCACCGGCATACACACCCACACCCTCCCCCACACCGGCCCAGTCATGAGCGCGTCCTTCAACCCCAGTGGCACCCACATCATCACCACAACCCTCACCAGCAGCACCCCCCAAATCTGGGATGCCATCACCGCAACCGTCACCCACACCCTCGAAGGCCACACTGCCTCAGTAGGAAACGCGACCTTCAGCCCCGACGGCACCCAAGCCCTCACCGCCGGCTTCGACCACACCGCCGCCATCTGGGAAATCCCAATCCCCCAGCCCACCACGACCACCAGCACCACCACTACTCAGCCCACCACACCCACCACCACTCAGCCCACCACACCCACCACCACTCAGCCCACCACACCCACCACCACTCAGCCCACCAC
>Ga0209344_10001079_pt1 | contig 38350 bp, 35 predicted proteins | sample Cruoilmetagenom6_FD_187293 | JGI IMG/M metagenome (GOLD analysis project Ga0209344, IMG submission 187293) | Oil polluted marine microbial communities from Coal Oil Point, Santa Barbara, California, USA - Santa Barbara Oil Seep Sample 6 (SPAdes)... | ecosystem: Environmental > Aquatic > Marine...
GCCTGCCGGGGCCCGCATGCTGACCCTTGATCTGGCCGTGGCGGCCCGGACTGTACCTGCGCGGCTCGCGGCGGGCTGATCCCGGTTGCAGGGCGCGGCGGCGCGTGTAGTGTCGGCGCATGAATGCCACCAGCCTGACCTGCCACGCGAGCGACCCCGAAATGACCTGCGCCATTGCGCAGCGTCTGGGTGCGCGGCTGGGCGCCGGCGATGTGATCCTGCTGTCCGGCAGTGTGGGCGCCGGCAAGACCCATTTTGCCCGCAGCCTGATCCTATCGCTGCTTGATGTCCCGGAAGACGTGCCATCACCGACCTACACGCTGGTGCAGACATACCCGGGCAAGAGCACCGAAATCTGGCACGCCGATCTTTACCGTCTCACGTCGCCAAGCGAGATCATAGAACTGGGCCTGACCGAAGCGATGGATCAGGCGATCTGTCTCATCGAGTGGCCCGACCGTCTGGGTGATCTGACACCGGCAACAGCCCTGCACCTGACGCTATCTGCCCTTGATGCCCCGCAAGAACGGCAATTGCAGTTTACCTGGTCCGATCCACGCTGGGCGGGCCGGTTGGAGGGCCTGTGCGATGACTGATCGCGACGCAGCTGCACGCGCATTTGTCGATAGCACCGCCTGGCGGGGGGCAAAGATCGCACCGCTGGCGGGGGACGCGTCAAACCGGCGGTATTTGCGGCTGACGGACGCCGAAACAAACGCATCCGCGGTACTCATGGACGCACCCCCCGAACGCGGCGAGGATACGGCACCCTTTGTCGCGATCGCCCGGTATTTATGCGCGCGCGGCTTCAGCGCGCCACGTATTCTGGCAGAGGATACAGGCGCGGGGTTTCTTCTGATCGAAGACCTGGGCGATGCCCTATACGCGCGGGTCATCCCGCAGGCGCCAGAGCTGGAGCCAGTTTTGTATGAGGCAGCGACCGACGTATTGATCGCGCTGCACGAACATGCTCCGCCCGCCGGACTGGCGACATATGATGTACCGCTGATGGCCGATCTGGCGGCACTCGCCTATGATTGGTATCTTTCCCATGCAGACAAGGCTGATGGGGACACGCGACGCGCATTTCACGATGCCATGACCTGCGCGCTGCGGGCCGATGCGAGCGAGGCGCCGGTGTTGATCCAACGCGACTACCATGCGGAAAACCTGCTGTGGTTGCCGGATCGGGAAGGGATCGCGCGGGTTGGTTTGCTGGATTTTCAGGACGCCATGCGCGGTCATCCGGCCTATGATCTCGTCTCGCTTCTGCAGGACGCACGCCGCGACGTCCCGCCCCGGATCGCAGCGCAGATGATCCGGTACTACACTGATCGCGCCGAAGTGGATGCCGAAGCGTTCGATCGCGCCTATCACATCCTCGGACTGCAACGAAATTTGCGGATTCTCGGCGTTTTCGCGCGGCTTTGCCTGCGCGATGGCAAGCCGCGTTATCTCGACCTCATGCCACGTGTGTGGGGCCATCTTATGCACGATCTGGACCACCCGGCACTGGCCGACATCGCGCCGCTGGTGCGGGACAGACTGCCTGCGCCGACCCCCGAAATCCTCAACCGATTGAGAGCACAATGCGCCAGCGTCCCGACACTGTAATGCTCTTTGCCGCAGGGCTGGGCACGCGGATGGGCGCGTTGACCCATGACCGGCCCAAGCCGCTGATCGAGGTTGCGGGCAAGGCGCTGATCGATCACGCACTGGCCGAAGTGCGCGCGGCGGGTCTGTCGCGGGTCGTGGTGAACGCCCATTACCGGGCCAAGCAGATCGTGGCGCATGTCGCGGGTACCGATATTCGCGTGTCGCACGAATCGCCCGATCTGCTCGACACCGGCGGGGGCCTGCGGGCAGCACTTCCGCTGACCGGTCCGGGTCCGCTCTTTACCATGAATACCGATGCCGTCTGGGCCGGACCCAATCCACTGGCAGCATTGGCGGCAGGATGGCAGCCCGAGGAAATGGATGCGCTGCTGCTGTGCGTCACTCCGGCGCAGGCAATCGGCCACGCCGGTATGGGCGATTTCAAACTGGGCAGTCAGGGGCGCGCAACGCGCGGGCCGGGGCTGGTTTATACCGGAGTTCAGATCATCAAGACCGACTTGTTGGCCAAGATCCCCGAGGCCGCATTCTCGCTCAATCTGGTCTGGGATCGCATGATCGCGGCGGGTCGGCTATACGGGATGCCGTATGATGGTGCCTGGTGCGATGTCGGGCACCCCGCCGGAATCACGCTGGCAGAAGAGATGTTGCGAAATGCCGATGTTTGACTCAGCGCCCCACCCACGCCTGTTTGCCCTGCCCCCCGGAGTCGATTTCCCGGCAGAGCTGATCGCCGGGATCGACCAGCGACTGACGGGGCAGCCCCCCGAAGCGCTGGCGCAAGTTCAGTTAATCGTGAACACGCGCCGCATGGCACGGCGCCTTCGCACGCTTTGGGATGCGGGGCCACCGCGCCTCTTGCCGCGCATTTCGCTGGTCACCGACATCGGACAGGACGGTGTGCTAAGCGATCTGCCGCCGCCGGTCCCGGCGCTGCGCAGACGGCTGGAGCTGATACAATTGATCAGCCGGCTGCTGGATCAGCAGCCCGACTTGGCCCCGCGCAGTGCGCTCTATGATCTGGCCGACAGCCTTGCCGCGCTGATGGACGAGATGCAGGGCGAGGGGGTCGCACCCGAGGTGATCGATGCGCTGGATGTCACCGACCAGTCCGGCCATTGGGAGCGCATGCGCAGCTTTCTGAACATTGTACGCCAGTTCACCGGTGCGCAGGGGTTGCCCGATGTCGCCTCGCGACAGCGGCGTGCTGTCGAGACGGTGATCGAACGATGGCAGGCCGCGCCGCCCGAACATCCCGTGCTGATCGCAGGCTCGACCGGGTCGCGCGGCACGACGCAACTCTTGATGCAGGCGGTGGCGCGGTTGCCGCAGGGCGCGCTGATCCTGCCGGGGTATGATTTCGACATGCCAGATTCGGTTTGGGGAGGGCTGGGCGACCCGATGCTTTCCGAGGATCATCCGCAGTACCGCTATCATGCGCTGCGCCGCGCGCTTGACCTGCGGCCCGATCAGGTCAGCCGATGGACCGACGCCGCGCCGGCCAACGCCGCACGCAACCGAACGGTTTCGCTGGCTCTGCGCCCTGCCCCGATGACGGACGCCTGGCGCGAGGACGGGCCGAAACTGTCCGATCTGGCCGGTGCCATGCAAGATGTGACCTTGTTGGAAGCCCCTTCGCAACGCCAAGAGGCGCTGGCCATCGCGATGCGCCTGCGTCAGGCCGCCGAAGATGGCCAGACGGCGGCGCTGATCACACCGGACCGAACGCTGACACGGCAGGTCACGGCGGCGATGGACCGTTGGGGCATCCTGCCTGACGACAGCGCCGGCCTGCCGCTGCACCGCACGCCGCCGGGGCGGTTGTTGCGGCATGTGGCCGCGCTCTTTGAAACGCGGCTGACCGCCGAGGCGCTGCTGACCATCCTCAAGCACCCGATGACCCATTCAGGCGGCGACCGCGGTGACCATGTGCTGCTGACGCACGAGCTGGAGCTCCACCTGCGTCGCTATGGTCCACCGTATCCCAAAGCCTCAAATATCATCGCCTGGACCGCCACCAAAGATAACAAAATGGCGCAGGAATGGGGCAATTGGCTGGCCACGCATATCTGCGGACGTGACGATGGTGGAGTTCAAATTCCTCTCATAACACGTGTTGAAAATCACTTGGCTGCAGCAGAAGCAATCTCGGGAGGTTGTCGCGCCGATCCGGGCGGCACGCTCTGGTCGAAAGAAGACGGCCGCAAAGCACGCGAAACGATGCAGGAGTTGCACGATGAGGCGGGATATGGCGGCGAAATGAATGCTGCTGACTACACCGCGCTGCTCCAAGCACTGATGTCGGAACAGAACAGGGAGGTGCGCAACCCCGATACCGCTCATCCGGATATCCTGATCTGGGGCACGCTTGAGGCCCGCGTTCAGGGCGCCGAGCTGTTGATCCTTGCGGGCCTGAACGAGGGCAGCTGGCCCGAAGCGCCCAAACCGGACCCATGGCTGAACCGTGCCTTGCGGCATCAGGCGGGCCTGTTGCTGCCGGAACGACGCATCGGTCTGGCGGCACATGATTTTCAACAGGCGATTGCCGCGCGCGAAGTCTGGCTGACGCGCTCGGTGCGCAGTGACGAAGCCGAAACGGTGATGTCGCGCTGGGTGAACCGGCTGCAGAACCTGCTGGACGGCCTGCCCGAACAGGGCGGCAAGGCGGCACTGGCCGACATGCGCAAGCGCGGTGCGATGTGGCTGCGGCGCGCGGCCATGCTGGAAGAAGCCCCCAAAACCGCCGCCGCACCGCGCCCGGCCCCCTGCCCGCCCGCCATCCAGCGCCCGCGCCGCCTGTCGGTGACCGAGATCAAACGCCTCATTCGGGATCCTTACGCGATCTACGCGCGCCATGTACTGCGACTGCGGCCACTCGATCCGCTGATGAAACTGCCTGATGCGCTGTTGCGCGGTATCGTCCTGCATAAGGTGCTGGAGGATTTCATCAGTGAGACCCGCGATGATGACAGCCTTTGCACCCCCGAGCGCCTGATGCAGATCGCCGAAGTTCATCTGTCCGACAAAGTGCCGTGGGCCGAGGCACGCGCGATGTGGATGGCGCGGCTGAGCCGGGTTGCCGAGTGGTTCGTGGAAACCGAGTTGGAACGCCGCAAGGCTGCTCGCCCCACCGCCTTTGAGGTGCGCAGCGAGGCGCGGATCGAGGCGCTGGACTTTACCCTCGTCGCCGAAGCGGACCGGATCGACCTGGACGCGTCAGGCAACATGCATATTTATGATTACAAGACCGGCGCACCGCCCGGTCAGGCAGAACAGCAGCATTTTGACAAGCAGTTGTTGCTGGAAGCGGCGATGGCCGAAATCTCTGGTTTTGGAGACCTTGCCCCCGGACGCGTTACCGATGCCGCCTATATCGGCCTCGGCAGCGGCGGCAAGATCGTACAGGCCCCACTGGACGAAACACCACCGCGCGAAATCTGGGCCGAGCTGACCGCGCTGATCGCCAGTTATCAGGACGAAGATATGGGCTATACCTCGCGCCGGGCAATGCAGCGCACCCGTGATCCCGGCGATTACGACCAGTTGGCGCGCTTTGGCGAATGGGACATCACGGATGCGGCACACCGCTGCAAGGTGGGCCAATGACACGCGATGCCGCCACCCTGCGCCAGATCGCAGCCGCCCGACCAGACCGGTCCACGTGGCTCTCGGCCAATGCCGGTTCGGGCAAGACCAAGGTGCTGACCGACCGGGTGGCGCGGCTGCTGTTGGACGGCGTTGATCCGCAGCACATCCTGTGCCTGACCTATACCAAGGCCGCCGCGAGCGAGATGCAGAACCGGCTGTTTCGCAGGCTCGGCTCCTGGGCGATGCTGGGTGATGCTAAACTGACGGCCGAATTGAAGGATCTCGGGCTGGATGGACCGCTGGGCGATCAGGCCTTGCGCGAGGCACGCCGCCTTTTTGCACTGGCCGTTGAAACGCCTGGCGGCCTGAAGATCCAGACCATCCATTCGTTTTGTGCCGGTCTGTTGCGCCGGTTTCCTCTCGAGGCCGGGGTCAGCCCGCATTTCACCGAGATGGAAGACCGCGCCGCAGCGCTATTACGTGCCGAGATTGTCGAGGAAATCGCAGCCGGGCCTGACGCGGCAAAGCTGGCAGCAATTGCGCGCTACTACACCGGCGAGACGATCAGCGACCTAGCGGCAGAAATCGCCGGGCATCAGACCCTGTTCGAGACAGAGTGGACTGACGCGGGGCTGCGCCGCGTGCTGGGCCTGCGCCCGGAGCAGACTTGGGACCAGTTGCACGCCGAAGTCTTTCTGGGCAATGAGCAGGCCATTCTTGACGCGCTATTGCCCGCGCTTCGGGCCGGATCGAGCACGGACCAGAAGAACGCCGACAAGCTCGGCGCGATCAGCATGCTGGATCTTGCGGCGCTGCCGCTTCTGGAGGCCGTGTTTTTGACCGGGGCCAAGGCCAAGGCGCCATTTTCGGCCAAGATCGGCAGTTTCCCCACCAAGGCCACCCAAGGCGCGCTGGGCGATACAATGCCCGCGCTCGAAGCCTGGATGCTCCGGGTCGAAGCCGCGCGCGAAACGCGGTTGGCGCTGGGTGCGCTGAGTGCCGCGCGGGCCCTGCACGATTTCGCCCAAGTCGTGCTGCCCGCCTATGCAGAGGCCAAGCAGCGGCGCGGCTGGCTCGACTTTGATGATCTGATTCTGAAGGCGGTCAACCTTCTGACCCGCCGGGACGTGGCGGCCTGGGTGCTGTTTCGGCTCGATGGTGGAATCGACCATATCCTGCTGGACGAGGCGCAGGATACCAGCCCTGTGCAGTGGCAGGTCATCGCGCGGCTGGCGCAGGAATTTACCAGTGGGATCGGCGCGCGCCCCGACGTGCGGCGGACGATCTTTGTCGTCGGCGACAAGAAGCAATCGATCTATTCCTTCCAGGGAGCCGACCCGCGCGAGTTCGACCGTATGCAGGCCGAGTTTGGCGAAAGGCTGGCTGCCACGCCCGAACCGCTGCAATCGCACCGGCTGGAGCATTCGTTTCGCTCGTCGCAAGTGATCCTCGATCTGGTGGACCGGGTGTTTGCGGATGTGGTGCAGCCCGACGGCCTATCGCTGGATGCGCATCACCTGGCATTCAAGACCGCCCTGCCCGGTCGTGTCGATCTGTGGCCAGTGCCGGAGCCTGAAGAAGCTGCCGAAGAACCCGACTGGCATGATCCGGTAGACGTGGTCGCGGGCGATGATCCGGCCGTGGTGCTGGCCGAGCAGATAGCGCAGGCCATTTCGGACATGATTGCCACCGGCCAGATGATCCCTACGGGCAACGGCGCCACGATGCGGCCTGTATGCGCGGGCGACGTGCTGATCCTCGTGCAAGGTCGCTCACCGCTCTTTCATGAAATCATCCGCGCCTGCAAGGCCCGCGACCTGCCCATCGCTGGTGCCGACCGACTGCGCGTAGCAGGTGAACTGGCGGTACGCGATCTGGCGGCTCTGCTGTCATTTCTGGCCACCCCGGAGGACAGTCTGGCACTGGCCACGGCACTTCGTTCTCCGCTTTTTGGCTGGGACGAGGCGCAGTTGCACGCGCTGGCGCAGCCGCGCCAACAGCCCTACCTGTGGCAAGCGTTGCGCGCGCGTGCAGAAGAGTTTCCCGATACGATGGCGATCCTTGATGATCTGCGCGACAAGGTGGACTACCTGCGCCCCTATGACCTGATCGAGCGAATCCTGACCCGCCATGACGGACGACGCAGGCTGTTGTCGCGGTTGGGGCCAGAGGCCGAGGACGGCATTGATGCATTGCTCAGCCAGGCGCTCGCCTACGAGCAGAAGGCAGTGGATAGCCTCACCGGGTTTCTGGTCTGGTTGGAGACCGATGATCTGGAAATCAAACGCCAGATGGACAGCGCCGGAAATCGCATCCGGGTGATGACGGTGCACGGCGCCAAGGGGCTGGAATCACCGGTTGTCATCCTGCCCGATACTGCCGAGCGCACGCCCAGAATGCGCGGACAGATTACGGTATGTGACGATGTTCCGCTCTGGCGGATGCCGGGCGAAGATGTCCCGGACCGGATGCGTGCCGAGATTGATGCGACAAAGGCAGCCGAAGAGGCCGAACGCGACCGTTTGCTATATGTCGCGATGACCCGCGCCGAGACCTGGCTGATCGTTGCCTGCGCCAAACCACCGGGCAAGAACGGCAAGAGCTGGTATGAAAAGATCGCCGCCGGGATGGCAACGGGCGGCGCCACCCCACACATGTTCGGGCCGGGAGAAGGCTTGCGCCTGCAGGACGGTGATTGGGCCGGAATAGAGACGATTTCGACCGACTCTGAACCACCAGTGACCGCCGATTTGCCTGCGTTCTTCCATACGCCTGCCCCCCAGATCCCGGAGAGGCCCTCAGTGCTCAGCCCGTCTGATCTGGGCGGCGCCAAGGCCCTGCCCGGCGAGGCCGGACTGGACGAGGAGGCGGCGAAACGTCGGGGCCGTCAGGTTCATCTGCTGCTGGAGGTTCTGCCGGGTGTGCCGCAAGCCGCCTGGCCCGAGACCGTCGCGCAATTGCTGGGTGTCGGACCGGACAAGGCCGACGCACCCACGCAATCCGCGCTTCTCTCCGAGGTTACGGGCGTCCTGACCGCGGAACCGCTTCAGCTGCTCTTTGCTGCCGAGGCGTTGGTCGAGGTGCCGGTGACAGCAAACCTGCCAGAACTGGGTGGCCGACGGCTGCACGGGGTTATCGACCGGATGATCGTGAGCCCGGACCGCATTCTGATCGTCGATTTCAAAACTAATCGTGTCGTGCCGGAAAATGCGGAAACCTGCCCCGACGGCTTGTTACGGCAGATGGGGGCCTATGCCGCCGCAGTGAAGCAGATCTATCCGGACAAAACCGTCGATACCGCACTGCTCTGGACGTACACTGCCCAGATGATGATGCTCCCACACGATCTTGTGACAGCGTCATTGCAGACGACTGCGATACCTTGACCTCGGTCGTGGCGGTACCTAGGTTCATCGCGAACCCAAGACCCCCCAAAGGAGACACCTCATGGCCACCGTTGCCGTCACCGACGATACCTTCGACGCCGAAGTGAAGAACTCAGACATCCCCGTCGTCGTGGATTTCTGGGCAGAATGGTGCGGCCCCTGCAAGCAGATCGGCCCCGCTCTGGAAGAGATCGCAGCAGAAATGAACGGCAAGGTCAAAGTCGTCAAGGTCGACGTGGACAGCAACCCGAATTCCGCCGTCGCCATGGGCGTGCGCGGCATCCCCGCGCTGTTCATCTTCAAGAACGGCGAAGTCGTCTCGAACCGCTCTGGCGCCGCGCCCAAGGCCGCGCTGCAAAGCTGGATCAACGACGCACTCTGATTTCCAACCCTCCAGACGGAAAGACCGGATCAGGGCGCCCCTCGGGGTGCCCTTTTTCGTAGCGCCGCCCCCGCACCCTTGTGACATGCCCGCACGGCCTGCATATAGGCAGGGACAAAACGGAGGGCGAAAGATGGCCAAAGATCAGTTTCCCGGTTGGCACGGCACTACGATCATCGGAGTGAAAAAGGGCGGCACGGTCGTGGTCGCTGGTGATGGGCAGGTCAGTCTGGGCCAGACCGTCATCAAGGGCACCGCGCGCAAGGTGCGACGCCTCAGCCCCGGAGGCTTTGACGTAGTGGCGGGCTTTGCCGGGTCGACCGCCGACGCGTTCACCCTGTTGGAACGGCTCGAAGCCAAGTTGGAGGCGCATCCCGGGCAGTTGCAACGTGCGAGTGTCGAGCTTGCCAAGGACTGGCGCACCGACAAGTACCTGCAGAAACTGGAGGCGATGCTGATCGTGACCGACGGCAGTGATCTGCTGGTAATCACCGGCGCGGGCGACGTTCTGGAACCCGAACATGACATCGCCGCCATCGGATCGGGCGGCAATTTCGCTCTCGCCGCCGCGCGCGGCATGATGGACACCGACCGCAACGCCGAAGAAGTCGCCCGCGCCGCCATGGCCATCGCCGCAGAAATCTGCGTCTACACCAATGGCAACCTGACAGTTGAAGAAATCAAGGCACATTGATGAGCCTGACTGAAGACGATCTGCGCGCCGCCGCCGCCGCCGGCATAATCGACGAGGCTCAGGCCGCCCGGCTGACACAACTGGCACATGCCCGCGCCGGGCGCATTGCCCAGAACCTTCCGGATGACGAGCCGTTCGAACTGTTCCGTGGCTTTGCCGAGATTTTCGTCTCGGTCGGGCTGATCCTGCTGCTCAGCGGGTCGATGGCGCTGGTGGTGGTGGTCGGTAACCCCCTGATCATCGCGCTTGTTCTCGGCGCCCTTTGTTGGATGGCATCGCTCTATTTCACTAACCGCCGGCGAATGGCGCTGCCTTCGATCGTGCTGACCATTGGCTATGCCAGTTCTGCCGGGTCGGTCGTCGCCTGGGTTCTGGATGAAACCGGCACTCTGGGTGGCGATACCCAGGCGGTCGTGGTTTTCGGGCTGCTGGGGATCGCCGCGATGGCGCTGCATTACCGCGTGTTCAAGGTGCCCTTTGCGATGTTCATTGCCGGGTTGTTCGGGCTGATGGTCGTCTTTGGCGTGACGGGTGTCGTGACCGGGATCGACGCGCCGTTCAACGATTGGAACTCGCTCTTTGACCTGCGCCGCGGCGGTGGTCCGGCGGTCGGTACCCTGGTCTTTGGCCTGCTCGCACTGGCCGCCGGGCTGTGGTTCGACATGCGCGATCCGCACCGAATTGGCCGCATGGCGCGCTCTGCTTTCTGGCTACATCTTCTGGCAGCACCCGCGCTGGTCAACACCGTCGCAATGACGGCCTATAACACGGGCGGAACACAGGGCATGATCCTTACGCTGATCGCGCTTATTCTGATCACCATGTTGGCGCTGATCATCGACCGCCGGTCGTTTCTGACGGCGGGTCTGGGATATCTGGGGTTCGTGATCGCCTGGGCAATGCAACTGGGCGAGGCAGAACTGTCCTGGCCGCTACTGCTGCTGGTACTGGGCGCTATCGTGACCGTGCTCGGCACATTCTGGACGCAACTCCGGGTCAGGCTGATGCGCGCGCTTCCCGATTTTCCGGGCAAGGACCGTCTGCCGCCCTACCACGCAGACGGCTGACCCTCGTGTCTCGCGCGCTTCGGCCTTGCGCCCACGCTCTTCCGGTGTTCTCCACTGTCTTTGCTTGTGTTTTTCGCGCCCATGCTTAGGTTTCGCACAAACCCGAAGTGGAGTGACTGAATGACCGACCTGACCCCGCGCGAGATCGTGAGCGAACTGGACCGATACATCATCGGCCAGAATGATGCCAAGCGGGCCGTCGCGGTTGCCCTGCGCAGTCGCTGGCGGCGCAAACATCTCAGCGACGACCTGCGCGACGAAGTCTACCCGAAGAACATCCTGATGATCGGGCCGACCGGCGTCGGCAAGACCGAGATCAGCCGGCGCCTGGCCAAGCTGGCCCGCGCGCCTTTCATCAAGGTGGAAGCAACCAAGTTCACCGAAGTGGGCTATGTGGGCCGCGATGTAGAGCAGATCATCCGCGATCTGATGGACAGCGCCATCGCCATGGTGCGCGAACAGATGCGCGAAGACGTCAAGGCAAACGCCCAGACCGCCGCCGAAGAACGCGTGATTTCAGCCATCGCCGGTGAGGATGCCCGCGAGGGCACGCGCGAAATGTTCCGCAAGAAGCTAAAATCAGGTGCGCTCGACGATACCGAGATCGATCTGGACATCGCGGATAATTCCAACCCGATGGGCATGATGGATATCCCCGGTCAGCCCGGCAGCCAGATGGGCATGCTGAACCTCGGTGACCTCTTCGGCAAGGCGTTCAGCGGCCGTACCCGGCGTGTCAGGATGACCGTCGCCGAAAGCTATGACCTCCTGATCGGCGAAGAGGCCGACAAACTGCTGGACGATGAAGTGGTGAACCGTGCCGCACTCGAGGCCGTCGAGCAAAACGGGATCGTCTTTCTTGACGAGATCGACAAGGTCGCAACGCGTAGCGACGCCCGCGGCGGCGAGGTCAGCCGCGAAGGCGTACAGCGCGACCTGCTGCCGCTGATCGAAGGCACATCTGTCAGCACCAAATACGGCGCAGTCAGGACCGACCATATCCTGTTCATCGCGTCGGGTGCGTTTCACATCGCCAAACCCTCCGACCTGCTGCCCGAATTGCAGGGCCGCTTGCCGATCCGGGTCGAACTGCGCGCGCTGACAGAAGAAGATTTCGTTCGCATCCTCACCGAGACCGACAATGCGTTGACACGGCAATATACCGCCCTGATGGGCACCGAGAATGTGACCGTAGATTTCACCGATGACGGCATCGCCGCACTCGCGCGTATCGCCGCCGAAGTGAACCAGAGCGTCGAGAATATCGGCGCCCGCCGCCTCTATACGGTGATGGAGCGGGTATTCGAAGAACTCAGCTTCAACGCTCCGGACCGGGACGGCGACTCCGTCACCGTGGACGAGGCGTTTGTCGATGCAAACCTGGGAGAATTGATGCGATCAACCGATTTGAGCCGCTACGTGCTTTGATGAATCCAGAGCACTTCTTCATTTTGCTATAAATACTCATTGCGGCACCGCCAATTTTCCCCCGGCGATGATCCCCATGGGCCGCGCGGCCCCAGCACCAGAGAGGAAAATGCGCGCCGCTGACGGCCCACCGGACCAAGCCCGCATTTTTCTCTTTCCTTCGGTGTTTTTTCGGGCAAGCAAAGGGAATGAACACGCTTGCCTTCCTCCGCGAGAACGCGCCCTGGCTGACCGCCGGGATGTTGCTGACCTTTCTCAGCAGTTTCGGGCAGACGTTCTTCATCTCGATCTTTGCAGGCGAAATCCGTGAAGCATTCCAGCTGAGCCACGGGGAATGGGGCGGGATCTATACGCTGGGCACCACGGCATCGGCTGCGGTGATGGTCTGGGCCGGCGGGTTGACCGACCGGTTTCGCGTCCGAGCCCTGGGCGCGATCATTTTGGCAATGCTGACGCTGGCCTGTGTTTCAATGGCACTCAATCCGGTCTGGTGGCTACTGCCGCTGGTCATCTTTGCACTACGATTTACCGGGCAGGGCATGACCAGCCACATCGCCGTGGTTGCCATGTCTCGCTGGTTCATCGCCACGCGCGGCAAGGCGCTGTCGATCGCAACGTTGGGCTTCGCTGCCGGTGAAGCGCTTCTGCCGCTAATCTTCGTCTCTCTGATGTTGAGCATCGACTGGCGCATTCTATGGATCGTCGCGGGTTTCATCGCCATGGCAGGTATTCCCATCCTGGTGATGCTGCTTCGAAAGGAACGCACGCCGCAATCCATGGCAGGGTCGGATCAGAGCTTGGGAATGGAAGCGCGGCATTGGACCCGCAACCAGACATTCGGGCACTGGCTGTTTTGGTTCATGGTTCCGGCCCTTCTGGGGCCGTCGGCCTTCAACACCGCGTTCTTTTTCCACCAAGTGCATTTCGCCGAGGTGAAATCGGTCAGTCACTTCGAACTGGTGGCGTTCTTTCCCTTCTACACCGGTATCAGCATCCTTGCGATGGTCGCCAGCGGTTGGGCGCTGGACAAGGTGGGAACCGCGCGGCTGATCCCATTCATGCAACTGCCGATGGTCGTGGCGTTCCTGTTCTTTGCTTTTGCGGAAAGTTCACTAGGGCTGTGGCTCGGATTTCTCTTTCTTGGGCTGAACACCGGCGTCAACACGACCTTGCCGGCGGCCTTCTGGGCGGAATTCTACGGCACACGGTTCATCGGCTCGATCAAGGCGATGGCGGCGGCGGTCATGGTGTTGGGGTCAGCGATCGGGCCCGGCATCACCGGCCTCGGGATCGATCTGGGGCTGGGGATCGAGACGCAGTATATCGGCGTTGCGCTCTATTTCGCCTTTACCACTGTTCTCATGAGCATCGGTATAGCCCGCGCACGACCGCTGCTACCCGCGTGGGCGACGTAGATAGACGTAATAGGCCCCGCCGCCACCATGGCGACCATGTGCTTCGCTCACTTGCATCACCACCTGCGCCAAAGGCGGGATCTGAAGCCAGTGCGGTACGTTGTGGCGCAAAACGCCCTGCCGCACCGGAATCGGGCCGTGATCGTCCGTCCGCTTGCCCTTGCCGGTAATCACCAACACCAGCCGCTTTTCCTGAGCGTGCGCGCGCAGGATAAATCCCGTCAAGACGCCGTGGGCGCGGCCCACAGTCATTCCGTGCAGGTCGATCCGTGCCTCGGGACGCATCTTGCCGCGCTTGAGCTTGCCGTGGGTGCGTTTATCCATCGTGACTGGAAGCGCTTTCATCCGGTCGGTGAGACCGGGCAACACATCATGCGCTGGGGTGCGTCCGTTCGCCTTCTGCCCAATCTCAAAAGGCTCCACCGGCTTTCGCGCGGCTCTGGCCTCTTGCGGTTTGGGCTCAAGCAGCGATTTGGCGGCGGGCGCAGGCCGATCGGGGTGCAGCGGATCGGCGGTACCGGCCACGCTGCGCCAGAGCTCCAGTTCATCAGGTCGGACCCTGCGACGGCGGCTCATTGCAACGTCTCTGTCGCCATGGCAAAGGCACGCTGAATCGGCATCAGGACCACCATCCGACCCGGATCGCGGAGCCGGCCAGCAGCGCGCCCGGCCTTGTCGCCGGTCCCGAAAAAGATATCGGCTCGCTGCGAGCCTTTGATCGCCGAGCCGGTATCCTGCGCGATCATCAACCGCCGGATCGGGCGTTTGCCACCCTTTTCGATCCAGACCGGGGCGCCCAGCGTGACATATGCCGGATCAACCGCAATCGAGCGCCCGTCAGTCACTGGCCGGTTCATCGCGCCCAGCGGTCCCAGATCGCTGGCATGGTTATCGAGCTTGCGAAAGAATACATAGGACGGATTGAAGCGCAGCAATTCCAGCCCATCCTCGGGATTGCGGCGCACCCAGTTCTTGATCACCTGGGCAGACACCTGATGGACCGAATAAATACCGCGCCGCACCAGTTCGGCCCCGATTGAGCGGTAGTTATGCCCATTCGAACCGCCATAGCCGACACGGATCATGGAACCATCCGGCAGGCGTATGCGCCCCGATCCCTGGATCTGTAAAAAGAACAATTCGACCGGGTCATCGACCCAGGCGATCTCCAGCCCACGGCCCTGCATGACCGTTCCGGTCTCGATCTCACGCCGGGTGAGCCAGGGATTGATCGCCTTGGCTTCGGGCGGTTCGCGGTAGATAGGATACTTGTACCGGCCGCCAGGTTGCAGCGCGCCGCGCAATTCCGGCTCGAAATATCCGGTAAAGAGAGCGGGATCGCCCTCGCTGATCAGGATGGGCCGAAAGAGCAATTCAAAGAACCCTTTGGCGTTCGGCTTTTGCTGCGCCAGCGCGCAAAGCGATTGCCAATCGGGGTCTTTCATGTCGGGGCAGGTGACCAGAAACGCATCAAGCGCCTTTTGGTGATCGTCCTGTTCCCATCCGTTCAGCTCTTCAAAACTTAGCACGGAATAGGTTGTTTCATCCGCAACCACACCGGCAGGCAGCAGCAGCGCGAAGCTCAGGGCGGCGAAAACCGCCCGGATCATTCGCCTGTGGCGACGAGCCGCCAGTTGGGATCGTCGGCGCCCATGACGCGCTCAAAAGTCCAGATGTCCTTTTGACGCTCAGGTTTGCCCGGCTTGCCTTCGACGATCTCGCCGTCCTTGTCCCGCACGACCGATATCAGTTCTCCGACAAAGCGCACGGTGATCGAGCCCCGGTTTGTCGCTGGGTCAAAACCGGCATCGACCAGCGTCAGATCGCGTATGCCGATGAATTCCGACTCGATTGTCAGGCCCTTTTCCTGCCGCTGATCCACGACTTCGGAGAAGGTATTGTAAACGTCCTCGTCGAGAAATGGCACCAGATCATCCAGCTGACCGCGTTCGAAGCCCATCAGGATCATCTCGTAGGCACCGCGCGCACCCTTCAGGAACGGACCAACCTCAAAGGACGGCTCGGCCCGCTTCATCTCTGCCAAGGCCGCGGCAGCCTCGCTATCCTCGGGGACATGATCCGTGATATCATGGTCGGGTCCGCCTTCGATCACCTCGAAGCCGCGCCGACGCGCGCCATCAGCCGGAAGAGGTTTCGGCCGTTCGGTGGGTTCGAATCCATCGCGGGTGCCCAGCACATTTTTGAGCCGCAGGATCAGAAAAACAGCGATACCGGCCAGAACCAGAAGCTGTATGATGGGCGAATTCATGGGCATCTCTTTCAGACAATACGTGGAAAGCGCGTTTGTTCACCCTTATGTAGGTGACGGGCGGGCCCAAGTCCACCTTGCGCCCCGCAAAACAAAGGAGAATGGCCCATGTGGCTACTGCTGGCATTTCTGACTGTACCTCTGATCGAAATCGGGCTGTTTATTCAGGTCGGCGGATTGATCGGATTGTGGCCGACCCTGGCTATCGTCATCGGGACGGCGGTGCTGGGCACGTGGCTGGTTCGCGCCCAAGGCGCCATGGCGCTGAATGACCTGCGCAGCTCCTTTTCACGGCAGGGCGATCCGACGGAATCGCTGGCCCATGGGGCGATGATCCTGATTGCTGGCGTGCTGTTGCTGACGCCGGGTTTTTTCACCGATGCGTTGGGATTTGCGCTGCTGATGCCGCCATTTCGGCGGGCAGCCTTCGCATATTTACGCAAACGCGTCCACGTAGCGCATTTTGACATGGGCAACGGGCCGGGTGAACCCAGGCGCCACCGACATGATCCCGGCACGATCGAAGGCGACTATCAAGAGGTTCATCCATCTTCGACACCGGGACGTGATGGGCCGTCAGGCTGGACAAAGCATTGAGGCGGCGCGGCTGACCTGCTAGGTCTGCGCGCAAGTACCAACGTCATTCGGAGACAACGATGCAAGATCAGGAAAACGGCGCCGCAGACGCAGCCGCGGAAGCCGCCCAACAGGTAAAGATGCAGGTTCTCACGCAATTCGTGCGTGACCTGTCGTTCGAGAACGTCCTCGCCCAGCGAGGCGTCGGTGGCGAAGTATCGCCCGATATCACGGTCAACGTGACTCTCGACGCGAAAAAGCGCAAACCCGACCACCAGTTCGAAGTGACGATCAAACTGAAGGTCGAATCCAAGAACAAGGCAGACGAAGCGGCACTATTCCTGCTCGAACTGGAATATACGGGCGTTTTCCATGTCGAAGGCGTGCCCGAGGATCAGATGCATCCTTTCCTGTTGATCGAGTGCCCGCGTATGCTGTTCCCGTTCCTGCGGCGCATCGTCCATGATGTGACCCGCGATGGCGGTTTCCCGGCACTCAACCTGGAAAACATCGATTTCATGCAGCTTTACCGCCAGGAAATCATGCGTCGCCAAGCCGAGAGCGCGCCCAAGCACGTGTCCTGATCAAGCGCGACACGCGCCTGACCTTGGACAACGCATTTCGGCACATCCCTCGCGCAGGTTTGTGCCGAAAAATCTATCCGAACTTATTCCACAGGGCTGCATCGCCCATTTTTTTGACGAACGCCTCATGTGCAGCGCGCTCGTCTGCAGTCAATCGCTGCGACAGAGGGGTGGGGCGCGGGGCGGGGCGCCAATCTGACGTGGCTGTGCCGGCACCGGTTTCACCGCTTTGTTCCGCCAGGCCAAAATCGGGTTGGCGGCCGCCGATCAGCTCCAGATAAACCTCTGCCAAAATCTCGGAATCGAGCAGTGCCCCGTGCAGGGTGCGGGCCGTATTGTCGATGCCAAATCGGCGACAGAGCGCATCAAGCGAGGCCGGAGAACCGGGAAATTTCTTGCGCGCGATCGCGAGCGTATCGATCGCCTGATCCATCGGCAGGGCAGGACGGTTGAGCCAGCGCAGTTCGGCATTGATGAATTTCATGTCAAAGCTGGCGTTGTGGATCACCAGCTTGTCGTCACCAATGAAATCCACGAAGGCCTGCGCGATGTCGGCAAAAACCGGCTTGTCCCTGAGAAAATCATCGCCCAGCCCATGCACCTGGAACGCATCATCCGGCATTGCGCGCTCTGGGTTGATATACTGGTGATAAGTCCGGCCGGTGGGCATATGTCTGATCAGTTCGACCGCACCGATTTCGACGATACGGTCACCCTGTTCGGGTTCGAATCCGGTGGTTTCGGTATCGAGTACAATTTCACGCATGAAGTCGGTTTTCCCTGATATCGCGGATCACAGCCTGCACCTGCGCGCGGGCATGCTCAAGCGTTGCTGTTTCGATCACGTAATCGGCGCGGGCGCGCTTTTCGGCATCCGGCATTTGTTTGGCAAGGATCGCTTGAAACTGCGCTTCGGTCATGGTGCCGCGCTCCATTACCCGTTCGCGCTGAACCTCAGGCGGGGCTGTCACGCAGACCACCGCATCCATCTGGTTTTCGTTTGATTTCTCAAACAGCAGGGGAATGTCGAAAACGACGATATCAGACACTGTTTTGGCCAGAAACGCCTGCCTGTCCGCCGCAACGAGAGGGTGTACGATCTGTTCGATCCGGCCCAGGGCTGATGGGTCAGCGGCAATAATTTCCTTCAATGCGGCACGAGACACTGCACCGTCAATGACAGCATCCGGAAACGCCGCCGCCATTGGCGCCACAGCCGCACCGCCGGGCGCATAAAGCCGGTGTACGGCCGCATCTGCATCCCACAGCGCACATCCCTCATCGGCGAACATGCGCGCGGTCGTGGATTTTCCCATACCGATTGATCCAGTCAACCCAAGCCGAAAACTCATCTGAGAGCAGCCGCACGGGTTGCGCTGTCAACCTTCGGGCGGGTGCCGAACCACCGCTCGAACCCCGGCACCGCCTGATGCAACAACATGCCCAAGCCGTCGACAGTGCGGCAACCTGCTTCTTCTGCCACTTCAAGAAGTTTTGTCTTGAGCGGCGCATAGACAAGGTCGGTGACAACCGCACCCTTTTGCAGCCCGTCGAGCGGCACCCGCAACGGTGGTTGGCCAATCATTCCCAGCGACGTGGAGTTAACCACCGTCGCCGCATAATCGAGCATATTACCGGCCTGCACCCAGTCAAACACGCGCAAACGTTTGCCGAAATCGGAGCGCAGTGCCTCGGCACGGACACGCGTCCGGTTGGAAATCAAGATTTCAGGGACACCGGCATCGAGCATGGCCGCAATCACGGCCCGCGCCGCGCCGCCCGCACCAAAGAGCGCAGCGGGCCCGGCTGCGGGATCCCATCCGCCTGACACACTTTCAAGATTTTTGACAAAACCATAGCCATCGGTGTTGTCGGCGTGAATCTTGCCATCCTTGCGGAAGATAAGCGTGTTCGCAGCGCCGATCAGGGTCGCGCGGTCCGTCACAAGATCGGCGATTTCCAGCACCGATACCTTGTGTGGGATGGTGATGTTGACGCCGACGAATCCGGCCTTGGGCAGAGTGTGCAGGACAGTCTTCAGATCATCGGGCGCGACGTTCATCGGGATGTAATGCCCCTTCAAACCCATGGTGCTTAGCCAATGGCGATGAATTTGTGGTGATTTCGAATGGCCGATAGGCGATCCGATGACGCCCGCGAGGGGAATTTTCTGCTCGCTCATGTCTCCAGTTCTCCGCGCGTAGATAAGTACGATATCAGGTCCAGTAATGGCAGACCAAGCACGCTGAAGTAATCCCCGTCAACGCGGGAAAATAGGCGCGCGCCCTCTTCTTCGAGTTTGTAACAGCCGACCGTGTGGCGGATGCTGTCCCAGTTGCGCGTAACATAGCCTTTAAGATAGCTGTCCGACAGATCACGCATCGTCATCCTGACCCGAGCCACATGCCGCCATTGCGGTGTGCCGTCTTCGTAGATGACTACGGCTGAAAAGAGCTCATGCGTGCTGCCGCGCATCGTGATCAACTGCGCCAACGCCTCTTCCGGTGTCGCGGGCTTGGACAACAGGCGCGATTGATGCGCGAGGACCTGATCGCAGCCGATCACCAGCGCAGCGGGTTCCTTCGCACTCAGTTTCGTGGCCTTCGCCTCAGCAAGCGCATCGGCAATATCGCGGGCTGGTGCCTGTTCTGCCAGCAGGGCATCTCGGATGGCCGCCTCATCCAGATTGGCGGGGCGTGCAACGTGGGGCACCTGTGCGTTCGTCAGCAACTGCTGGCGAATTTCAGACTGGGAGGCGAGGATGATGCGGGTATTCATGTGGACAACCGGGTGAATGAATTGCGGGTGACACTGGATAGTTGAGCGGGACAACCGCGCAACTGGCGTGCCATGTGCATGTATCGGTCATTTCCAGGCGGTTGTCCAAATTCCATACGCATGTGGAAGGGATAAGTTCGGGGCTGTGCAAAACTGACCCAGATACACTTTTTCCCCGATTTATCCACAAGGTCAGCGCGCCGGTTCATTTTCTATCTCGTTGAGATTGAACATGATTTCGACCTGTCTGATTTTTCATCCTAACAACCGTAAAATTTACCCACATTCGGCCTGATTGTGTGTATCTCATGGGATACCCCGATAATCCACAGACTTGGGGTGCCCCTACCTAATCATCATCCTTTCTTATCTTTCTATTTTATTTATATAGAGCAGGCCGGTGATAAGGGGCAAAGAATGACGGATTTCCTGACAACCGCATATCCGTGGATTAAGTCATTGCATATCATGGCCGTGATATCTTGGATGGCTGGCCTGTTCTATTTGCCACGGCTCTTTGTCTATCATGTCGAGCAGTCAGAACCAGGTGACAGCCGCGATGAAGTCTTTCAGGTGATGGAGCAGAAGCTGCAGAGCGTGATAATGACGCCGGCAATGATAGCGACCTGGATTTTTGGCCTTTGCCTGGTCCTGACACCCGGTATCGTCGACTGGGGTTCTGTTTGGCCCTGGACCAAGGCAGCGGGCGTGCTGGGCATGTCTTGGTTCCATGGCTGGCTAGGGCAGCGCCGTAGAGAGCTTGCGACCTCTGAGCGGCCTGTGAACGGCCGACAGTTTCGGTTGATGAACGAGGTTCCGACCGTCCTGATGGTGGTCATTGTCCTGTCGGTCGTCGTGCGGTTCTGAGTTACATTGACTTTTGCCGGTGTGCGGGGTATGCCCCGCTCCAACCTCCCGTCCGGGAAGAGTACCTTCCACTGATTTTTAAATCGCCCGCCGTACCATGAGCGGGACACAGGTGAACCCCATGTCCAAAGAACGTTTGAACCTATCCGATCTCAAGGCCCACACCGCCAAGGACCTCTTGGCGATGGCAGAAGAGTTGGAGATCGAAAACGCATCGACCATGCGCAAGGGCGAGATGATGTTCTCGATCCTGAAAGAGCGTGCCGAGGAAGGCTGGACTGTGTTCGGCGATGGCGTTCTCGAAGTGTTGCAGGACGGTTTTGGGTTCTTGCGCTCGCCCGAAGCGAACTATCTGCCGGGCCCGGATGATATCTATGTCTCCCCCGAGGTGATCCGCCGCTTCTCGCTGCGGACGGGTGACACTGTCGAAGGTGAAATTCAGCAGCCCGAGGAACAAGAGCGGTATTTCACAGTCACCAGTGTGAGTCAGATCAACTTTGAAGATCCTGAGAAGGCCAATCACAAGGTTGCCTTTGATAACCTGACACCGCTTTATCCGGATGAGCGATTCAAACTGGAAATCGAAGATCCGACAATCAAGGATCGTTCGGCCCGGATCATCGATCTTGTGGCACCCATCGGCAAAGGCCAGCGCTCGCTGATCGTTGCGCCGCCGCGGACTGGTAAGACGGTCATCCTGCAGAATATTGCCAACAGCATCGAGAAGAACCACCCCGAATGCTATCTGATCGTGCTGTTGATCGATGAGCGGCCCGAAGAAGTGACCGACATGCAGCGTTCGGTCAAGGGAGAGGTCGTCAGCTCGACCTTTGATGAACCTGCAACGCGTCACGTTGCCGTGGCCGAGATGGTCATTGAAAAAGCAAAACGCTTGGTCGAACATAAACGAGATGTTGTGATCTTGCTGGACTCGATCACAAGACTTGGTAGGGCTTACAATACCGTGGTGCCGTCGTCGGGTAAGGTTTTGACAGGTGGTGTCGATGCGAACGCCTTGCAACGGCCCAAGCGGTTCTTCGGTGCGGCGCGGAACATCGAAGAGGGCGGATCACTTACAATCATCTCGACAGCACTGATCGACACCGGCAGCCGGATGGATGAAGTGATCTTTGAAGAATTCAAAGGCACGGGTAACTCGGAACTGATCCTGGATCGCAAGATCGCGGACAAGCGGGTGTTCCCGGCCATCGATATCCTCAAATCCGGCACCCGGAAAGAGGAGCTCTTGGTTGACAAGATTGATCTTCAGAAGACGTTTGTCCTGCGGCGGATCCTGAACCCGATGGGTACGACCGATGCGATCGAATTCCTCATCTCCAAACTGAAACAGACCAAGACGAATGCGGAGTTCTTCGATTCGATGAACACCTGACGCCCGCCATGGGGGCTTCGTGATGGACACGATCTATGCTGTTTCAAGCGCGCCGGGTAAGGCCGGGGTAGCCGTAGTTCGGGTGTCTGGTCCACGGGCTTTCGATGCTTGTGGCGCGCTATGTGGGGATGTGCCACCTCCGAGATTCGCCAGCCTGCGGGTATTGCGGGATTCGGCCGGTGGGCGACTGGACCAAGCAATTGTGCTTTGTTTCGAAGCAGGGCGCAGTTTCACTGGGGAAGACAGCGTTGAATTTCAGATACATGGCAGCATTGCAGTCATATCCGCGGTGCTGGCCGCTCTCTCTGTGGTCGACGGGTTACGCCCAGCGGAACCTGGTGAGTTTACGCGTCGCGCGTTGGAGAACGGGCAGTTGGATGCGGCTCAGGTTGAGGGCTTGGCAGATCTGATCGATGCAGAAACCGAAGCCCAACGACGTCAGGCGCTTCGCGTGTTGTCAGGAGATCTGGGCAAGCGCGCCGAATCCTGGCGTGTTGACCTGATCCGCGCCGCCGCATTGTTGGAAGCAACAATTGATTTCGCGGATGAAGACGTGCCCGTTGATGTATCGCCCGAAGTGACCGAGCTGGTGCAGCGCGTTCGAAGCGAACTTAGCAAGGAAATCGCGGGCGTTGGAGTGGCTGAACGAATTCGATCTGGATTCGAAGTGGCGATTGTCGGTGCGCCGAATGTTGGGAAATCAACTCTGCTGAATGCGTTGGCCGGGCGGGACGCGGCGATTACATCCGAAGTTGCCGGAACAACCCGCGATGTAATCGAAGTTCGGATGGATCTGGGCGGGCTGCCGGTGACGTTGCTTGATACGGCTGGGCTGCGCGATACAGATGATCAGGTCGAAGCCATCGGAGTCGAACGAGCAAAAATGCGGGCGGAGCAAGCAGATTTGCGGGTGTTTCTGCTAGAGGGTACTGAGCCCGCTTTGATCACGCCTAAGGATAACGACATCATATTGCGCTCCAAAGGGGATTTGCTGGAGGATGACGTTGCATCGATTTCAGGTCTGACGGGGCAGGGGATACCAGAGCTAATTGCGCGGATGACTGCTATACTGACCCAGAAGTCGGCGCATGCCGGCATCGCTACTCGGGTGCGTCACCGCGATGCGATGCAGCGGGGTGACGCCGATCTGGCCGCAGCGCAGTTACATCTGCAAGGCGGTGAGGAAACCGCCGACTTGGCGGCCGAAGAAATTCGCGCGGCGATTCGTGCTCTTGATTCTCTGGTCGGGCGCGTCGATATCGAAAACATACTGGACGAAATCTTTGCAAGTTTCTGTCTGGGAAAATGAGGAGTGTTTCACGTGAAACATCTGGATTTCGACGTTGTTGTGATCGGTGGCGGTCACGCAGGGGCTGATGCAGCTCACGCTGCTGCGAGGTTAGGCGCAAGGACGGCGCTCATCACGCTGACGCGTGCGGGTATCGGTGTCATGTCGTGCAATCCGGCAATCGGTGGTCTGGGTAAGGGGCATTTGGTTCGAGAGATCGATGCGCTTGATGGGGTGATGGGCCGCGTTGCCGATCAGGCCGGGATACAATTTCGCCTGCTTAATCGGCGCAAGGGGCCCGCGGTACAAGGTCCGCGCGCCCAGGCCGACCGAAAAATCTATCGCGAGGCGATGCAATCCGAAATGGAAAAGCAGCAGAACCTTGATGTGATCGAAGGCGAGGCCTGTGATTTCCTTATGGATGCCGACCGCGTTTGTGGAGTGGTTCTGGCCGATGGATCAGAAGTGCGGTCTGCCGCAGTTGTTTTGACAACTGGGACATTTCTGCGTGGAGTGATTCATATCGGAGACATTTCGCGCCCAGGAGGGCGGATGGGGGATGCGCCGTCGGTCCGGCTAGCTGAACGGATGGATAGTTTTGATCTGGCACTTGGGCGGCTCAAGACGGGGACGCCCCCGCGTCTTTGCGGAAAAAGCATAGATTGGTCGACTCTCGAAAGTCAGCCTGGCGACGATGACCCGGTGCTGTTCTCCTTTCTGTCTGGGAAGGCGCCATCAAGGCAAATTTCCTGTGGTATCACTCACACGAATGAACGAACCCACGAGATCATTCGCGAGAACCTGTCACGTTCTGCGATGTATGGGGGCCATATCGATGGCGTCGGCCCTCGATACTGTCCGTCGATCGAAGACAAGATCGTGCGCTTCGCCGATAAGACATCTCATCAGATCTTCCTTGAGCCAGAGAGCCTGTCGGATGATGTGATCTATCCTAACGGTATTTCGACTTCTTTACCTGAAGATGTGCAGCTAGCCTATGTACGGTCCATTCAGGGTCTGGAAAGCGCAGAAATCCTGCAGCCCGGCTATGCGATTGAATACGACTATGTTGATCCTCGCGCCTTGTCTGCATCGCTCGAAGTGAAATCGGTGCCCGGACTCTTTCTGGCAGGGCAAATCAATGGCACGACCGGCTATGAAGAAGCGGCGGCACAGGGTCTGGTAGCGGGGCTGAATGCCGCACATGTCGCCCTAGGGCGTGAGCCGATCACCTTCAGCCGTTCCGGGAGCTACATGGGTGTGATGATTGATGATCTGATCACACGTGGCGTCAGCGAGCCCTACAGGATGTTCACATCGCGTGCGGAATTCAGGTTGTCACTACGGGCAGATAATGCCGATCAAAGATTAACTCCACTTGGAATCTCCTTGGGCTGTGTTTCTCTGCACAGGCAGGCGGTGTTCGACGACAAGATGGACCGGCTAGGACGGGCCCGTGAGACGATCAAAACACAGACATTCACGCCAAAGCAACTGATCGCCCAGGGCGTTGACGTGAATCAAGACGGAGCGCGGCGCAGCGGGTTTCAGTTGCTGTCATTCCCCAAGATTTGCTTTGAAGACTTGATCGGGCTTGAACCTTCTTGGTCCGAAATTGATCCGGAATCGCGGGCGCAGCTTGAGAAAGATGCGCTTTATGCAAACTACCTCGACCGGCAAAAGCGTGACGCGGAACTGGTCAAACGCGATGAAGCTCATGTGATTCCACGGGATTTTGAGTACTCGGAAATTGGTGGGCTTTCGAATGAGCTGAAATCGAAGCTGAGCCTAGTTCGCCCGGAAACGCTGGCACACGCGGCGCGAATCGATGGGATGACGCCTGCAGCTTTGACCGTACTGTTGACCAGGCTGCGCCAAACCGGGCGGGAGAGGTCGGCATGAGCGTGCCGGCTCTGCCTGATGTTTCACGTGAAACAAATGAGAAATTTCAGATCTACGCCGATCTTCTTCGAAAGTGGACGGCCAAGATAAATCTGGTGTCAAAAGAAAGTCTGGAAAACCTGTGGGAGCGGCATATCGTCGATTCGGTACAGGTCTATCGACAGGCGCCGAAGGAAATTGATCATTGGGTTGACCTGGGATCCGGAGGCGGCTTTCCCGGTGTCGTTGCGGCAATTCTGTTGGCGGAAGCCCAGCCTTTGGCGCGCGTGACACTTGTCGAGAGCGATCAGCGAAAGTGCGCCTTTCTGCGTACAGCATTGCGGAAAACGGGATGCCACGGCGAGGTGATCGCAAGCAGGATCGAGACGACGCCCCCCTTGCAGGCTTCAGTCCTGTCAGCGCGGGCCTTGGCAGATCTTTCCACATTGCTTGGCTACGCTGAACGCCATATGCATGCCACTGGCATTGCCCTATTTCCAAAGGGTGCAAAATGGCAGCAAGAGGTAAACGAGTCGCAATCGAAGTGGCAATTCGCTCTGGAAGTTGCTAAAAGTGCGACTGACCCCGCTGCCGCGATATTAAAGATTTCAGGAGTGACTCGTGTCTGACCCGACTCGCCCGCGTGGCCCGCGGATCATTGCCATAGCCAACCAAAAAGGCGGCGTTGGAAAGACCACAACAACCATCAATCTGGGCGCTGCCCTGGCACAGGCCGGGAAGCGCGTCCTGATCGTTGATCTTGATCCGCAAGGCAATGCGTCGACCGGCCTGGGGATCGAGTCCGAAGATCGGGAATTTACGACTTACGAATTGTTGCTGGAAGAGATCGCGCTAGGCGATGTCATTCAGCCGACCAGCGACAAGAACCTGATGATCATTCCGGCGACGGTCGATCTCAGCTCGGCGGATATCGAGCTGATCTCAAACGAAAAACGCAGTTTCCTTCTGCATGATGCGCTGCGTCAGACGGCGATGGATGGTTATGCGCTGGACTATATCCTGATCGATTGCCCGCCGTCGCTGAACTTGCTGACGGTCAACGCAATGGTCGCGGCACATTCAGTCCTGATTCCGCTGCAGAGCGAATTTTTTGCCCTCGAAGGGCTGTCACAGCTGTTGCTGACAATTCGCGAGGTGCGTCAGACCGCCAATCCCAACCTTCGGATTGAAGGGGTCGTAATGACCATGTTTGATGCGCGCAACAACCTGTCTGGCCAGGTGGAGCGGGATGCCCGCGAGAATCTGGGCGATCTGGTGTTTCAAACGCTGATCCCACGTAATGTGCGTGTCAGCGAAGCGCCGTCATATGCCGTCTCTGTACTGGATTACGATCCAAATTCACGAGGTGCGCAGGCCTATCAGGCCTTAGCCAAAGAATTGATGCAAAAACAAACCGCAATGACAGCATAAGGGGTCCGGGTGATGTCAGACAAAAGAACAAAGCAGCGCGGACTGGGGCGGGGCCTGTCGGCATTGATGTCCGACGTTACCGATCAACAGACGAGTTCTGACCGGGCACCAAAAGCCCCAGATATGATGGTTCCGATCGAGCGGATCAGCGCAAACCCGGATCAGCCACGCCGACAGTTCGACAAGGATATGCTGGATGATCTGACCGCATCCATTCGGGAAAAAGGTATTATCCAACCGCTGATCGTGCGGCCGATGCCAGGGAAGACAGGCGATTTCCAAATCGTTGCGGGCGAACGTCGGTGGCGAGCCGCGCAGCAGGCGCAACTGCACCGTATCCCGGTGATTGTTCGGGACTTTGACGATACCGAAGTTCTGGAAATCGCGATCATCGAAAACATCCAGCGTGCGGATCTTAACCCAGTCGAAGAGGCGGCGGGGTATCAGCAACTTATGCAGAAATTCGGGCATACGCAGGAAAAACTGGCCGAGGCACTGGGCAAGAGCCGCAGCCATATCGCCAACACAATGCGCCTGATGCAGCTGCCCGAAGAGGTTCAGTCCTATGTCCGCAATGGTCAACTAACGGCTGGCCACGCGCGCGCGCTGATTACCTCAGATGATCCGGTTGCGTTGGCGCAACGGGTCGTCAAGAAAGCACTATCGGTGCGGGAAACCGAGAAACTGGCGAAAACGGGGATTGATAATGTCTTTGCGCCGTCGGGCCAATCCAAGCGCAGTGCCAGGACAAGCGAGAAAGATGCAGATACTCGGGCGCTGGAAGGCGATCTGTCAGCGGCGTTGGGAATGAAAGTCTCGGTCAATCACACAAAGGGAGGCGAGGGCGGTCAGGTTTCGATCACATATGAAAGCCTTGATGACCTCGACACGCTTTGCCGGGTTCTCAGCAGCGGTTAAGGCCGTTCAGTCCGTAAGCAACCGTTCGATGATCGCATTCAACACCATCCTGCCGCGCAGCGTTGTGCGCAGGCTGGTGTCTATGACCTCCACCAGACCCAATTCGGCGAGTTCCGAAATAGCGACCTCGCAGAGCGGCGCTCCACGCATTGCGGCGTAGCGGGTCAGATCAATTCCGTCCGTTAAACGCAGCCCCATCATCAGATATTCGTCCGCTTGCTCTTCTGGGGCCAGCGGTGTTTGCAGTTTGTCGGGTGCGCCGCGTTCGACCTCTCGCAGCCATTTATCAGGTTGCGACCAGGCTTCTGTCGCGTGACGACGCCCCGCCAGTGTCAGCCGGCCATGCGCGCCGGGGCCAATTCCGGCATAGTCGCCGGCCTGCCAATAAATAAGGTTATGCCGCGATTCAGAGCCAAGTTTGGCGTGATTAGAGACTTCATAGGCCGGCATACCGGCAGCGCCGCATATATCCTGCGTGGCCTCGAACATATCCGCTGCGGTGTCTTCAACGGGCAGGCCGCGTAGGGTGCCACGGGCAAAACGATCGCCAAAGGCGGTTCCCGGCTCGATCGTCAGTTGGTAGAGCGACAGGTGATCGATTGCCATCGTCAGCGCTGATGTCAACTCGGTGCGCCAATCATCCAGTGTCTGGTCCTGCCGGGCGTAGATCAGATCGAAACTGACCCGTTCAAAACAGTTTCTGGCGATGTCAAAAGCTGCGCGGGCCTCGGCAACCGTGTGGATCCGGCCCAGACGGCGCAGATCGGTGTCATTCAACGCCTGGATTCCCATCGAAACCCGGTTCACACCAGCCTGGGCGTAGGCGCGAAAACGGTCAGCTTCGACAGAGCCGGGATTGGCTTCGAGTGTGATCTCGATGTTATTGGCGGGCGTCCAGTGTTTTTTGACGCGTTCCAGAATGGCAGCGACAGTTTCGGGCGCCATCAGACTGGGTGTGCCGCCACCAAAGAAAACAGAGCGAAGGACGCGGCCGGGGGTTAGCGCGGCAATGCGGTCCAGTTCGGCTAAATAGGCTCTGCACCACCTTGATTGGTCGATTTCTCGGGCCACGTGGCTGTTGAAATCGCAGTAGGGGCACTTGGCCTCGCAGAATGGCCAATGGATGTAGAGGCCGAAGCCTCCGAGTTGCCAATCTTCAGTCAAAACAGCCTTGCACCAGTTTTGAGAAAGCATCGGCCCGGTGGCTCATGCGGTTTTTCTCCCAACGGTCCATTTCTGCGAAGGTGACGTCGTTGCCGGCAGGCTGAAAGATCGGGTCATAGCCATGACCCTTATTCCCGCGCATTGGCCAAACGATCTGGCCTTCTATGGTTCCGGGGAATACCTCTTCGTGCCCATCGGGCCAGGCAAGTACGAGGGTGCAGCAAAAACGCGCGGTCCAGGGTCTTGGGGCATTGCGCGCAAGGAGCATGTCATGAGCTTTGGTCATGGCCATGACGAAATCGCGCCCACTGGGCGTTTCGGCCCAATCGGCAGTATAGACCCCGGGGGCACCGTCCAGCCCGTCAATCTCGATGCCTGAATCGTCCGACAGGGCGGGCAGGCCGGTTGCTTTGGCCGCGGCTTGCGCCTTGATCCGGGCGTTTCCGACAAAGCTGGTTTCGGTTTCTTCGGGCACGGGCAGATTGCGCTCGGCCGCGCCGACCACGGAAATACCGTAAGGACGTAACAGATGCGCGATTTCTTCGAGCTTGCCAGCGTTGTGGGTTGCAACAAGCAAGGTATCGTCGGTGAACTTACGCATTGACGGCTTTCAGTTGCGTCGCGACAAGCTGATCGACGCCCGCTTCCGCCAGATCGAGCAGTTGGTTCATTTGATCGCGGGAATAGGTCGACCCTTCGGCTGACATTTGTACTTCGATCAGACGTTTGGAGCCGGTCATGATGAAATTACCGTCAACGCCTGCTTCGCTGTCTTCGGGATAATCAAGGTCCAGCACCGGTTGACCGGCGTAAATCCCGCAGGAAATGGCAGCGACCGGGTCGGTTAATGGATCGCTGACCACTTCTCCGGCTTTCATCAATTTTTGTACGGCCAGTTTCAGGGCAACCCAGCCACCGGTGATCGCAGCGCAGCGTGTGCCGCCATCGGCCTGGATGACATCGCAATCTATGGTGATCTGACGCTCGCCCAGCGCTACACGGTCAACCCCTGCACGCAGTGAGCGGCCGATCAGGCGTTGAATCTCTACGGTTCGGCCCCCTTGCTTGCCAGCGGTCGCTTCGCGCCGCATGCGCGATGTGGTTGAGCGGGGCAGCATGCCATACTCTGCGGTCACCCAGCCAAGCCCTGACCCCTTGATAAAGGGCGGCACGCGGTCCTCGATCGTGGCGGTGCACAGCACATGCGTGTCACCCATGCGGATCAAACAGGATCCCTCCGCATGTTTCGTCACGCCTGTGTCGATTGAAATGCCGCGCATTTCATCTAAATTTCTTCCCGAAGGCCGCATTGTGTTGTCCTTTTCCGCTTTGGGCAGGAGATAGCGCGCGCGCGGCCAAGAGCCAACCCCGATTGACCTTTTGAGGCTTAGCGATTTAATGGCAGACCAGCAAAGGATTGGTGCTCAAATGGCCGACGGCAGAAAACTGCTGGAAGAAATGAATGAGCGCTCGCGCGAGGTGTTCCGCCGGGTGGTAGAGGGATACCTCGCCACCGGCACGCCCGTTGGTTCGCGCACACTGACCCGCGACATGAGTGAAAAAGTCAGTGCGGCGACGATCCGCAATGTCATGCAGGATCTCGAATACATGGGGCTCTTGGGTAGCCCGCATGTAAGCGCCGGGCGGATTCCAACTGAAGGCGGGCTGCGAATGTTCGTTGATGGCCTGCTTGAGGTCGGTGATCTGCAAACCTCTGACCGGCAGTTGATGGATGCGACCATGTCCAGCAATAGCCAGGATGTGAGCGGCGTTCTGGATCGGGTCGGTGCGGCGCTGTCGGGGGTGACTCAGGGGGCGTCACTGGTTCTGGCGCCCAAACATGAGGCGCCGATCAAACATATCGAGTTTGTCAGCCTTGGCCATGACCGGGCGCTTGTTGTTCTGGTTTTTGCCGATGGGCATGTAGAAAACAGGATTTTCACCCCGCCGCCCGGACAAACGCCCAGTTCGATGCGCGAAGCCACGAACTTTCTGAACGCGCTGATTGAAGGCCGCACGCTGTCCGATCTGCAGACTGTCATTTCGCGGCAAATCAACGAAAGACGTCAGGAAATAGACCAGCTCGCGCACGCGATGGTGGAAAGTGGGCTTGCTGTTTGGTCGGGCGAAGGGGATGGCGACGGCCCTGATCGCCTGATTGTGCGCGGACGGTCGAACCTGCTGGGGGCGGACGGATCCGAAGATGATCTGGAACGCATAAAAACCCTGTTTGACGACCTTGAAAGAAAGCGGGATATTGCCAGTTTTCTGGAACTCGCGGACGAGGGCGAGGGTGTGCGCATCTTTATCGGCTCAGAGAACAAACTTTTCTCACTTTCGGGTTCCTCTTTGGTGGTCTCTCCTTATATGAACGCTGATCGAAAGATTGTCGGAGCGGTCGGCGTCATCGGGCCCACACGCCTGAACTATGGACGGATCGTTCCGATTGTTGACTACACGGCGCAGCTTGTGGGCAAGTTGATCGCTGACAGAAGTTGAAGGGTACTAAAGATGGCCGGGCCAAAAAACGACGAGTTTCTCGACGATCTGGAACAGGTGGAAGCCGAGGAATACGAAGCTGCCAACGAGGAAATCTCTGATATCGACGTGGAGCTGGATACGCTCCGCAGCGAGCGGGATTCCTTGCAGGACAAATTCATGCGCGCGCTGGCGGATGCCGAAAACGTGCGCAAGCGCGCCGAGCGGGACCGTCGGGAAGCCGAGAACTATGGCGGGTCTAAGCTGGCTCGCGATCTGTTGCCCGTGTACGACAACATGAAACGCGCCCTCGATACCGTCAATGAAGATCAGAAAGCTGCTGCGCCCGGTCTGATCGAAGGGATCGAACTGACCATGCGCGAGCTGCTCAATGTTTTCGGTCGCCACGGTATCCAAATCGTTTCGCCCGAGATTGGCGACAGATTCGATCCGCAGCAACACGAAGCGATGTTTGAAGCTCCCCTGCCGGGAACCAATGCGGGCGACATCATTCAGGTGTCTACCGAGGGCTTCATGCTACATGACCGCATCCTGCGCCCTGCGCAGGTCGGCGTATCGTCCATGAGGGGATAATGGCGCGCGCCGCCTTAGAGCGGCGCGAATCCGGCCATTTCACGTTCCAGTACCCAATTATCATTCTCGTAGACGCCGGGCAGGTGGCCAAGCTCAAATCGGTCATTGAGCCCGTGCATCTACATAATGAACAAGTCCATCTGGATATCAACGTCTCTCCTCTGGAGATTCGTCGTTGTCCTGATCCTCCAGCAACAGCTTGAGTTCGTAAACCAGATCCAACGCCTGGCGCGGTGTCAGGGTATCAGGTAGCACGGACCCAAGGCGCTCTTCGACTTTCGACGGCGCGGTCAAAGTAGGCGGCGGTGGGGCCGGGCGGGCCGAGAAGAGCGGCAGGTCGTCAATCAGGGTTTCTCGTGCTGTCCCGCCTTCGCGTTCGCCGCGCTCCAACGCATCCAGTACAATACGCGCCCGTTCGACCACAGCTGCTGGCAGGCCGGCAAGCTTGGCCACCTGCACACCGTAAGAGCGATCGGCCGCACCACGCCGCACCTCGTGCAGAAAGATCACATCGCCTTCGTGTTCCTTGACACTGACCGTGGCGTTCTCCACACGATCCAACTTCTCGGTGAGGTTGGTCAATTCGTGGTAATGAGTGGCAAAGAGGGCCCGGCATCGATTTACTTCGTGCAGATGCTCCAAGGTGGCCCAGGCGATGCTGAGGCCGTCATATGTTGCCGTCCCGCGGCCGATTTCATCGAGGATGACCAGCGCTGCGGAGTCCGCTTGGTTCAGGATCGCGGCGGTTTCGACCATCTCAACCATGAAGGTTGAGCGACCGCGTGCCAGATCATCCGACGCGCCCACCCGGCTGAACAACTGGCTGATCACGCCAATATGAGCGGATTTTGCGGGAACGTAGCTGCCCATCTGGGCCAGCAGGGCGATCAGCGCGTTTTGCCGCAGAAAGGTCGATTTACCGGCCATGTTGGGTCCGGTCAGCAACCAGATGTCACTGTCATCCCCCAGATCGCAGTCATTGGCGATGAATGGCCCGCCTCCCTGATCACGCAGCGCCGCTTCCACCACTGGATGTCGGCCCCCCTCGATAGAAAGCGCTCGGCTTTCGTCGACCTGCGGGCGGCACCAGCTCTGTTCTGACGCGAGATCGGCAAGCGCGGTGCACAGATCCAGCTCGGACAGCGCGCGGGCGGTCTGAGAAATCTCTGCGGATCGGGCCAGAATTTCAGATTTTAAGCCGTCATAGAGACGCTTCTCGATCTCAAGCGCACGGCCTCCGGCGTTCAGGATCCGGGTTTCCATTTCTGACAACGGGACGGTGGTAAATCGGACCTGATTGGCTGTTGTCTGGCGGTGCTTGAATATCTCGTTCAGCGGTGCCGACAACATTTTTTCCGCATGGGTTGCGGTAACTTCGACAAAATAGCCAAGCACATTGTTGTGCTTGACCTTGAGCGAGGCGATGCCGGTTTCGCGCGCGTAATCCGCCTGCATCCCGGCAATCACGCCGCGCCCTTCGTCGCGAAGGCGCCGGGCCTCGTCGAGTTCCTCATCATGGCCCGGCGCGATAAATCCGCCATCACGTGCCAGCAGAGGGGGTTCTGCCACAAGCGCCTGTTCCAGCAATTCCAGCAACGCATCATGGCCACGCAGATTGTCTGCCGCTTCGGCAATCAGGCTGGGCAGATCGGCTTCTGCCAGCATGGCGGCGATCGCTTCGGCCTGGTCAAGCGCATTGCGCACGGCGGCCAGATCGCGAGGGCCACCGCGATCAAGACCCAGGCGAGACACAGCGCGATCCAGATCCGGAACCTTGCGCAATGCGTTGCGCAGATCGGCGGACAATCGGCTCTGTTCCAGCGCAAAAGAGACTGATTCCAGACGATCATGGATCACATTCAGATTGCGCGACGGGCTGGACAGACGCCGTTCGAGCAGCCGCCCACCGCCTGCGGTCACCGTCCGGTCAATCGTGGCAAGCAGTGATCCCGCGCGGCCACCGGACAGCGCATGGGTCAATTCGAGGTTACGGCGCGTTGCGGCGTCGATCTGCATCGCGCTGGCACGGTCCTCGCGCTGGGGCGGGCGCAGCAGGGGTAGTTTGCCCTTTTGCGTCAGTTCCAGGTATTCGACCAGCGCGCCCATGGCCGCCACTTCGGGCCGGGTGAAGCTGCCAAAGGCGTCCAGTGTGCCGACTCCGAAGAGGGCACAAAGGCGTTTCTGGGCACCCGAACTGTCAAAGGCAGCGCGCCCCAGAGATGTGAGCGCCGCGCCAATTTCAGAGACTGTTTCAGCCCATTGGGCCTCTGACCCATCTGCGGTGATCACTTCGGCAGGCCGCAGATGCGCCAGTTCCGGGGCAAAGTGCGCTGCCGCAAGCGGCATTACGTGAAAAGCGCCGGTCGAAATATCGGCCCATGCCAGCGCATGCGCACCGCGCACCTCGGCAATCGCAGCAAGGTAGTTGTGCCGGCGCGCTTCCAGCAGGCTTTCTTCGGTCAGCGTGCCGGGCGTGACAAGCCGGACAACACCGCGTTTCACCACCGATTTGGCGCCGCGCTTCTTGGCTTCGGCGGGGTTTTCCAACTGTTCGCAGACGGCCACGCGAAATCCCTTCCGGATAAGCGTCAGCAGATAACCTTCGGCGGCGTGAACCGGCACACCGCACATGGCGATGTCCTGACCCTGATGTTTGCCACGCTTCGTCAGCGCGATGTCCAGCGCCTCTGCCGCGAGGGCGGCATCGTCAAAAAACAGTTCATAGAAATCGCCCATCCGGTAGAACAGCAGCGCGTCCGGATACTCGGCCTTGATTTCAAGATATTGCGCCATCATCGGCGTTGCGGTCGGTGCAGCAGATGTCACGAAATCCCCCCAATCGCGTTTGCGGGACACTACAAAGCCATGCCACGCGGCGAAAGCCCAAAGCGTGTTCCAGTTGAGGCTGTTTGAAAGGCTCGTTAAGAAAGAGCAACCGTTTAGCAAGGATGTACCACGTCAATGGCCAACCCCAAATTCACCGATGAAGAGGCGCTGGCCTTTCACCTGGAACCGACGCCCGGCAAGTTCGAAATCACCGCGACGGTGCCGATGACCACGCAACGGGATCTGAGCCTGGCCTACAGCCCGGGCGTTGCGGTGCCATGTCTGGCGATCGCCGAACATCCCGAATTGGCGTATGACTACACCAACAAGGGCAATCTGGTTGCGGTCATCTCGAACGGGACGGCGGTGCTGGGTCTGGGCAACCTCGGCGCGCTGGGATCGAAACCGGTGATGGAGGGCAAGGCGGTCCTGTTCAAGCGCTTCGCTGACGTCAACAGCATCGATATCGAGCTGGATACCGAAGACCCCGATGCGTTCTGTAATGCCGTGCGGCTGATGGGGCCGACTTTTGGCGGCATCAACCTCGAAGATATCAAGGCGCCGGAATGTTTCATCATCGAACAGCGCCTGAAGGAAGAGATGGATATCCCGGTCTTCCACGACGATCAGCACGGCACGGCGGTGATCTGTGCGGCGGGGCTTATCAATGCGCTGCACCTGTCGGGGAAGAAAATCGAGGATGTGCGGATTGTCCTCAATGGCGCGGGCGCGGCAGGGATCGCGTGTCTGGAACTTCTGAAGTCAATGGGCGCGCGCAATGAAAATTGCATCATGTGCGATACCAAAGGCGTGATCTACCAGGGCCGGACCGAAGGTATGAACCAGTGGAAATCTGCCCACGCCGTGCGCACCGAGTTGCGCACCCTGGATGATGCCATGAAGGATTGTGACGTATTCCTGGGGGTGTCGGCCAAAGGCGCGGTGACGCAGGATATGGTCGCGTCCATGGCGCCTGATCCCGTCATCTTTGCGATGGCGAATCCCGACCCGGAGATCACGCCCGAAGAAGCCCATGCGGTACGCGAAGATGCCATCGTTGCCACTGGGCGCAGCGATTATCCCAATCAGGTGAACAACGTTCTGGGCTTTCCCTACCTCTTTCGCGGTGCGCTGGATGTGCATGCCCGCGCGATCAATGACGAGATGAAGATTGCCTGTGCCGAGGCGCTGGCGAAACTGGCGCGCGAGGATGTGCCGGACGAAGTCGGGATGGCCTATGGCCGCAAGCTGAGTTTCGGGCGTGACTACATCATTCCCGCGCCCTTCGATCCGCGCCTGATCTACACCATCCCGCCCGCCGTGGCACGGGCCTGCATGGACACGGGTGCGGCGCGCCGGCCAATCGTCGACATGGACGCCTACGAGGTCACGCTCAAGACGCGGATGGATCCGACGGCGGCAATCATGCGGTCGATCAATGCGCGGGCGCGCAATGCGCAGGCGCGGATGATCTTTGCCGAAGGTGACGACCCGCGCGTTTTGCGCGCTGCTGTTCAGTACCAACGCGCCGGCATGGGTAAAGCTCTGGTTGTCGGACGCGAGGCCGATGTACGGGCCAAGCTGGAAGCGGCTGGCATGGGCGACGCAGTTTCCGAACTCAATGTTATCAACGCCGCGAATACTGAACATCTGGATGACTACCGGTCGTTCCTTTATGCTCGGTTGCAGCGTAAAGGGTATGACCGGCAAGATGCGCACAGGCTGGCGGCACGGGATCGGCATGTTTTCGCGGCCTTGATGCTGGCGCATGGGCATGGCGATGGCCTCGTAACCGGGGCGACCCGCAAATCGGCGCATGTGCTGGAACTGATCAACCATGTGTTTGACGCCGGAGCCGAAGATGGGGCGGTGGGTGTCACGGCGCTGATGCACAAAGGTCGGATCGTTCTGGTGGCCGACACGCTGGTCCATGAATGGCCTGATGAAAACGATCTGGCCAACATTGCCGAAGGGTCAGTGCGCGTGGCGCGGCATCTGGGGCTGGAACCACGGGTGGCGTTCGTAAGCTTTTCGACCTTTGGTTATCCGCGGTCCGAGCGCGCGGAAAAGATGCACCTGGCGCCGAAGATCCTGGAGGCACGCGGCGTCGATTTCGAATTCGAGGGCGAGATGACCGTCGATGTGGCACTGAACACGACGGCGCAGGAGAATTATCCGTTCCAGCGGCTGACAGGCCCGGCGAATATTCTGGTGGTGCCCGCGCGGCATTCTGCTTCGATCTCGGTCAAGTTGATGCAGGAGATGGCGGGCGCAACCGTGATCGGGCCGATCCTGTCGGGCATCGATCAGTCGGTTCAGATCTGCTCGTCTACATCGACGTCGAACGACATTCTGAACATGGCCGTTCTGGCGGCGTGCAAAGTCGGGTGAATCCGCGCGTGGCTGCGGTGGGTTCAGGTATTTTTGGAAAGATGAAAGCGCAAGGTGGCGGTCTATAATCTGGGGTCAATCAATGCGGACAGGGTTTATCGGGTGCCGCATTTGCCGGCCCCGGGTGAAACCCTCGCGGCGGTCGAGTATTTCAGCGGGTTGGGCGGCAAGGGCGCAAATCAATCGGTTGCGGCGGCGCGTGCAGGGGCGCGGGTGGTGCATATAGGTGCGGTTGGCGGTGACGGCGGCTGGATGGTCGATCTGCTGGCGGGTGAGGGGATCGACACCGCGCATATCTGGTGCAGCGCCGAGCCATCGGGCCACGCGATCATCAACGTGGACGATGCAGGCGAAAACGCGATTGTCATATTTCCCGGCGCCAACCGGGCTTTGGTGGCGGAGCATGTCGTGGCGGGGCTGATCGACGCAGTGCCAGGCGACTGGCTGATGCTGCAGAACGAGACGAACTGTCAGGCTGAAGCGGCGCTGGTCGCGCGAAAGATGGGTATGAACGTGGCATATTCCGCTGCTCCGTTCGATGCCATGGCGGTACAGACGATGTTGCCGCTGATCAAGCTGCTGATCCTGAATGAAGTCGAGGCTACTCAGTTGGCCGGGGCACTGGGCACGGGGGTGCAAAATCTGCCAGTGCCGCGCACGATCATCACCAAGGGAGCCGCCGGGGCGATCTGGCTGGAGCAGGGAAAGGCACCGGTCGAGGTGCCCGCGTTTAGCGTTCGCGTGATGGATACGACCGGGGCGGGTGATACCTTTGCCGGGTATGTCGTGGCGGGACTGGCCGGTGGGCTGCAGGTATCTGAGGTGCTGCGCCGGGCAGCCGCGGCAGCCGCCCTCATGGTGCAAAAGAAAGGGACCGCCGAAGCGATCCCCTTGCTGGACGAGGTGATGGCGTTTCTGAATCAGTGAGCTTTTGCAAAGGGCGCAGCGTCGCCCCAGAGGGCCTTTACCCGCACGTCACGGCCGCAAGCCTCGCGGTAACGTTTGTAGGCTTCTGACTGACGTTTGGGGCCGAACCGGGTCACAACCAGCTTCCTGCCCTTGTAGTAATCCTGATGGTAGGCCTCGGCTTTGTAGAAAGTTTGAAGCGGCAATACCGGCGTTACAATCTTTTGGCCCAGCGCCGCTTGCGCCTTGGTGATGGCGGTTTTCGCGGCGGCCGTGTCGCGCGGGCCGCTTGCAAAAATCGCGGTACGGTAGCTGTTTCCACGGTCGCAAAACTGGCCGCCGGCATCTGTCGGATCAACCGACCGCAGGAACATCGCCAGCAGGGTGTCGCGGCTGACGCGGGACGGATCAAACATGATCTGGACTGCTTCA
>Ga0209344_10001080_pt1 | contig 38330 bp, 30 predicted proteins | sample Cruoilmetagenom6_FD_187293 | JGI IMG/M metagenome (GOLD analysis project Ga0209344, IMG submission 187293) | Oil polluted marine microbial communities from Coal Oil Point, Santa Barbara, California, USA - Santa Barbara Oil Seep Sample 6 (SPAdes)... | ecosystem: Environmental > Aquatic > Marine...
AAATCGGCAGGATTGTCGGGTTCCGGCATTTTATCATCCTTGGAATCCTGGTTTATACTGTAAAACATACCTACACAAATAAGAGCCATAACCACAAATTCCACCATTAATGGCAGCAGAATGTGCGGTAATTTTTCAGGAATCACCACCCCAACCTCAACCATTATCCTTGCTAGGGAAATTGCAGAAGCCACAGTGATCACAAAGGCCGCCATTTTGCTTATGGAAGCCGTGTCTACCGTTTTTCGGGCATAACTCACAGTGGTTGCCGTACTGCTGATCAACCCGCCCAAAACCCCATTGGAAATAATTCCCAACTTTTTTCCCACAAACTTGTAGATAAAATATCCCAAGACGCTCAAACCTACTATAAGCGTTATCATCAACCAGATGTTTTGGGGATTAAGCACGTTGTAGGGACCGTACGTTTTATTGGGCAGAATGGGCAACACTACCAATGAAATGCCCGCGAAGGTCATTATAGCCGCAAGATCTTTTTCCTGTAGTTTATCTATAAAATTATGAAGCCTTTCCTTTACATAAAGAAGTACCGACATGGACGCACCCAAAATAATGCCCAACACCCTATCCCCCATTACCAAATAGGCCCCAATAGCGAACATCATTAGGGCGGCGACCTCCGTTGTCTGTCCAACATCAGGATTGGCAAACACCTTTATCTTTATAAAATTGGCCGCTACCAGCAATGATGTAAGGGCAATACCAAGAACCGGCAAAATAAAAGGATTTTGATAGTCCCTACTTAAGAACCCTGACAAAACCCCTAAAATTGCAATCAGGGTAAAAGTCCTCACCCCGGCCAGTTCACTATTTGCCTTTTCACGCTGAAGACCAACCAAAAGACCTAATCCGAAGGCAATGCCCAATGTAGTTAAATCGTGATAATCCATTTGTCGTTATCTATAAACAACCTAAAAGTAAAAACCCCGTTTAAACGGGGTTTTTAATATAATGCCCAAATATAAGTTTTGCAACTTACTTTTTAATATCTATTTTTTCAATGACTACTTTTTTACCATTTTCACCCGATACATGAGCTGTCTTTTCAAATGCCAACAATTGGGCTTTTACTTCAGCCTTGGTACCATTGAAGGTCTTTTCCTCCATAGTAATCTCACCATTCTCGGTAGTGCTATAGGTAATTACGGCCTGTGCCAAATCTGAGGATTCCATATTCATTTCAATCTGCACTTCCTGTTCCGCAACCCCAATTTCCAAATGCCCGCCTAATATTGGGGCAATTACCAATCCAATTAAACAAGTAAGTTTTATAAGAATATTCATTGAAGGTCCGGAAGTATCCTTAAACGGATCTCCTACAGTATCCCCGGTTACTGCTGCTTTATGGGCATCAGACCCCTTGTAGGTCATTTCACCATTAATTTCAACACCTGCTTCAAAAGATTTTTTAGCGTTATCCCAAGCACCACCGGCATTGTTTTGGAAGATGGCCCAAAGCACTCCTGAAACCGTAACACCGGCCATATAACCACCCAGCATTTCGGCGATCAATTGATTATCACTACCATATACCAGTTTCCCCAAAAGCACAATAGCAATAGGAAATCCAATGGTCAATATTCCAGGCAACATCATTTCACGAAGGGCAGCCTTGGTTGAAATATCAACACACTTTGCGTAATCCGGTTTTCCGGTTCCTTCCATAATACCTGGAATTTCCTTGAACTGTCTACGCACCTCATAAACCATGTCCATAGCAGCCTTACCTACCGAATTCATAGCCAAGGCAGAAAAAACTACTGGAACCATTCCTCCTACAAAAAGCATGGCCAAAACTGGCGCCTTAAAAATATTGATTCCGTCGATCCCAGTAAAAGTTACATAAGCCGCAAATAACGCCAATGATGTCAATGCCGCGGAAGCAATAGCAAATCCTTTACCTGTAGCAGCGGTTGTATTCCCTACAGAATCCAAAATATCCGTACGCTCCCTAACTATAGGGTCTTGCTCACTCATTTCTGCAATACCCCCGGCATTATCCGAAATAGGTCCAAAAGCATCAATAGCCAATTGCATGGCAGTAGTAGCCATCATTGCGGAGGCGGCCAAGGCCACTCCATAGAAACCTGCAAAGGCATAGGAAGCCCAAATAGCAGCTGCAAACAATAAAACGGTCGGAAAGGTAGAGATCATCCCTGTGGCCAATCCGGCAATTACATTGGTTCCGGCACCAGTACTTGATTTTTGAACTATGGCCAGTACCGGCTTTGTTCCCAAACCAGTATAGTATTCGGTAACCGAGGAAATAACCCCGCCTACTACCAAACCAATAACAGTGGCATAAAACACCCTAATGGAAGAGATATCCTTTAAACCTTCACCAAAAAATTCCATTTGCATGGTCTCCGGCAACATATATTTCACCAATACAAAACAGCTAATAAGGGTCAATGCAATAGAGACCCAGTTTCCTATATTCAAAGCACCTTGTACTTCTTTTTCCTTGGCTTCGTTGTTTTTTATTTTTACCAACATAGTACCTATTATGGAAAAAATAATTCCAAAACCCGCTATGGCCATTGGCAATAAAATTGGTCCGATACCACCAAAGACATCTTGTATGGCACCGCCCATATCCTTAATAACATAATTTCCAAGTACCATAGCCGCCAAAACAGTAGCTACATACGAACCAAATAAATCCGCACCCATACCTGCAACATCACCCACATTATCCCCAACGTTGTCGGCAATTGTGGCCGGGTTACGGGGATCGTCCTCAGGAATACCTGCTTCCACCTTTCCCACCAAATCCGCTCCTACATCTGCAGCCTTGGTATAAATACCTCCACCAACCCTTGCGAACAAGGCAATGGATTCGGCACCAAGGGAAAAACCGGCCAATGTCTCAAGGACAATGGTCATATCTTCGGTAGATGTCCAGGTACCGTTCATAAAGAAATGAAACAAAAGAATAAAGGCCGTAGTTAAACCCAAAACGGCCAAACCAGCAACCCCGAGTCCCATTACGGTACCACCGCCGAAAGACACTTTTAACGCCTGTGGCAAACTGGTACGGGCCGCCTGTGTTGTTCTTACGTTTGTCTTGGTGGCAATTTTCATTCCCATATTACCCGCCAAGGCAGAAAAGAATGCACCAAAAATAAAAGCCACTACAATAAGAATATGGGTAGTGGGCACTATAAATGAAATTGCGGCCAATGCAATACTGGCCCCTATTACAAAAAATGTCAATAATTTATATTCTGCTTTTAGAAAAGCCAAGGCCCCTTCATAGATATAATCTGAAATTTCCTTCATTTTTCCGTCCCCGGCATTCTGTTTTAACACCCAAGACCTTTTTACCGCCATAAAAGCAAGACCTACCAATGCCATAATTATTGGCAAGTAAATAATTATTGATTCCATTTGTTTGATTATTTGTTATATATTTTGAGGGGCAAAAGTAGTAAAATATGCCAGAATAAAAAAAGCAATATTACTTCCACAATATTGCTTTTTAACTTTTTAAAAAATTAAGGATTAATACTTTATACTTACATCCTGTTTTGGGACATCACTATCCTTAAACCTTTGTATACATTTTGCAACGATTTCCTTGGCTTCCTTTTGGTCTCCCCATCCACCAACATCAACCTTTTTCTTTTCAAGATCCTTGTAAACTTTAAAGAAATGTTCAATTTCCTTTATCAAATGGGGATTTAATTCGCTTAGATCATTGATCTTGTTCCAAACCGGATCTGATACGGGCACGCAGATCACCTTTTCATCGGGACCCTTTTCATCGGTCATATGGAATACCCCTATAGGCTTCACCTCCATGACACAGCCGGGAAATGTTGCTTCGGTCACCAAAACTAGGACATCCAATGGATCGCCATCCAATGCCAAGGTTTCCGGGACAAATCCATAATCGGCCGGGTACATCATGGAAGAAAAAATCATCCTATCGTACCTTATCTTCTTTAGGGCAAAATCGTATTCATATTTATTCCTACTTCCTTTTGGTATTTCAATCAATACATCGAACGACGTAATATCTGCACTGCTCATACGCTTATGTTTAATCTTATAATTTTTCTAAAATAACAAATTAATACAAGGTAACGGTCAAAAAAAGTATATTAGAAATGAAATCCGAAGGACCCTGTTACCCCAAAAGACCTAGCTCCAGGGTTATCCAAATAATTCCCCCTAAAATTAAAGTCTATCCTTAAAATCTTAAATATATTTCCCACTCCTACCGAATACTCCCAATATATCTTATCATTTGGAGCCATCAACGGAATATTCGCCGGAGCGCTCAAGGCCCTGTTCCCATCCGAAAGTTCTCCCCATACCCCTCGTAAACCAATTATCTCCCTTAGGTTCCATTTTCGCATAAAGGGAATCCTGGAGAAAAATCTTCCATTAAAATTGTGTTCCAAATGAGCCGAAACATAAGTATCGGTAACAAACTCATAAAAATCGAGATTTGAAAACGTATTGTAAACAGAAAAAAATGTTTGATTTCCCGGAATGGCATTGAGCAACCCCAAGGGAACGTCCCCGTAGGTCTTTCCTATCTCCACTGTACTTAGCAACCTGCCAAGCCCCCCTACCTGCCAAGGTTGTGTATAGCTAAACTGAACCTTTTTATAATCGAAATCACTATCCAAGAAGTTTTTAACCCCATTGGTATAGGACAAAAACAAGGTGCTATAATTATCGTTCACATCCCTCCTTTCCACGCCGTTTCCTATGGTTTTCTTACCCGGAGTATAAATAAGTATGGTAGTAAGGTCAAATTGATTGATTTCAGATGATATCCCCGTTGGTGCCGAAGGATCTATATAGTCCAAGCTAAAGGCATTGGGCAGGGCTGAGCTAAGTGTCCTATAGGACCCGCCCACACCTATCCTAAAATTGGTGACCGGTTCCAGCTCCAGATTAAAAGTACTAAGGTCTATATTGGTAAGTCGGTCATTGGACCCTACAGTAAATACCGAAGAGGAGGCTATACTTCTACCCAGGACATCCGTGGTAGCGGTTAAACTAATCCCCAATTGTTCTATATCCCTTCTTTTTCCTCCCGAAATTATAAATCTGGACTTCTTATCCACTAACCATTTTCCGGAAATACCATATTTAAATTTATCGTCTCCAAAGCCATAAGCCAAATAAGCCTGCAATCGCCACGGATCGTTCTGCCCAAAATAGGTCCGTGCCCCGGCCCTAAGTCGAACCCCCTCAGCTTCGTTATACCCAAAAACACTGTACACATCCCCCAGATCCAGATTCCATTTATCAATTTCCACATATCCGGACCCCAGTATACTTACTATGTTATAATAACTTTTAAATTTTGGCACTGTCTTTAGGGTATCCAACAATTTATAAATGCCCTTTTCATCAGCATTTAACGATTCCAACCTATTGGCTTCCCAAAAGTCATCTTCCTTATTCAAGACCAAGGGATCAAATGGATCGGTCTTGGCCCTATAAAATTCATTCGGCTTTGGCCGATTAAATTTATAATCCCCATAGACCGTAGTTCTCTTACCGTATACCCCTCTTGAATTTTCCTTTTTATTAAAGCTAAAATCCGATAACATATAATCCCGGGTCAAAAGAAAAACGGAATCGTTGACCACATCGAACTCCTGTTCAATATAAATTTCCTTAACCCAGTTGATATTGGCACTTTTGGTAACTGCCAAATTTATATTCTTTACCGCATAGGTAGTATCGTTCACCCAAAAATCCCCTTTAAACGTAAGTTCATTCTTTCGTCTGGGATAATAAATAATATTGTAACACCATTTATTATCAATAAAGGCACTATCCGCCAAGACGTAGTTATAGGTATCCACACCTGTCTTGGACAACGGACTGGTAAAACTCTTGTCGAAGAACTTTAAATAATTGTTGTAAATATCGTAATCGGAATAAAGATCGGCAATAAAGGCAATTATAGCCTGATTATTGCTGAAACCAGAATTCTTGCTTCCCAAAACGTCCTCCTTTACCACAGCCGTCTCGTTATTGCCATAAACCTTGGAAAATGTCTCATTCAAAAAAATGGGCAGATAGGTCTTCCCTGTTATCCGCGATGTATCCAAGTCGTTAAAAACAAATTCCAGCCCCCTAAAGACCCTGCTTTTCATTAGGGCACTGTCTATTGTGTTTAGATCAAACTCTACCTTTTCATACTTATCAAATTGATATTGCTTAAACATATGAACCCCGTTCCTACGTTTTTTGGCCCATATTTTCTTAAGGATATCTATCGCCGGATTATTTTTCTTATCGGTTTTACCAAAATAAACCACCACCTCGTCCAACTGTTCACTGGATTCTGCCAGCACAATATTCATATCATACGTAACCTTGGCAGTAAGGCTTATTTCCTTGGTTTCATAACCAATAAAGGATACCAATAAAGTAGTATGGGTATTCTCGGACTCCATGTAAAATCTACCATTATCATTGGTAATGGTGCCTTCGGAGGAATCCTTGAACAGTACGTTGGCAAACGAAACGGGTTCACCGGACTCATCCAACACTATACCCCCAACCTTGGTCTGGGAAACAGCACATTGAACAACAAATAAAAATAAGATTAAAAGGATTCTTGTCATTTTCTTATTTAAAAAGACTTCTAATAAAAAAGCATTCCTCCGTAATAGCAAGGAACCGAACGTATAGACGGAACCAATAGCCTATACTTACCCCTTTAGTTGGAATATAATATAAAAGCTTCGTCAACCCATAGTCAACGAAGCCCTAACATTATTTTAAGATAGGTATTATAATTTATACAATACTTTCTTGACCGCCTTTACAACATCCTCATGGTTAGGCAACCATTCTGCCAATAACACAGGGGAATATGGCGCAGGGGTGTCGGCCGTATTGATCTTTACGATGGGCGCATCCAGATAATCAAAAGCGTTGGACTGAACATGATAAGTGATCTCTGTAGCCACATTTCCAAAAGGCCAGGCCTCTTCCAAAACCACCAATCTATTGGTTTTCTTGACCGATTTTAAAACCGCCTCATAATCCAATGGCTTAACCGTACGCAAATCAATAATTTCCACACTAATATTCTCCTTGGCCAATTCTTCCGCAGCCTTATCGGCCTCCTTAATAATTTTACCAAAGGAAACAATGGTTACATCTGTACCTTCCCTTCTTATATCGGCTACACCTAAAGGAATGGTATAATCCCCTTCCGGCACTTCCCCTTTATCACCGTACATTTGTTCCGACTCCATAAATATAACGGGGTCGTTATCCCGAATAGCCGCTTTTAAAAGTCCCTTGGCATCTTTTGGATTGGAAGGAACCACCACTTTTAACCCCGGACAGTTGGCGTACCAACTTTCAAAAGCTTGAGAGTGGGTAGCTGCCAATTGGCCAGCAGAGGCTGTTGGACCACGGAAAACAATGGGACAATTAAACTGACCTCCGGACATTTGTCTAATCTTGGCCGCATTATTGATGATTTGATCTATCCCTACCAAGGCAAAATTAAAAGTCATAAACTCTATAATAGGTCTGTTGCCGATCATTGCAGAACCTACACCGATACCTGCAAAACCAAGCTCCGATATAGGGGTATCTATTACCCTTTCCGGGCCAAATTCATCCAACATTCCTTTGGAAGCCTTATAGGCCCCATTGTATTCAGCAACTTCTTCACCCATTAAATAAACGGACTCGTCCCTCCTCATCTCCTCGGACATTGCCTCCTGTATAGCTTCCCTAAACTGTAGTGTTTTCATCTTTAAAATGGAATCTTTATATTAAAATGCTTAAAGCGCAAGCAAAAGTAGGAAATAATATATCAAAACTAAGAAGTAAATAATTAAAAATACCTCAAAAAAATACTATGCATGCATAGTATTTTTAAAAATTATTGAGTATCTTAGCCACCATTTCTAAATTAACGGTCAACAAAATATTAATATATGAAAATTTTAGTATGTCTAAGTAATGTCCCGGACACTACTTCAAAAATAAACTTCACGGACGGCGACACCAAATTTGACACCAATGGGGTTCAATTTGTAATTAATCCCAATGATGAATTTGGCCTAACGCGCGCCATGTGGTTCAAAGAAAAACAAGGAGCTACCGTACATGTGGCTACTGTTGGCGAAGCCAGTACCGAACCAACCATTAGAAAAGCATTGGCCATTGGTGCGGATGAAGCGATCCGCGTAAATGCAGTTCCCGTAGATGGCTTTTTTGTAGCCGAACAGTTGGCAGAAATCGTTAAAAACGGGGAATACGACCTAGTGATCGCCGGACGGGAATCCATAGATTACAATGGTGGCATGGTACCGGGTATTTTGGCCACTCTATTGGGCATGAATTTCGTTAACACCTGTATCAGTTTGGAAGTAGAGGGCAACAACGCCTCCGCTACTAGAGAGATCGATGGTGGAAAGGAAAAAATAGCAACCACTTTACCCTTGGTAATAGGGGGGCAAAAAGGCCTTGTCGCCGAAAGCGACCTAAGGATTCCCAACATGAGGGGAATTATGATGGCCCGCCAAAAGAAATTAAATGTAGTTGAACCCACTTCATCCAAAAATGTAACAGCCGATGTTAAATTTGAAAAACCTGCTCCAAAAGGCAAAGTGACATTGGTGGATGCGGATAATATTGACGAATTGATCAACCTTTTGCACAACGAAGCCAAAGTAATTTAATTATCAGCTTTTTGCAGTTGTAAATCAATTCACAAATGTGATGATATAATCAAAACAAATTATAGCGCCCACGACCATATTCACTTGGAACAGGGCACTTATACAAAACATTAAAATCTATGTCAGTTTTAGTATATACAGAATCCGAAAACGGGAAATTTAAAAAGAATGCCCACGAGGTAGCCTCCTACGCCCACGAGGTAGCCAAGCAAATGGGAACTACGGCTACGGCTATTTCCATTAATGCCATCGATGCCGAGAGTCTAGGGGATTTTGGAATTTCCAAAGTATTGAATGTTTCCAGTGACCAACTAAAAACCTTCAACGCCAAAGCCTATGCCAATGTAATTGGCCAGGCAGTAGAAAAAGAAACCGCAAAGGTCATTGTTATTAGTTCCAGTGCGGATACTAAATTCTTAGCCCCAATTTTAACCGCACAATTAAAAGCGGGCTATGTTCCCAATGTAGTATCGGCTCCGGAAAGTACCAGCCCGTTCAAGGTAAAAAGAACCGTTTTTAGCAATAAGGGCTTTGCCTTTACCGAAATCAATTCGGATATTAAAATTATCGGTGTTTCCAATAATGCTTTCGGAAGTATCGAAAACAAAACAACTGCTGCCGTTGAAAATTTTGAACCTAACCTTGGGGACGATTCCTTTACCTCCAAATCTATAGAAATAGATAAGGTAGTAGGAAAAGCCACCATTGCCGATGCCGATATTGTGGTATCTGGGGGCCGCGGATTAAAAGGCCCCGAAAACTGGGGAATGATAGAAGAATTGGCAGAAGTACTGGGAGCGGCCACAGCCTGTTCCAAACCTGTCTCCGACCTTGGATGGAGACCACATGGGGAACATGTTGGACAGACCGGAAAACCGGTTGCCAGTAATCTGTACATTGCCATAGGCATCTCCGGCGCCATTCAACATTTGGCAGGAGTTAGCTCCTCCAAAGTAAAAGTAGTCATCAATACCGACCCGGAAGCTCCCTTTTTTAAAGCTGCCGACTATGGTATAGTAGGCGATGCTTTTGAAGTTGTTCCCAAGCTAATAGAAAAATTAAAGGAATTTAAGGCACAAAACGCTTAATTTTTGTTAAATTGTGCCCCTTAAAGGGCTGCTCAAACATACTTGGCCCGTCCAGTATTTTGAACAGCCTTTTTTAGTTGATAGATTTCTATGAGTTTAGTAAGATTAAAAATAAAGGGGATTTCCTATAGCCAAACGCAAAATGGCGCATATGCCCTTATATTGAATGAAGTTGAAGGCGATCGTAAGCTACCTATCGTTATTGGTGCATTTGAAGCCCAATCCATAGCCATTGCCCTGGAGAAGGAAATCAAGCCACCTCGGCCACTGACCCATGATCTATTTAAAAATTTTGCCGATCGATTCGATATTGTAATCAAACAGGTCATCATCCACAAACTGGTTGATGGTGTTTTCTATTCCAGTATTATTTGCGAACGCGATAAAATAGAGGAGATCATTGATGCCAGAACCAGTGATGCCATTGCCTTGGCCCTAAGGTTCAACGCTCCCATTTTTACCTACAAGACCATTTTGGACAAGGCCGGTATATTCCTTAAATTTTCTTCAAAAGAAAAGGACAAGGAAGATTCTGACGACAGTATTATGGTCGATGAAATTCTGCAGGAAGGAGAAACAGTTGAAATAAATCCAGGTGCTTCCGATGGATACAAGGAATTAAGCACAGATGAATTATATGCCGAGTTGGACAAGGCCGTTGCAAGTGAAGACTATGAAAAAGCGGCAAAACTCAGGGACGAAATTTCCAAACGTAAATAATTTAGGAATAATTAATAAGAATGGATGACAAATAAGCTTTGGGTTTTAATCATTTTCTGCTTAATTGCCTTTCCCTCCCTTGCCCAGGATATAAGCAACCCAAACTTACTACAGAATTCCCTAGAGATTACCCCTAATCAAGGTGCATCATTTCAAAGTCTTTGGAGAGGAATTCTCGGAATGATATCGTTGATATTTATTGCCTACCTCTTTAGCAATAACAAAAAAGCCATTAACTGGAAAACCGCGGGAATAGGACTCCTTATCCAACTGCTCCTGGCCATTTGCATCCTAATCGGCGAAAAAATAGGCTTTAATGCTTTCGGCTATAGGTTTGACCTAAGCTTTGTATCAAAAATCTTTGAGTTTGGAGGGAGAATATTTGTCAGTATCCTTGATTTTACAAGGGCAGGCAGCAAATTCCTGTTTGAAGGCCTGGTAGTGGACATGGATACCTTCGGATTTATTTTTGCTTTTCAAGTCCTACCAACCATTATCTTCTTTTCGGCCTTAACGTCGGTTCTGTTCTATTTGGGAATCATCCAAAAAGTAGTACAGGCATTGGCCTGGTTACTATCCAGATCCCTTGGAATTTCTGGTGCTGAAAGTTTAAGCGTAACAGGGAATATATTTTTAGGACAAACTGAAGCTCCATTGTTAATTAAGGCCTATCTGGAAAAAATGACCCGATCGGAGATGCTATTGGTGATGATCGGAGGCATGGCAACCGTTGCCGGGGCCGTTTTAGCGGCTTATATTGGTTTTTTAGGTGGTGATGACCCCGTACTCAGGTTACATTTCGCAAAACACCTCCTGGCAGCATCGGTAATGGCAGCTCCCGGAGCCATTGTTATCTCTAAAATTCTATATCCCCAAACCGAAGCCATTAATACAGATGTACATGTTTCCAATGAAAAAATTGGCTCCAATATTCTGGATTCCATTTCCAACGGAACTACCGAAGGTCTAAAATTGGCCGTAAACGTTGGTGCCATGTTATTGGTATTTGTGGCCTTTATTGCCATGATAAATGGTATTTTAAACTGGGCCGGTGATATCACTGATCTAAACGCATGGATTGCAATGAATTCACCTTACGGGCATCTTTCGTTGGAGGCCATACTTGGAACACTTTTTGCACCCCTCATGTGGCTTATCGGGGTGGATTCCGAAGATATAATGCTGATGGGCCAACTGTTGGGCATTAAATTGGCCGCGAGTGAATTTATTGGCTACATCCAACTGGCCGAACTAAAAAATATTGCCAACAGCACCCATTTCACCTTTAACAAATCGGTTATTATGGCCACATATATGCTTTGTGGTTTTGCCAATTTTGCCTCTATTGGAATTCAGATCGGAGGAATAGGCTCCTTGGCTCCAGGACAAAGAAAAACCCTCTCTGAATTTGGAATGAAAGCTGTTTTAGGCGGTTCGTTGGCCTCGTTACTTTCAGCTACCATTGCTGGAATGATTTTGGGATAGTGGTCTCTTTAAAAAATTACTCCCTGTAGATTCCTAGACCTATAATCCCCGTTAATAAAATTTAATAACTTAGACTGCTTCCCAGTCCTACCCAAGGTAGATTTGCCTAATTTCGCTTCACGGTTTTTTGGATGTCAATCTAAATTTACCCCCCCTTTTTATTTGAAGGGAGAGTCAAGACAGAAGCTTATGAAACAGTACCACGATTTATTAAAACACGTATTGGAAAATGGAACCCAAAAGGGCGATAGGACCGGTACAGGCACCAAAAGTGTTTTTGGATATCAAATGCGTTTTGACCTAGCGGAAGGCTTCCCCATGGTTACTACTAAAAAACTCCACTTAAAATCCATTGTCCATGAATTGCTTTGGTTCTTAAAGGGCGATACCAATATTGGCTATTTACAGGAAAACGGAGTACGTATATGGAATGAATGGGCAGATGGGAATGGTAATTTAGGCCCAGTTTACGGTTATCAGTGGCGCAATTGGAACGGGGATGAGATCGACCAGATAAAGGATATAGTAAACACCTTAAAAACCAACCCCAATAGCCGTCGTATGCTGGTTTCGGCCTGGAACCCCAGTGTACTGCCGGACACCTCATTATCGTTTTCGGAAAATGTGGCCAATGGAAAAGCCGCATTGCCTCCATGCCATGCCTTTTTTCAATTCTATGTTGCCGATGGTAGATTATCCTGCCAATTATACCAACGAAGTGCGGATATCTTCCTAGGGGTTCCATTCAACATTGCGTCCTATGCCCTATTTACCCTTATGATGGCACAGGTTTGCGGATTACAACCCGGCGAATTTATTCACACCTTTGGCGATGCGCACATCTATAACAACCATTTTGAACAAGTTGAATTGCAGTTAAGCAGACAGCCAAGACCCTTACCAAAAATGGTCCTGAACCCTGAGGTAAAGGATATCTTCGATTTTACCTTTGAAGATTTTAGTTTGTTGGATTATGATCCCCACCCACATATAAAAGGGATCGTAGCAATTTAAAGCTATGTGGCGGACCTGTACGGGGAAGCACTAACATTTCTTGATCCATAGGAATCCATTAAGGGCTATTTACAAGGCCATAAACTTCCTATAAATCCGCATTTATTTATAATTCAGGCACTTTCAGGAGTAGCCATTACCTTAATATATCCGATACCATTAAAGCTCTAGACCCAATGGTATCGGAGGTAGATAAATTAAAGCTCCAATACTGAATTTTCAGCACCGGCAAATTCGTTCCACTGGTAACGATCTGCATCAGCGTCGTTTACGTAATTGCCATCCACTATATATTTAAATTCATATGTACCTTCCTTTGGCAAATTGAAAGTTCCTTTAAAGGTTCCGTTTTTCAATTTCTTCAATGCACTTCCTTTTGGGCTCCAATTATTAAAATCCCCAACTACCACCACCTTCTCTGCATCTTCAGCAGGCACAGAGAAAGTCACCTTGCATATTGGCTTGCTCTTTAAATATTGTTTTGTAATTCCCATAACCTCTATATTTTAAATTAAAATTCAAAATTACACCATTAAAGTCCTCATTCCCAATGACCAATATCATTTTTATCATTTTCTTAAAATAAGTTTAACAATTGATCTTCTTTGACAATAATACCAAGTAAAATTCATAAGTAACTAACATGGCTAACTTCCTTTTAAGATCCCAATAATCTTATCTATCTCCCTTTCTGTATTGTAGAAATGAAAGCTTAGTCGTATACCATTTCCACGTTGCGCACACACCACATCCTGCTCCATTAATTTGGCATACAATTCCTTATCCCCAGCAATATTAAAAATAGAGCTATGTATTTTTCTCTTTACCACAGACTCTTCCAACAACCCCAAATTTTCAAATTCGCTCTTTGCCTTTAACGAAAGCCCTCTAATCTGGTCGGAAATAGCCGCCATACCAATGCCGGAAAGAAACCCCAAAGAATAGTTTAAACTACCAAAGTTAAAGGTATCCAAATGTCCCGGCTCCAATTGTTTGGCAAAGGATATCTTCTCCCTACCTTCCATATCCGCATCAGCAGCATTAAAACCTGTAGAACTGCAATTGAATTTGGCCGGAACATCATCTGCAAACAACATAAACCCGTTGCCATAGCCACCAAGCAACCACTTATAGGAACTGGCGCCCAACACATCTATACCAGAATCCTCAAAGTTAAAGGTTTCCGTACCTAAAAACTGTGTACCATCCGCAATGATCAATAGATCGGGGAACTCCTTTTTCAATTTTCCCAAGAACTCTAGATCTACCTTAATCCCATTTAACCACTGCACCAAACTAAGTGCCAACACATTTATGTTATCCAACCTTATCCTATCGTAAATATTCTCCTCCAAAGCCTCTGTAACTTTTATATAGAAGGTATGGCAGTCCCTACTTTCAAATGGCCAGTTCAAAGAAGGGTAATCCCCTTCCAACAACAAAACGTTTCTTGCACTCCCCATGCCTTCCAACAACAAATTGAGACCAATGGAGAAATTGGGCACCAATGCCACATTATCCGCCTTGCAACCAAAAAATTCCCCTATGGTATTTCTAGTTTCCGAAAGAAGCAGGTGACCTTTCATCTTCATGCTACTCCCTCCAATGAGAAAATCAAGATCATGTTCCTGTCTCCAATCCAGAAGATCATCATAAAGAAGACCGGATGTAGCCGTATTTACATAGGTATATTGACTTAAAACTGGGAATTGCTTTATAATTTTTTGCATATCCAAAGAGGTAAAATTTGTATTTATGGTATCTTTGTATAAAGATAGGAATTAGGATGTTCTCCAAGGATAAAAAAAAGTCACTTTTAGAAATAGAGCAGCATGAACTAATGGAACATGCCCAAACTAGAATAAAACAAAAAAAGCGACTTTATAATCATTTTGTTGTGTTTTTGATCGGAAGTGTATTTATCGTCTTCATCAACAAAGTATTAAAGTATGGCTTGGAATACAACTGGTTTGTTTGGGCCATTACCTTTTGGGCATTTTTGTTTGCAATCCATATCTTCAATGTTTATATCACCAATAAATTTATGGGTCTGGATTGGGAAAGGGCGCAAAGGGAAAAGTTGGTATTGAAACAGAAACAAAAAATTGCTGCACTGCAAAAAGAAATTGAAACGGAATTTCCATTATCCAACATCAATAAAAAAAAAGAAGAGTGAACATTCTATCCATAATAGCCGCCGCTGCAGAAAACAATGCCTTGGGAAAGGACAATGACCTGCTTTGGCATTTACCGGATGACTTTAAACGCTTCAAAAGTCTTACCTCCGGACATAAAATAATCATGGGACGAAAAACCTTCGAGAGTTTCCCAAAACCATTGCAAAACCGAACCCATATCATTATTACCAGAGATAAGGGCTATACTGTAAAACACAAGGATTGTATAGTGGTACATTCCATGCAAGAGGCCTTGAACCTTGTGAAACTGGAACCCTTATCCTATATTATAGGTGGGGGTGAAATATATAAACAGGGATTGGAATATGCCAACCAAATAGAACTGACAAGGGTACACGGAACTTTTGAGGCAGACACCTTTTTTCCAGAATTCGACAAGGACAAATGGCAACTTACAAAAGAGGAATACCACCCCAAGGATGAGCGGCATAAATATGATTTCACATATTTGACCTACACCAAAAGACAAAAGGAATAAGCAGCCCTAGTGGCAAAAAAGCTAAAAATTTAGAAACTGTGCCTTATTTGGCACACTTACATCCCTTAAAAAAAAATTTAGTACTTCAACGTCACCATTAGTAAAAAACTGCTGCGAACCACTAGGACCATCCTCTGTCGCCAATAAATTGTTTAATTGCAATACATTCCTGGTTTGTTTGGCTACCCCCTCTCCAGAGTCGATAATCTTTATATTTTCAGGTAAAATTTCCCTTATCAAGGGTATTAAATAGGGATAATGTGTACATCCCAAAACCAATTGATCCATGCCTTGGCTTAACATTGGCCCCAAATAACTTTGCAATAACTCCCTAGTTTTTGAAGTATTGATCTCCCCTTTCTCTATCTGCTCAACCAGACCAGTACCAACCTGATCCAGTACCTTTATACCACTTGCATAAATTTCCGAGGTATTATTGAATAAGGCGCTGGACAAAGTACCCTTGGTTGCCAAAACACCTATTGTTTTGGTTTTGGAATTTAAAGCGGCAGGCTTAATGGCAGGTTCAATTCCGATCATGGGAACACTATAACTGGCCCTAAGCTCCTTAATAGCGTTGGTGGTAGCTGTGTTACAGGCAATAACTATAAGTTTACAACCCTTTTGCAGAAGTAGTTCAACATTTTTTATACTAAGTTGGAGTATCTGCTCCTTTGATTTCTCCCCATAGGGGGCATTTTTACTGTCGGCCAGGTAAACAGTGGATTCATAAGGAAGAACCTTGTTGATCTCCCGCCATATGGAGGTACCGCCAATACCTGAATCAAAAATACCTATGGGACCTTTATTCATTTAAAATAAAAAGATTAAACAGCCTTAAAGTTACATTAATAATACTTTTTGGAGTCGTTCTTTTCGGGAAATAAAATGTCCGATTTTTCAAATTTTATTTTAATCCACTTGATTCAACACTACCAAAAGACCAACTACCTATTACTTTTGAACCAACATTTTTACTTCCTCCAAATTGAGTCCACCATAATTGCCCGAGCTCATTAAAAGTAGTACGGAATTATCATATTGTTGACCAAACACAAAGTTTTTGAAATCCTCGGCATCTGTAAAAATCCGTAAATCGTCACGAACAAAAGCTTCCGAAATTTGTTCTGCCGTAACCTCCTTCAGCTTCTTTATCCTAACCGATTCCGGCAAGTAGAAAACCGCTGCTACATCCGCAGCCGCCAAAGCACCATTATACTCCTTTAAAAATTCCGGGTTAAAACTGCTATAGGTATGCAGTTCCAAACACGCAATTAATTTTCTATCCGGGTACTGCTCTTTTACGGCATTGGTAGTGGCCATTACTTTACTGGGGGAATGCGCAAAATCCTTATAGGCAACACATGTCTTGCCTTCTGCTATTTTTTCCAGTCTTTTTGAAGCACCTTTAAAGGATGCAATGGCCTCATAGAAATCATCTTCATCCACACCCATATTCTGACATATCCATTTGGCCCCAGCCAAATTGCTAAGATTGTGCTTCCCGAAAACTTCGATCGGCATAGGACCCTCCGGAGTTTCCAAAATGGTTTGTCCATTTTCAACCACATATTCCGGTGTTGTATAAGGAAGCTTTCGAATGGCATTCTCAGAAGCTTTTACTACCTTGTCCACCTCTGGGTCTTCCTCATTATAGGTTATACTACCTCCCTTAACAATGCTATCCACAAATATCCGGAATTGCTCCACATAATTGTCATAGGTAGGAAATACATTGATGTGGTCCCAGGCAATGCCACTCAACAAGGCAATATTGGGTTTGTACAAATGAAATTTAGGCCTCCTATCTATGGGCGAGGACAAATATTCATCCCCTTCCAACACTATAAAATCGTTCTCCTCCGTAAGGTGTACCATACGGTCAAACCCCTCCAATTGGGCACCTACCATATAATCTACTGCTCTGTCGTGATAATCCAATACATGTAATATCATGGAAGTAATGGTGGTCTTGCCATGACTTCCTCCAATAACAACCCTGGTCTTATTTTTGGACTGTTCGTACAGGAACTCCGGATAGGAAAAAATTTTTAATCCCAATTCCTGGGCCTTTAGTAGTTCTGGGTTGTCGGCCTTGGCATGCATGCCCAAAATCACCGCATCCAAATTGGAATTCAATTTCTCTGGAAACCAGCCAAATTGTTCCGGCAATAGCCCTTTGGCTTCCAGCCTAGTTTTGGAGGGTTCAAAAATTACGTCATCGCTACCTGAAACAATATACCCCTTGTGATGTAAGGCCAAGGCCAAATTGTGCATAGCGCTACCCCCTATGGCAATAAAATGAATGTGCATGAAAAAATCGGTTTATGGGGTAAAGATAATCATTGTTGAAGGCTATCAAAAAAAGTTATTGCCATGAACTATTTTTTATGGAAATAACAGCCATAAGCCCTAGACAGGGAGCTGTTCCCCTTCAAGAAAAGGGTTCGTGGAACAGAGGCATTAAACCAGGTTCCTGCCAAAAATAGCAGGAGTGGTTCAACTATCCCATTTCAAGAAACCTAGGACATTTATAATACGGATCTCAAGAATAAATCCGGAATATGACTAAAAACGATAACCGAACCTTGAATATTTTTTAATTTAGTACCCAAGAGCATTATCCATGAAAATAAAACTTGCCGAAATTGTCCCAAAGGAAATTATGCCTGGCTACCATGGCAAACTCATTCATACCCAAAATATGAGTCTAGCTTTTTGGGAGGTGGAGGCCGGAGCCAAAGTTCCTGAACACGCACACATGAATGAACAGGTGATGCAGGTTTTGGAAGGAAATTTTGAATTTACCCTTGACGGCATTACCAAAATCTATGAGCCTGGGGATCTGGTGATAATTCCACCCCACGTTTCACATAGTGGCGTAGCACTTACCCCTTGTAAATTGCTGGATGTTTTTAGTCCCACTAGGGAAGAATATAAATAAACCTATCATTGTCCTACTGGGATAGTGTTAAAACAAATTACCAAGATGAAGATATCACTCCATAACAAAAAAGCATTGATCGGTGGTAGTAGTCGTGGAATCGGCAGGGCCATTGCCCAACAATTGGCAGCCAGTGGGGCAAGTGTGACCGTCATGGCCAGAAGTGGGGACCAATTGAGATCCCTGATCTCCAATTTACCCACAGATAACGGACAGCAACACCAATATTTGGCCGTAGATTACTCCGATTTTGACACTTATAAAAAAAGTATAGTTACCTACTTCAAAACGAATACGGTTGATATATTGGTCAACAATACCCAGGGACCATCGGCCGGGAGTGCTTTGGATAAAAATATAGATGATTACCAACAAGCTTTTGACCTTCTTTTTAAGACCGTGGTATTTACCACGGAACAGGCACTAGAGGGGATGATATCCCAAAAATACGGTCGCATTATCAATATTGCCTCAGTTTCCGTAAAGGAACCCCTGTCCTATTTGGCCCTTTCCAATAGCATACGCGCTGCAGTTGTTACCTGGTCCAAAACCTTGGCTTCCGACATAGGAAAATATAACATCACTGCAAACTGTACCTTAACCGGATATTTTAACACGGATAGACTAAAGGAGCTTAACGGTGCCAAGGCCAAATCCTTGGGTATCCCTCTTACTGAAGTTGAAAATCAAATGCTGGCCCATGTCCCTGTGGGACGATTTGGAGACCCAACAGAATACGGGCACTTGGTTACTTTTCTGGCCTCGGAGTATGCCTCTTTTATTACAGGGTCCAATATTCCCATAGATGGCGGAATGCTCAAATCCCTATAAATGTCTGCCATTAAAACAGAAAATTGCCCTGAAGGTCAATACTTCCATGGGTACTAAAAAAATACCCACTCCATAAAGCAACGTTGGTATTCTTTTTGTATCTATTCCTGCATGGCATGTTTACTCACTTAAAATGGTGTTTCACTCATTAAGGATTGTAATCCCAAGAAATAAACGCCAATTTTGTTTTATATATTCATACAGATGAAAAAGATAGCAACAATTTTTACCTTAATCCTCTTCTCCCAAATGGGACATTCCCAATCCCCTGAGGATACTTACTCCTCCTTATGGCAGAGGGTCCAAAAATTTGAGAACGAAGCCTTGACCAAATCCGCATTGGAAATAGTGGCCATAATTTCAAAAAAGGCAAAAAAAGAGCAGAATTCCGTACAGATCATACGATCGCTTTTATACACCTCCAAATATGCGCTCACCTTGGAGGAGGACGCCCAATTAAAAATTGTACGCGATTTTAAAAAGGAAATAAACCATAGCCAATTCCCCACCAAAAATATCTTGGAGAGTTATTTGGCAAATATGTATTGGCAGTATTTCCAACAAAATAGGTATCGATTCTACGATAGGACAACAACCGAGCAAAAAGTGGATAGCATTGATTTTAGAACCTGGGATCCCAATACTATCTTCCATGAAATAAATGTACATTTTGATGCTTCATTGGAAAAGCCCTTAGAATTACAACACTTAAAAGTGGAAGCTTTTAAAGAAATCCTCAATGAACAAAAAGGCTCTGGCATATTTAGACCCACCCTGTTCGATCTATTGGCCCATTCGGCATTGGATTTTTATAAGACCAGCGAAAATAGCATTACAAGACCGGCAGATAAATTTGAATTGGACAGCCCAGAAATATTATGCGAGGGAAAACAGTTTGTGGAACAACGGATCAACACCAAGGACAATACTTCTTTACAGTCCAAAGCCATAAAAATCTATCAGCAACTCTTGGATTTCCATGATCCCGCGGAGGAAGCCTATGTGGATGTTGATATTGAACGCCTAAAATATATAAGGGAAAATGCGGTATTCCCCAACAAGGACCAGCAGTACCTGGAGGTTTTACAAAATACCGCCGAATCTATCGAAAAGAATAAAAACTCGGCTTTATATTATTTTGAAATTGCCCAGCTATATCGTGATTGGGGAAATAGCTATCAACCGAAGATAAAAGAGGAGTACAGATGGAAACAGAAGGAAGCTATGGCGTTATGCCAAACCGTAATAGAAAAATTCCCAAAAAGTAGGGGCGCCGAAAAATGTAAGGCGTTACAATCGGAGATCCTATCCAAAGACCTGCGTTTGACCGGGGAACGACATATACCAATCAACCTACCTTCCCGATTATTGTTGCAATACAAAAATCTCCACACACTACAATTATCGGCCCGTAAGATTACCCAAAAGGAGATAAAGCAGCTCAATGCCCTTTATCGTGAGGAAAAAATATTGGCCTTTATTAAAAAACTCCCTGAAGTTAAGAGTTGGGATACCAAACTTATCAACGAAAAGGATTATCAATCCCATAAAATAGAAATCCTTTTGCCAGAATTGGACAACGGCTCGTACCTTATTTTGGCCACCCCCAATACCGATTCTGGCTACACCTTTGCCTATAGCCCCATCCAAGTTACCAATTTGGCATTAGTGGAAGGACAAACCGGTTCTGAACATAACTTCCAAGTAATTGATCGCAATAGCGGAAAACCTATATCCGGAGCTACCCTAAAATTCTCCTATCAACGCAACTACGAAAGGCCTATTCTGACCAATACCTTGGTTTCCGACGAAAAAGGGATGGTAAGCCTTCCCTTATCGAGCGAGCGCTGGAACAACGTGGATATCCTGATCAACACCAAAAATGAAGAGGCCTTCTTTGAAGATTTCTATGTCAATGCCAAATATGACCAAGGGGAGGAAGACGACCGCTACTCCTGTTTTTTATTTACGGACCGCAGCATTTACAGGCCGGGACAACCCCTATATTTTAAAGGGTTGGCCATGGTACAGAAAAATGATAAATCCGCTGTGCTTACCAATACAAGAATAAGGGTAAGCCTTATGGATGTTAATCGTCAAGAAGTTGCCCAACAAGATTTTAGAACCAATGACTACGGTTCCTTTTCAGGTGAATTCATTTTACCCAATAATGGGCTTACTGGCAATTATTATTTGAAATTGGATTCTGAAGACGTTGAAATTAACGGCAATAGTTATTTTTCAGTGGAAGAATACAAACGACCGAAATTTGAAACTTCATTGGAAGCCATTACGGAGACGTATAGGGTTAACGATACCATTGCTGTTCAGGGAAAGGCGAAGGCCTACGCCGGAAGCTTTATTACAGATGCCAAGGTGAGCTACACCGTAAGGCGAGTGGTGTATTACCCTAAATGGTATTATTGGCACCTGCCCTATTTTGATGCCACCCCTCAAGAGATTGCACATGGTGAAACGGCAACCGACGCCAACGGTAAATTCGAGATCAATTTCATGGCCATACCAGACCTAAGTATCGCCAAGGAAAATATGCCCACCTTTAACTATGAGGTTACAGCAGATGTTACGGACCTTAATGGCGAAACACACAGTGCAACTACTATGGTCAATGTGGGTTATCATGCCCTTACGGCCGATATCCAAATTGAAGATCCTTTAAACAAGGATAGCCAAAATTCTATTATAACCATCTCCACCAATAATCTTAACGGTGAATTTATTGCGGCACAGGGAAGCCTCAAAATGTATAAATTAAAGGCGCCAGACAATGTCCTTAGGCCAAGACCATGGCCAGCTCCTGATTATGATGGCTTTGGAAAAACCAAATTCAAAGAACTTTTCCCCCATGATGCCTTTGCAAAGGAAGATAATCCAGCCTTTTGGGAGAAAGGGGAATTAGTATGGAAATCCGGCTTTGATACAGGGGAGTCCAAGGAAATCGACTTGGGCAACGTAAAGAAATGGTTGTCCGGAAAATATGTTATTGAATTGGAAACAAAGGACAAATTTGGTCAATTGGTAAAGGACGTTGCACAAACTACTTTCTACAGTGATAAGGACAAAATACCGGCCGATAATCAGCTTTTTCAAATAAAGACCGATAAAAACTCCTATAACATTGGGGAGAAAGTGAAACTTAGTTTACGTTCTGCTATGGAAGGTCTTACTATATCCTTGTTCATTGAAAAGGGTCAAGAAATTGTGGCAACACATCTAATTGAATTGCACAATAATTCAAAGACCATCGAAATTCCTGTTAGTGCGGAAGACCAGGGTGGATTTGCCATAAATTATAGCTACTCCGCATACAATGCCTTTCAATCGGGTAGCCTTACCATTACGGTCCCCTACCCCAATTCGGACCTAAAAATTGAAACAATTACCTTTCGCGATAAGCTTCAGCCTGGAAAAGAGGAAACATGGTCCTTTAAAATTAAAGGTCCTAAAGGTGACAAGGTATCGGCCGAACTACTGGCAGGTATGTACGATGCCTCATTGGATGCCTTTAAGGGACACCATTGGAATTTCTCTCCAAACTACAAGGGGCAATATTACACCAGCAGACATCTCAATGCTTATAAAAGTTATGGGATTACTTCCTTTAATACCTATCTAAATTTTGGTGACAGGTTTGCCTACGAATCTCAATATTATGATTCCTTTGATTGGTTCGGCCTTCATTTTGGATATGGGTATGCACTAAGAGACAGAATGATGATGAAGAGTAGTGCTACAGGAATACACAGGGAGGAATTGGCCGAGAGTGAAGCCTTGGATGAAACAATTATTACCGGCAGTGTGGCCCAAGCTCCGGAAAACAATGGGAAACACAACCCAATAACCCCAACAGGGAATAACAGCAAAAATGGCTTTGACGATATCCAAATCAGGAAAAACCTACAGGAAACTGCCTTTTTCTTCCCACAGCTACTAACCGATAAGGAAGGGAATGTTTCCTTTAGCTTCACCACTCCTGAAGCTTTGACCAAATGGAAGCTACAGCTACTGGCACATACCAAAACCATGGAAACTGCCACCTCCACCTTGCAAACCGTTACGCAAAAGGAATTGATGGTTATCCCAAATGCCCCACGTTTCTTACGTGAGGGTGATAAAATAACGATCAGCACCAAAATCGCGAATCTAACCAACAAATTGCTCAATGGCAATGCTAGGCTGGAATTGGTGGATGCCTTTAGCGGAAGGGATATAACCCAAGAGCTTTTGATCAGTAGCCCCGAAACCGTTATACCCGAAAACACTTTTACGGTAGACGCCATGGGGAATACCCAGGTTTCATGGAGTCTAGAAATTCCTGAAGGAATTGGAGCCGTACAGTATAAGGTAATGGCCAAGGCCGGTGATTTTAGTGATGGGGAACAAAATGTACTTCCGGTACTCTCCAACCGAATGTTGGTTACCGAAACCCTGCCAATGTGGGTCCGGGGCAATGAAACCAAAACCTTTACCTTGGACAAATTAAAGAACACTACCTCCTCTACCCTAAAGCATCATCAACTTAGCCTGGAGATAACTTCCAACCCGGCATGGTATGCAGTACAGGCCCTTCCATACTTAATGGAATATCCTTATGATTGTAATGAGCAAATATTTTCGAGATACTACGCCAACACTTTGGGAGGGTATATTGCCAATTCCAATCCAAGAATACAACAGGTATTTGACCAATGGGCCAACTCCGATGCGCTGTTGAGCAATCTTGAAAAGAATGAAGAATTAAAATCGATCTTAATTCAGGAAACACCATGGTTGCGCGATGCCCAAAACGAAACCGAACAAAAGAAACGTATAGCACTGCTTTTTGATCTGAACAAATTAAAAAATGATCAGGACAATGCCTTCAACAAACTTATACAGAATCAAATGTCATCCGGGGCCTGGGCCTGGTTCAAGGGAGGTCCTGAAAACCGATTTATCACCCAACATATTGTTACCGGCTTAGGGCATTTAAGAAAATTGACAGCGACCTCTGAAAATGAACAAAAATCCCGGGTTGAAAACAGTGATGATCCCAAAAAATTACAAATAATAACAAATGCGGTTTCTTATTTGGATGAAGAGTTTGTAAAAGAGTACGAACAAATGAAAAAATACAGCACTGACCTTAAAGAAGACCATTTAAGCCATACCCAAATACATTATCTGTATATGCGCAGCTATTTTCCAGAACTCATGATCTCCAAAAAAGTGGCTGAAATAATGGAGTACTACAAAATTCAGGCACAAAAATATTGGGTAAAAAAGGATCTGTATTCAAAAGGCCTGCTTTCCCTAATTCTCTATAGGAGCGGAAATACAGCTACCGCCAATAAAATAATACAATCCTTGGAGGAAAATAGTATTTTGAGTGAGGAATTGGGTATGTATTGGAAGGAAAACAACAATTCCTGGCAATGGTACCAAGCTCCCATTGAAACCCAATCCTTGCTAATAGAGGCCTTTTCCGAAATTAAAGATGATAATAAAACAGTAGACAATCTTAAAATTTGGCTGTTGAAGAACAAACAGACCAATCAATGGAAAACTACCAAAGCTACCACGGATGCCATTTACGCCCTTCTTTTAAAAGGAAGTGAATGGTTGTCTGTTACAGAGGCAGTAAACGTATTGGTCGGAGGTGAAAAAATTGACCCCTCCAAACTGGAAAATGTACAGGTGGAAGCCGGAACCGGCTATTACAAAACCTCTTGGACCAAGAACGAAATAAGTCCAAAAATGGCAGAGGTACAGCTGAACAAAAAAGGGGATGGTATTGCTTGGGGAGCTTTGTACTGGCAATATTTTGAAGATTTGGACAAAATAACCTCTGCCGACTCGCCTTTGAAATTAAAAAAGAAAGTGTTCTTAAAAACGAATACCGATACTGGTGAGGTAATATCCGAAATTAACAATGAAACACCTTTACATGTTGGGGATTTAGTTCGTATAAGAATTGAATTAAAAGTAGATAGACCCATGGAATATGTACATATGAAAGACATGAGGGCCGCGGGAATGGAACCCATCAATGTGATGTCTAGCTATAAATGGCAAGATGGCCTTGGGTACTATGAAAGCACAAAAGATGCCAGTACCAATTTCTTTTTCGATTACCTGCCCAAAGGTATTTATGTGTTTGAATACGATTTAAGGGTCAACAATGCCGGGGATTTCAGCAACGGGATTTCTACCATTCAGAGTATGTACGCACCCGAATTTAGTAGTCACAGCGAAGGAGTCAGAATTCTAATAGAATAACAAAAAATAAAATATTGCTAAAAAGGTATTGCTTTTTTTCATAAATTGATAAATAACTAACATAAAATCAAGGAATTATGAACTCTACCTTTTTTATTGCGTTACGCTTTGTTTTTGGAATTTTTCTGATCGTCTTCGGGGCGAATAAATTCTTACATTTTATGCCGGCGGGGCAGATGTCCGAAGCCGCCATGAATTATTTTTCGGCCTTGATGAGCACCAATACCCTATATGTGGTAGCCATAGTTGAAATTCTTTCGGGGATTTCCTTATTGACCAATAAATTTGGGGCGTTAATGATGATCATATTGATGACCATCTCAGTGAATGCGTTATTGTTCAATGCCTTTTTGGAACCTGGTTCCATTGGCCTCACTCTGGTATTGCTTATTCTTAATATAGTAATGCTTTACGCTTACAAAGAAAGGTATAAAGATATACTGAGAGCATAATTCCAACAATTGGTACATATCCTTAAAAAATAGGAAGGGGGATCCATAATGGATCCCCCTTCCTATTTTTATTATAGCTATTTCGCCTTTACCCTTACCTTGGGATGTACGGGTTACTTTCTACTCTTAGGGGGGTATTTTTCAAAAGTTTTGGTTACCAATTCCTGAATTTTTGCCTCCCTTACACTTGGAGAACTATTTTCCCTAAGGCTGCTTACTGTTACGGCCTGCCAAAAAAGCTCATCCTTTTCACTATCCACAAAATCGAACTGAATTTCACGTTCCACATTTGCTGCTCCCACTGGAATTCCAATTGTCATTCCTCCACCAACATTCCTCCCAGAACCTCCTATACCTACCCCTACCGTATTATTTCTAGGCGCCTGAAAAGAGCTGCTCAAAATATTTATTAAAAATTCGGGTTCTTCGGATAATAAAAGACCCTTAGCCCGTAAAGTGGAATCAATAGCCCTTACTAATCGGCGGGTATCCAATTCACTTAAACCGGTATCCATGTCCGAATAGTAGTTATAGGTAGTATATTTAGAATAGTCAGTATCCCTATCATAATCATAATTTACACGAATGGCGCCGCAGGAAGCTAAAAATAGCAAGAGCAAGAATGGGATTATACTTTTCATTATTCCAATTTTTATAAGAACCCGTTTAAGAAATTGTGATTGGTATTTCCTAAATAGACTCTAAAATAGTGAAAATTATTCTTGCCGTTTTTTATGAGGGTAAGTTTTCGTTAAAACGCAAGGCATTATAAATACCATAAACGGGCATCTGTATATCCAATGAAAATTGGGACTATCTATTCAGCATGGCCCACAGTCTGTCTTTAAGTTCCACCAGCCCAATCTGGGCTACCGAAGATATGAACATATAAGGTACATCCTTGAAATCCTTGTCCAGTTCAATTCTCATTTCTGCAATAAGCTCCTCGTCCAACATATCGGTTTTGGAGATCGCTATCAAACGGTCCTTATCCAACAGTTCTGGATTATATCTGCGCAACTCGTCCAACAGTATTTCATATTCTTTGGAAATGTCCTTGCTGTCTGCAGGAATCAGGAAGAGCAAGGTTGAATTACGCTCTATATGTCTTAAAAAATAGTGCCCAAGTCCTTTTCCCTCGGCCGCCCCTTCAATAATACCGGGAATATCCGCAACAACAAAACTTTTAAAATCCCTATACTCCACAATCCCTAAATTGGGTTTAAGGGTCGTAAACTCGTAATCAGCTATCTTGGGCTGGGCAGAGGTAAGGACCGAAAGAAGAGTAGATTTACCCGCATTTGGAAAACCTACCAAGCCTACGTCGGCCAATACTTTCAACTCCAGGATAAGGTCCAATTCCTGGCCACTTATGCCGGGTTGGGCGTATCTTGGCGTCTGATTGGTAGCTGTTCTAAAATGCCAGTTGCCGCGACCTCCCATACCGCCTTCCAAAAGAATTTTCTCTTCCTGGTCCTCGGTAATTTCCATTAAGACTTCTAGTGTTTCTGCGTCTTTAATAACGGTGCCCAAGGGCACTTCCAAATACACATCCTGTCCGTCCGCACCACTACTTCTGTTTTTACTGCCATGCTCACCGTGCCCGGCCCTAAAGGTTCGGGTAAACTTAAAGCCCAAAAGGGTCCATAAATTTTTATTGCCACGTACAATTATATGCCCACCACGACCACCGTCACCACCATCTGGCCCACCTTTTGTGATAAACTTCTCCCTATGCAAATGCACAGAGCCTTTCCCTCCGTTACCGGATTCAAGGTGCACCTTTACATAATCCACAAAATTCCCTTCCGTCATTTTTTTAGTTTATTATAGCAAGTTCTATCACAGTAGAACCACAGAACTCTTATAGCTCCCCATTTAATTAAGAACTTATGGGTAGGCAGGCAACCGGATCCCGCGAGGTTCATTTATATTAATTCCCTTTCCTAAACTGGGAATACCTTCCCAAAGGCCACAAACTTATACCGCCTGTAATTCCTCTATTACTTTTGCCAAGCGGCTGGTAATATCCTCTATGGAACCTATTCCGTTGACGCTGTGAAATTTCCCCTGATCATCGTAGTAATCCTTTAATGGAGCCGTTTTTTCATTATATTCATCAAAGCGGTTACGAATCATTTTTTCATCCCGGTCATCGCTCCTACCACTAACTTTACCGCGTTCCAATAGTCTTTGTATCAATACCTCATCATTGGCTTCCAAGGCAATGGTTGCATCGATCCGCATCTCCTTACTTACCAAGAAATCATCCAAAGCCTGGGCCTGGGCCGTAGTCCTAGGAAATCCGTCGAAGATAAATCCACTGGCATCGGGATTCTTCTCTACCTCATCCTGTAGCATTTTAATGGTAACCTCATCCGGTACTAATTCTCCTTTGTCTATATATGACTTTGCCAATGTTCCCAGTTCGGTACCATTCTTAATATTATAACGAAAGACATCTCCGGTCGAGATATGCTTTAAATTATATTTATCCTTTAAAAATGAAGCCTGTGTGCCCTTTCCTGCGCCAGGTTTTCCAAACAAAACTAGGTTTATCATATGCTTTTGGTTTAGTTGATATACTTCTCTTAAATTTCTTCCCAATTCATTATAATCCAATCCATAACCTACTATAAACTTATCTTCGATTTTCATGCCGAAATAGTCTATATCGTACTCTCCGTTGTACACTTCTGATTTATAAAACAGGGTTGCAATTTTAAATTCCTTTACCTTGGTATTGGAGAATAGGTCGATTAATTTTTTTACGGTCCTACCTGTATCTATAATATCTTCTAGAATAATAACACTTCTGCCCTCAATATTCTCCGGAACATCCAAAAGTGTTTCCACAATTCCCGTAGAAGTAAGGCCCTGATAGGAGCTTAACCTCACAAAGGAAACCTCACAAGGGTAGGGATAAGCTTTTAGAAAATCCGAAACGAACATAAATGCCCCGTTAAGTACGCCCACAAAAATGGGAGTTTCCTTCTTGTAATCCACAGCCACTTGTTCCGCAATTCTCTTTATCGCGGCGGTAATCTCACCTTCACTTATAAAAGGCTTAAAATATTTGTCGTGTAGCTTAATCAAGACTAATGTTTCTATAATAATTTCAAGATGCCAAATATAGCACTTTGATTTCTCTTTTTTAAGGGTCCAGGCCTAGTTTCTAAGATTTAGCTGTATTTTTGTTTCTAAAATACAATCTACTTTAATACAAGCGAATCTTTTCCAATGAACTATTTTTCTTCTGAATTTAAATTAGGAATACTAGGAGGCGGTCAATTAGGTAAAATGCTTTTGTACGAAACAAGAAAATTTGACATCCATACCAAGGTATTGGACCCATCGGACGAAGCCCCTTCCAAAATAGCCTGCAACGAATTTTTTAAGGGCGATTTAATGGATTTTGATGCAGTTTATGCGCTTGGCAAAAAAGTAGACGTGCTTACCATAGAGATCGAGAACGTAAACCTGGATGCCTTGGAAAAACTGGAAGAGGAAGGATTGAAGGTTTTTCCGCCTACACGTGCACTGCGCATAATACAGAACAAGGCAAAACAAAAACTGTTTTATGTAGACCATAATATTCCCACTGCAGATTTTCAGCGTTTCGCTTATAAAAGTGAGATCGAAGACAGTGTTGCCAACGGCGGCCTTAAATTTCCTTTTATTTGGAAAGCAACCCAATTTGGATATGACGGACAAGGGGTAAAGGTAGTTCGCAAACTGGAAGATCTGAACGGCCTGCCTGCTGGGGAATGCATTACCGAAGAAATGGTGAATTTTAAAAATGAGCTTGCGGTGATCGTGGCTCGGAGTGCCAGCGGCGAAGTAAGAACATACCCCGTGGTGGAAATGGAGTTCCATCCCGAGGCCAATCAGGTGGAATATGTTATCTGTCCCGCACGCATAGATACCAAGGTTGCGGAAAAAGCTCAGGAAATAGCACTGCAACTATCCCATAAAATAAAGCATGTTGGGCTGTTGGCCGTGGAAATGTTCCAGACCCAGGACGATAAAATTCTGGTAAACGAGGTGGCTCCAAGACCCCATAACAGTGGCCATTACAGTATTGAAGCAAGTTATACCAACCAATTTGAGCAACATATCCGTGCCATTTTGGACCTTCCGTTAGGAAATACGGCCAGCAAGGTAGCCGGTATTATGGTAAATTTGGTCGGTGCAGAGGGCCATACAGGTAATGTGGTATATGAAAATATGGAGAAGATTTTGGGCCTAGATGGTGTTACACCCCATATTTATGGTAAAAAACAGACCCGGCCTTTCAGGAAAATGGGTCATGTTACTATTGTGAACAACGACGTTAAGGAGGCTAGAAAAATAGCCGAACAAGTCAAAAATACTATTAAAGTGATTAGTGAATAAAATTTTCAATGATATGAGTAAAGTAGCCGTAGTTATGGGAAGCACCAGCGACCTTCCCGTTATGCAAGAAGCCATTGATATATTAAAAGGTTTTGATATTGAGGTAGATGTTGATATTGTCTCTGCCCACCGTACCCCGGAAAAATTGTTCGATTTTAGCAAGAATGCCCATAAAAACGGATATTCTGTAATCATTGCCGGCGCAGGAGGTGCAGCTCACTTACCGGGAATGGTAGCCTCCATGTCCCCGCTACCAGTAATAGGTGTTCCCGTAAAAAGCAGCAATTCCATAGACGGTTGGGATTCCGTACTTTCCATTCTACAAATGCCGGGAGGCGTCCCCGTTGCAACAGTGGCCCTAAATGGTGCAAAAAATGCCGGAATATTGGCGGCACAGATTATAGGAAGCTCGGACAAATGTGTCCTGGACAAAATCATTTTTTACAAAGAGGGCTTAAAGCAAAAGGTAATGGATGGTGCCGAGGAAATGAAAAAAGCAAACCTTAAAAAATAAACTGTCCCTACCAATTATTGTACCATTAAATAAACGCAATTCCTATATATGAATCCATTATTGACCCCATTTGATACAGCGCCATTCTCCAAAATAAAAAACGAACATTTTAAGCCTGCATTTTTGAAGGCCATAGAGGATGCCAGGGCAGAAATCGATGCCATTGCAAACTCCAAGGAGGTTCCTACTTTTAAAAATACTATAGCCGCCTTGGATTTTGCCGGACAACAATTGGATAGGGTATCAAGCGTTTTTTTTAATTTGAATTCTGCAGAAACCAATCCGGAAATTCAGAAAATAGCCCAGGAGGTATCTCCCCTATTGTCCGAATTCAGCAATGATATTACGCTGAACGAGGATTTATTCAAGCGGGTCAAAGCGGTATACGAACAAAGGGATGATTTGGAATTGACTACAGAAGAACATACCCTACTCGATAAAAAATACAAGAGTTTTAGTAGGAACGGGGCCAATTTGCCTACGGAGAAAAAGAAACGCCTTAGGGAAATTGATGCCGAACTGTCCAAACTAAAGCTTCAATTCGGGGAAAATGTTTTGGCGGAGACCAATAAATACGAAATGCACCTTACTACCGAGGCCGATTTGGACGGTCTGCCCGAAGGAGAAAAAGAAGCTGCTGCGCAATTGGCAAAATCTAAAAATAAGGAAGGGTGGTTGATCACCTTGGATTACCCCAGCTATATTCCTTTTATGAAATATGCCAAGAACAGAAAATTGCGAAAAGAACTGTCCATTGCCTTTGGAAGCAAAGGTTTTCACAATGACGAATTGGACAACCAGAAAAACATAATCAGTATTGCCAACCTCCGGCACGAAAGAGCCCAGCTGTTGGGATACAAAACACATGCCCACTACGTATTGGAAGAGCGTATGGCAGAAACCCCTGAAAAAGTCCACCAATTTCTTCAGGAATTGCTGGAAAAAGCAAAACCGGCCGCTGAGAGGGAATTTGCAGAACTGGAAAATTTCGCAAAGCAATTGGACAATATAGATCGGTTGGAAAAATGGGACGGCGCCTATTATTCTGAAAAATTGAAGCAAAAACTGTTCGATTTGGACGACGAAAGACTTAAACCCTATTTTAAGCTGGAAAATGTTATTGCCGGCGTATTTAAGGTAGCTGAAAAACTATTTGGTCTGCAATTTGAAGAGGTGTTTGATATTGACAAATACCATCCGGATGTTAAGACATATCATGTTTATGATCAAGACAAAAATCCAGTGTCCCTATTTTACGCCGACTTCCACCCTAGACCGGGAAAACGCGGGGGAGCCTGGATGACCTCTTACAAAGCGCAGTACGTCCAAAACGGGATTAATATACGTCCGCATATTTCCAACGTCTGTAATTTCACCAAACCTACAGAGAGCAAGCCCTCCCTACTTACTTTTAATGAGGTCACCACCTTGTTCCATGAGTTTGGCCACGGTCTGCACGGTATGTTGGCAAATACGGTTTATCCGGGCCTGTCCGGCACTTCTGTCTATTGGGATTTTGTGGAATTGCCCAGCCAAATAATGGAAAACTGGTGCTATGAAAAGGAGGCATTGGAATTATTTGCCACCCATTACCAAACAGGCGAAACAATACCAATGGAATTGGTTCAGAAAATAAAAGATTCGGCCACCTTCCAAGAAGGAATGGCCACTATAAGACAAATCAGTTTTGGACTATTGGATATGTCCTGGCACGGAATGGACCCCTCAGGGATTACCAACGTTAAGGCTCAGGAACAACTTGCTTTTAAAGAAACCGACTTGTATCCAGAAAGCCCGGAAACTTGCATGAGCACCTCATTTTCCCATATATTTCAAGGCGGATACTCCTCTGGATATTACAGTTACAAGTGGGCGGAGGTTTTGGATGCGGATGCCTTTGCCTACTTTAAGGAGGAAGGTATTTTCAACCAAGAAGTGGCCACTAAGTTTAAGGACAATGTACTGTCTAAAGGCGGAACCGAAAAGCCCATGGAATTGTACAAACGTTTTAGAGGGAGCGAACCAAAGATTGAGGCCTTGCTAAAAAGAGCGGGGTTGTTAACCGAGACATCCAATTAATTGGAAAATTCGATTATGTCAATAATCAAATCCGCTACCGCGACGTAATTTGGTGTGCATTATATTATGGACCAGAGTAGATAAATTACAATCCCGTATTATCCTGAATATTGGGATTTAGCTGTTTTAAATGGGCTATAAATGCGCGTTTCCCTTTAGGGGAAATGATGACGCTTTCATATTTGTTATAAAACACCTCCAGCCTGTCAAAGGAAGTGGCCGGTGCACTTATGGGATTTTTTGTAGCCTCAATTTTTGTTATAGAACTTATTGGAATGGAACGGTTGAGCAGAAATCCACTTCTGACCCTTAGAGCCCCATTTCCAATTTCATAATAGGTAGACATAAAGATGTAACCAATAAAAATTGAAGGTAACAACAACAAGAAAGGCCCAATACTCAAAGAGTGTTCCAAGAACTGGAAAACTGGAGCCAATAGCAAGAGCAGGATTACCACTACCAGAATCCAACCAATTTTTGACTTATATCTTACCATAACCATTAAATTGTCCTGCCCTATGCATAGTCCATGAAATATGACGAATACTGCCCAGCCTATGCCATAGGATCAATTGTTCGCCTTAACGGCATCATATCCCCCCTCCAAGTTAACTACATTGGTAAAACCCAGGGATTTTAATTTTTCCTGTGCCTTGGCGCTACGCCCACCCATCTTGCAGTAGAGGTAAATGGTTTTACTTTTGTCCACTGTTTTAAATTGTTCCGGGAAATCAGGGTCAAACCAATTAATATTATTGGCATTCTCCAGGTGCCCCGCATTAAATTCTTCAGGGGTCCGGACATCTACCAAAATAGCATTATCCAGTAATTCCTGCTTAAAGTCGCCAATCGGCATTTTGCCCACATTTTCCTGTGAACAACTGGTTTGCAGTACAAGTACCACCAAAAAAAGGAATATTGCTCTCATATCTTAAAGACTTATTCAAAAATAAGAATTCTACTTGAGAAAAATCACTTATTTTTGAAACTACAAACAGGTATGACAAAACAAGATTTAAATCCGGATATATGGGTCGATAGTTATTCCGACTACCTCTTTAACTATGCGGTAAGCCGGGTCAACGATTCTGAAATTGCCAAAGACTTGGTACAGGAAACCTTTTTTGCCGGATTAAAATCTGCCAAAAATTTTAAAGGGGAAGCTGCTGAACGCACATGGCTGATCTCCATTTTAAAAAGAAAGGTGATTGATCATTATCGCAAAATAAATTCCAAGAAGGCGAAATCCATGATCCGCATTACCCAAAACCAAAACAGTGAAGCCAATAGCAACTACCTGGAGGAGCAGGTAGCTGATCCTATGAGTCTTTTGGAAAACAGCCAATTGGAAAATGAAGAATTGGGCATGGCCATTCAGGAATGTATAGCCAAGCTTCCAAAAAAACACGCTTTGGCATTCACCCTAAAAACCATAAACGGCCTCAGTACAGAGGAGGTTTGTAAGGAGCTAGATATCAATCCGTCTAATCTTTGGGTCATCCTCCATAGAGCAAGAACAGTTCTTATGGATTGCCTAAACAACAATTGGTTCAAGATATGAAAAGCTGCAAGGACGTTGAAATAATTTGTACTAAAGTACAGTATAAGGAAGCCTCTCTCCTGGAGAAAATCAAGATTAAACTTCATGTTTTATTTTGTAAGACCTGTAAAACATTTTCCAAAAAAAACACCGAATTAACCTCACTCTGCTCCCAAGCCAACATCAAAACGCTTCCTATTGAAGAGAAGGAAAAGATGAAAACGGAGTTAAAATCAAGGACTTAAAAAGGCATCCATCACCAAAATACAGGCCCACCAAAAAATTGGAACGGATTCTACCCAGAATGAAGAAAAAAATTGGGACTGGTTTCTTTTGGTGACCAACAGTAAGCCTCCCAGAACGAAAAATACCAGACCTTTACCCAATACCTCCAAATGTGTCAGGTGATCTTTCATAAAAGTCAATAGAAAAAAAACAACCATCCCGGCGGCACCCAAAATCTTTGTTCTTGGGTACCCAAATCGTTGCGGCAAGGTTCTTAGTTCCGGGTCATCATAATCCAAATCCCTAATTTCAAATGGCAACATTAGGACCAGTACCATTAAAAATCTTTGAGCCAACTCCACCATTATATCCCAATCCAAAGCCATCTCTGCAGCCACAGCAGGTAAAACCACCGTTGTACCCCCCCATACCAAAGCCACAATAAAAATTTTGAGTCCCCCAAAACTCCTAAGGTTTTTTGCGTTGGGCAACAACGGAACGGCATATAAACTGGTTAGCACCAACAAAACGGCAATCCCTATCCAAGTTTCAAAGGACACAAACAAAGAATGATACACGGCAAAGGCCCCGGCCATAAAGCTGACTACCTGAATATTCTTATGATAGGTGTTGGAAACTAGAAAATACTTTTTGGCCTCTACCCCATATTTCACAAAATTGTAGCAGGCAATTGTTCCGAAAAATACAAGATACGAGATATGGTTGTCCCTGGACAACCCAAAAAATACACAGGTGATTTCAATGAATGCAAAAACTGATAATGCTACATGTATACTGGCATCCAGGTAAAAATGAAATAAATAGCTACGCCAGTTCATAAATCAAAAGTAACCAAAGTGTTCATAACCTCTTATTTTAGTTAAAAACTTTGAAGGAGTTGGAGGTAAAAGCTGCAAAATAAACATAAATAATGAGTATTTTTGCTGACCTTTATTTTAGATTAAAATAGCTTGAATTTATGAGGACAGACGTATTTGCCTTGCGCCATATTGGCATTAGAGAAGAAGACCTTCCACAGATGCTTAAAACAATCAATGTCAACTCAGTGGACCAGTTGATAAATGAAACCATTCCTAACGATATTCGTTTAGCAAAACCCTTGGCCTTGGAGACGCCCATGAGTGAGCACGAGTATTTGTCCCATATCCAAAATTTATCCGAGAAGAATAAAGTTTTTAAATCCTATATCGGTCTGGGGTATCATGAAAGCATAACTCCTTCAGTGATAAAAAGAAATATTTTGGAAAATGCCGGATGGTACACGGCCTATACCCCTTACCAAGCTGAAATTGCCCAGGGGCGCTTGGAGGCCTTATTGAATTTCCAGACCGTAATAGCGGAACTTACCGGAATGGAATTGGCCAATGCCTCCCTTTTGGACGAGAGTACTGCCGCCGCAGAAGCCATGACCATGCTCTTTGATGTGCGCAGTAGGGATCAAAAGAAAAATAACGTTTTAAAATTCTTCGTTTCCGAAGAGATATTACCACAAACCTTATCACTTTTAAAGACAAGGTCAACTCCCCTAAAAATAGAACTAATTGTAGGCAACCACGAAAACTTCGAATTTGACGATGATTATTTCGGTGCCCTGCTGCAGTATCCGGGAAAACACGGCCAGGTATATGATTATGCCCCATTCGTGGCCAAAGCGGCAGCAAAAAATATAAAAGTTGCCGTTGCAGCCGATATTTTAAGTTTGGCAATATTGACCCCTCCTGGTGAATTTGGAGCCGATGTAGTGGTTGGAACCACTCAACGTTTTGGAATTCCATTAGGCTATGGAGGCCCCCATGCCGCCTTTTTTGCAACAAAGGAAGAGTACAAAAGAAATATCCCAGGCAGAATTATCGGAGTTACCAAGGACACCGATGGCAAACCGGCGTTGAGGATGGCGCTTCAGACAAGGGAACAGCATATAAAACGGGATAAAGCTACCTCCAACATCTGTACAGCTCAGGTACTGTTGGCAGTAATGGCTGGAATGTACGCCGTTTATCACGGTCCAAAAGGACTGAAGTACATTGCAAACAAAGTTCATTCCACAGCCGTAACCCTAGTGGATAGCCTTGAAAAACTGGGGCTGTACCAAACCAATACTACATATTTTGACACCATTAGCATAAAGGCCAATTCCTCCAAAGTGAGACCTATAGCTGAAAAACACGGGGTTAATTTCCTATATGTTGATGCAGATACCATATCCATTGCGTTGAACGAAGCCACTTCCATTAAGGATCTACAATTAATAGTCACTATTTTCGCGGAAGCCCTTGGGAAGCAACCCATTGCAATCAATGGCCTCTTGCCCCATTCCCTCCTTGAGAACAAATTTGGGCGCACCTCAACGTTTTTAGAAAATAGCGTATTCAATACCTATCACTCGGAAACCGAATTGATGCGGTATATCAAAAAACTGGAACGAAAAGATTTGGCGTTGAACCACTCCATGATTTCCTTGGGATCCTGTACCATGAAATTGAACGCGGCCTCGGAAATGCTTCCGTTGAGCTTGGCGCGTTGGGGAAACATCCATCCCTTTGTTCCCGTTGAACAAGCCGAAGGGTATCAGATCATCCTTAAGGAATTGGAAAAAGACCTTAATATCATTACTGGATTTGCAGGTACTTCTTTACAGCCAAATTCTGGAGCACAAGGAGAATTTGCCGGCCTAATGGTCATAAGGGCATATCACGAATCCAGAGGGGAAGGCCACAGAAATATCTGCTTAATACCTGCCTCGGCACACGGTACCAACCCTGCTTCTGCAGTAATGGCAGGCATGAAGGTAGTAGTTACAAAAACAGACGGAAACGGTAACATAGATGTGGCCGACCTAGCTGAAAAGGCCGAATTGCACAAGGACAATTTATCCGCCTTAATGGTAACCTACCCATCTACCCATGGTGTATTCGAATCTTCCATAAAGGAAATTACAAAATTGATCCATGACAATGGAGGTCAAGTCTATATGGACGGTGCAAACATGAACGCACAGGTAGGATTGACCAATCCCGCCACCATTGGGGCCGATGTATGCCATTTAAACTTGCATAAAACATTTGCTATCCCACACGGTGGAGGCGGCCCTGGGGTTGGCCCCATATGCGTAGCGGAACAATTGGTGCCATTTTTACCAGGAAACCCCGTGATTAAAACGGGGGGAGACAAGGCTATTACAGCCATATCGGCAGCACCGTGGGGAAGTTCATTGGTCTGTCTAATTTCTTATGGATATATAAAAATGTTGGGGGAAAGTGGATTGACCCAATCTACCAAGACCGCAATCCTAAATGCCAATTACATTAAGAATAAGCTCAGTGGAAAGTTCGAGGTACTATATACAGGGGAAAAAGGAAGAG
>Ga0209344_10001081_pt1 | contig 38261 bp, 20 predicted proteins | sample Cruoilmetagenom6_FD_187293 | JGI IMG/M metagenome (GOLD analysis project Ga0209344, IMG submission 187293) | Oil polluted marine microbial communities from Coal Oil Point, Santa Barbara, California, USA - Santa Barbara Oil Seep Sample 6 (SPAdes)... | ecosystem: Environmental > Aquatic > Marine...
CGCTTCTTCTCGGCCTTTCTGCCGCACATCTACACCGAGCTGACATCGCAGACCAGCCGGCTCATGTCCGAGGGGCTCAATCTATCCCACCGTCTGCTCAGGATTCGAGCCCGCCCCAAGATCCTGCTGGCCCAGAGCTATGAAGAGGCATGGGATCTCTTCGAGCGGTTTTCCGGAAGTCTCCTCGGCGTGATCACCGATCTCGGTTTCCCCCGCGGCGGGGTTCGAGACGATGAAGCCGGAATCGAGCTTGTCGAGGCCATCCGCGCCGTCGATGACGACATCCCCATTCTCATCCAGAGCATGGAACTCGACCAGAAGGAACGTGCGGCCGCGGCGCGGGCGGATTTCCTCAGCAAGAAATCCCCGACCCTGTACGAAGAACTCCGGAAGTACATCCTGGACAATTTCGGATTCGGCGACTTTGTTTTTCGTTTGCCGGACGGCACCCCGGTCGGCAGAGCGGGCGGCATGCGCAGTATGCTTCGAAGTTTGGGAGAGGTCCCGGATGCATCGCTGGTCCACCACGCCGGCCGCAACCACTTTTCGTCGTGGTTCAAGGCCCGCACCGAGTTCGAACTCGCCTCGATGATCAAACCACGCCGCGTCACCGACTTCTCGTCCCCGTCGGTGCTGCGCGAGTATTTGATCAACACCCTCACCGACTACCTTCGGGCGGTTCAAAGCCACGTCATCACCGAGTTCAACTCCAGCAGCTTCGACGAGTTCGCGGCCTTCTCGAAGATCGGAGCCGGATCTCTCGGCGGCAAGGGGCGCGGTCTCGCATTCATGCACAAGATCCTCTCGCGATCCAAACCGAAGCTCGACAACATCGAGATCGGCATCCCCCAGACCGTGGTCTTGGCCAGCGACATCTTCGAAGAGTTCCTCGAAATCAACGATCTGCGCTCTTTGGTCCACTACTCCGATGCCATGAGTGATCAGGAGATCCTCGACGCCTTTCGAAACGGCGGTTTTCCACCGGGTCTCCGGCCCGAACTTGGTGCTTTTCTCGAAACGGTTGGCGAACCACTCGCAATTCGCTCTTCGAGCATTCTCGAGGACTCGGTCTATCAGCCCTTCGCCGGGGTCTATGCCACTGTGATGCTGCCCAACAACCACCCGTCCCAGGACGTCCGCCTCGCCCAACTGCTCGAGGCCGTCAAGGTTGTGTACGCCTCGACATATTTCGGCAAGGCCAGGGCCTACCTCGAGAGTACGCCCTATCGAATCGAAGACGAGATGATGGCGGTCCTGATTCAGCGGTTGGTCGGTCGGCAGCGCGGCCATCGCTTCTACCCGACCCTCTCTGGAGTCGCGTCGTCGTACAACTTCTATCCCTTCGGTGACATGCGCAACGACGAAGGCGTCGCACAGATCGCGCTCGGACTCGGCAAGTCGGTCGTGGAGGGTTTCGAGGCTCTTCGCTTCTCTCCAACTCACCCACAGGTGCTGCCGCAGTTTTCCGCGGTCAAAGACGTCCTGCGCAACGCGCAGCGGTACTTCTACTCTCTCGACCTCAATCAGATCGATGTCATCCCGGGCGCGATCACCGACATCAACCTGGCGCGTGAGGAGATGATTCAAGCGGTGCAAGACGGCGCAGCTCACTCCATCGTCTCCACCTACGATCGCACCGATGACCGCATCACAACCGGTTTCGACGACGGCGGCGTCCCGCTGATTACATTCAAACCCTTGCTGCGGGGCCAGGTAATGCCTCTTCCGGAAATCCTCACCTGGCTCCTGGAGGTCTGTCAGGAGGGAATGGCCAGCCCGGTTGAAATCGAGTTTGTCGCCGATCTCCGAAACGGACTCGGTCGTCCCCAGAAATTCCAGGTGGTTCAGCTCCGTCCGATGGTCATCGAACAGATGGATGTGGTTGTCTCCCTCGAACCGAACGAGACCGAGGGTGCGGTCGTTGCATCGGAGGTTGCCCTCGGCCACGGACGTCGCGAGGCCATCGCCGACCTCATCGTGGTGGACCCAGAGCGCATCGACCGATCGCAAACGCCGCAGATCGCGGTCGTCACCGAACGCATCAACCGGGTCCTGCGGGAAGAGGATCGTCGGTGCATCCTCATCGGACCCGGACGGTGGGGTTCCCGCGATCCCTGGCTGGGGATTCCGGTCGAATGGTCGCAGATCTCGAGCGCTCGAGCGATTGTCGAGACCGACTTCACGGATCTTCAAGTGGAGCCCTCCCTGGGATCCCACTTCTTTCACAACCTGACCTGCTTCGGTGTCGCATTCTTCTGTGTCCACACGCACCAGAAGCAGGGCTACGTCAATTGGGATTGGTTGCGCCGACAAAAATGTATCGAAGATGCTCTCGACGGCGGTGTTCGCCATCTCCGTCTCGAGAGACCGGTTCAGGTCCTCGTCGACGGATCATCGGGGCATGGTGTGATCCGCGAGACCTGATGTGAACACAGGAGGAAGTGCCAATGCGCTCTGGCGAGAACCTCTTCGTTGAACGATTCATGCGCGACCTCACCGCCCGGAACCCGGGTGAACCCGAATTCCACCAGGCGGTTCAAGAGGTTGTCGAATCACTCGTCCCGGTGCTGGAGCGTCATTCCAGATACCTCGATCACCGGATCCTGGAGCGGATTGTCGAACCGGAAAGGGTGATTCTGTTCCGGGTCCCGTGGATCGACGATCGCGGGGACATCCAGATCAACAAGGGAATTCGGGTGGAGTTCAATTCGGCACTTGGCCCGTACAAGGGCGGACTCCGATTTCACCCGACCGTCAGTCTGGGGGCCCTCAAGTCACTGGGATTCGAGCAGATCTTCAAGAACTCGCTGACAACCCTGCCGATGGGTGGCGGAATGGGCGGCTCGGACTTCGACCCGAAAGGCAAGTCGGACAACGAGGTGATGCATTTCTGTCAGAGCTTGATGACCGAACTCAGCCGCCACATCGGAGCCGCCACCGACGTTCCGAGTGGCGATATCGGTGTCGGCGGACGGGAGATCGGCTATCTCCTCGGCCAGTACAAACGCCTCCGAAACTCGTTCGACGGTGTGTTCACCGGCAAGGGCATCAATTGGGGCGGCACCCTGATCCGCCCGGAAGCCACCGGATATGGTGCGGTGTATTTCGCCGAGGAAATGCTCAATACCAGGGGTGAGAGCATTGAAGGTCTTCGAGTTGCCGTCTCGGGTTCGGGGAACGTGGCTCAGTATGCGGCCGCAAAGTGCCTCTCCCTCGGAGCAAAGGTCGTCACGCTCTCGGACTCATCGGGATTTGTCGTGATCGACAGCGGCATGACACAGGAACTGTGGGACGAGTTCATGAACCTCAAGAACGTGCGTCGGGGTCGGGTCGGTGAGCTGAGTGGTCTTTTCCCGGGTGTGGTCTCCCACGAAGGTCCGGGGATGTGGTCGGTTCCCTGCGATGTCGCGCTTCCGTGCGCCACCCGGAACGAAATCGGCGGAGACGACGCCAGAACACTCCTCGACAACGGCTGCACATGTATCTGCGAGGGTGCGAGCATGCCGTCAACCCCCGATGCAGTGGAACTCTTCGCCAAGAAAAAGGTGCTCTATGGCCCGGGCAAAGCGACCAATGCCGGAAGCTCGGTGATCTCGGGGCTCGAGATGAGCCAGAACAGCATGCGGTTGACCTGGACCGGCCACGAGGTGGATGAACGGCTCCGCAAGATCATGGCTCGGATCCACGAGACGTGTAGGACGACCGCCGCTGAATACGGACGGGCGGGAGACTATGTCGCCGGCGCCAACATCGCCGGTTTCACCAGGGTCGCGGACGCCATGATCGACCAGGGTCTCGTGTAGTCTGCGCTCGCTCCGGATCGGCCCTTTTTGAGGGTCTCAGATACCCAAACGATCTCGAGACGAAGTCTCTACGTCAGTTCCACACCACCCCATTCTGGAAGAACTTTGAGTTCCGGCTCGGGTCCTGCTAACGTCAGGTTGACAGAGGAGAACGAGAGAATCAGGACGCGCGGATCCTTGCGGTTTGATCGCAAAATCGTCGTGGCTGCCTGGAGGTCGTGATGAGCATTTTGCTACGTTTTTTTCGATCCACCCGGATCGTTCGGCAGATCGGTTGCTAGTGGGGCTTCGCCTACCGATCACCCGCACCGAGACTCCCGGTGAGTCGGGCTGCACCCGACCGAAATCCGCCGGCCCGCCCTACCCACACACACCCACCTTCTTCGGCGCTACCCAGCACTCGAACAATATTTCGACCGACCACGCGTGGGACGGACCTCCTCAGTTCCACCAGCAATCGTTTCGGTATTGAATCGGGAGGAACGATGGAACAGGTACAGGGAGCTGCGATCACCAACGAACCGGACCACGACAGCCCGGAAATCTGCACCACATGCAGGCTTCTTCCAGGGTGCAGCCTGAGGGAAAAGGAGAGCCAACCCATCCTTTCCTGTGATCTCTTTGAGGAGGGCGATGCGAGTGCCGATCTCGTCACCGCTCTCATCGACAAGCATTGCGATCAGCGTGGCGGTCTCATCTCGATCCTCGAAGGCATTCAGGCGAACTACGGTTTCCTTCCCGAGACCGCACTGCGCCTCGTAGCCGAGCGAACCGGTCGATCTCTCGTCGATATCTATGGCGTCGCCACCTTCTACAAAACGTTCAGTCTCGAGCCTCGAGGACGGCATCTCTGCTCGGTCTGCGTGGGAACCGCCTGCCATGTCCGAAACTCACCGGCGGTGGCCGATGAACTCGAGCGGCAACTCGGCGTCCAACCGGGTGAGACCACCGAAGACCGAGAGTTTTCGTTTGAAACGGTGAATTGCCTGGGCGCATGCGCACTCGGACCCGTCGTGGTTGTCGATGGCCACTATTTTCCTCAGGTCACGACCCGGGAGGTCGGCGAGATTCTCGAAAAAACCAGGGACGGTCTCGATCGGGTAGAGGTCACCACCGATGAGAGGGTCTTCCCCATCGAGGTCTTCTGCGCCCGCTGCAATCGCACCCTGATGGACCACAGACACCCCATCGAGGGTCACCCCTCTGTACGGGTGACGATCTCGTTCGGACGAAAGCACGGCTGGCTCCGGCTCTCGTCGCTCTACGGCTCCTACACCATCGATTCCGAGCACGAAATCCGGGAGAACACCATCGCCCACTTCTTCTGTCCGACCTGCCACGCCGAGCTTGCCGGCGCCACCGACTGTCCGCTCTGCGCGGCGCCGATGGTGCCTTTGATCGTTCGCGGCGGCGGCATGGTTCAGATCTGCTCGCGCAGGGGCTGTACAAGCCATCTCCTGGACGTGAGCGGGCTCGGCGCATAGGAGACTCGACAATGAGAAAACTCATCACTCTGGACGAACTGATCGGCTTTCGGGAGCGAGTCGCCTCTGCTGGAGGTGAGGAGGCCGAGACTCCGACCCTGGTGGTCTGCGCCGGCACCGGAGGTCAGGCGAGCGGATCCAACGACATCCTGAGAATCATCAAGCGACAGATTCTCGAGCAGAACCTCGGCGACAAGATCGAGCTGAGGATCACCGGATGTCAGGGTTTCTGTGAGATGGACCCGTTCATCCTCGTCGAGCCTCAGCTGCACCTCTACCCGCGGTTGAAGATGAGCGATGTCTCAAAGGTCATCAAGGCCGCCATCGGCGGATACGTCGAGGAAGACCTCATCTACAAGGAACCTCAGATCGGAATCTCATTCCACAGCCAGAACGATATTCCATTCTTCAAGAAACAGACCCGAACGATCCTCGGCAACAACCAGATGCTCGATCCGATCCGGATCTTCAACTACGTCGAGCGGTCCGGCTACGCCGCCCTGGAAAAGGTACTGAGCCGAGCCGAACCCGACTGGATCATCGAGGAGGTCAAGGCTTCGGGTCTCCGCGGCCGAGGGGGGGCCGGCTTCCCGACCGGTAAGAAATGGGAACTCGCACGAGCCTCCGGTGATGGACAGGGACAAAAATACGTTGTCTGCAACTGTGACGAGGGCGATCCCGGCGCCTACATGGACCGGAGTCTGCTTGAAGGCAACCCGCACGCCATCATCGAAGGGATGTTGATCGCCGGTATCGCCATCGGTGCGACCCAGGGGATCATCTATGTTCGCAGCGAGTACCCGCTGGCGATCAAGCACACCATGATCGCGCTCAGACAGGCGCGCGAACTCGGTCTCCTCGGCGAGGATATCCTCGGCACCGGGATCGATTTCGACATCGAGATCGTCCGGGGTGCGGGCGCCTTCGTCTGCGGAGAGGAAACCGCCCTGATCCGTTCTGTCGAGGGTTTCATGGGCGAGCCGAGACAGCGCCCACCCTATCCGATCGCCAAGGGCATCGATGGTTGTCCAACCTGCATCAACAATGTCGAGACGCTTGCCAATATCCCGGTGATCATCAACCGCGGCGCGGTCGAGTACGCCAAGGTCGGCACCCCCGGAAATACCGGCACCAAGATCTTCTCGCTCGTCGGCAAGATTCGAAACACCGGTCTGGTGGAGGTCCCCCTCGGGATGAGTATCGGCGAGGTCGTCCACGATATCGGGGGTGGTCCTCCCGGCAAGGCCAGAATCAAGGCCGTACAGACCGGTGGCCCATCGGGCGGTTGCATACCGGCACACCGTTTTGACCTCCCGGTGGATTTTGACAGCCTCAAAGAGGCCGGTTCCATCATGGGATCCGGCGGCATGATCGTCATGGACGAAGACACCTGCATGGTCGATGTCGCCAAGTACTTCATGGCCTTTCTCAGGGACGAATCGTGCGGCAAGTGTTTCACCTGCCGAAAAGGGACCCAGCGCATGCACGAGCTCCTCGAGGACATAGCCGAGGGCCGCGGCACCCTTGACCACCTGGACCTGCTCGAAGAACTGGCTGTCGTAGTCAAGGACACTTCCATGTGCGGCCTCGGACAATCGGCCGCAAACCCGGTGTTGAGCACACTGCGCTACTTCCGCCACGAGTACGAGCGCCACATCATCGATAAGAGATGCGACGCCTTCGTCTGCAAGGATCTGGTCGGACCGCCGTGTCAATCGGCATGCCCGGTCGGAACCGAGGCCTGGCGCTATGTCGCCTACATTGGTCGCGGAGAGTATGAAGAGGCTTATCGGGTCATCCGCGAGGCCAACCCCTTCCCTTCGGTGTGTGCGCGAGCCTGCGATCATCAGTGCGAGGAAAGGTGCCGGGCGGGGACCAGCGGGGGCGATCCGATCGCCATCAGGGCCCTCAAACGGTTTGTGACCGACCGTATCGACCCCTCCACCTACGCTCCTGTCCGTGAGGAGTGGAAGGACGGCGAGCCCCCACGGGTAGCGGTTGTCGGGGCCGGGCCGGCCGGTCTCTCTGCAGCCCATATCCTGTCCCTCAAGGGATATCGGGTCACGGTCTACGAAGCCGAACCGGAGCCCGGTGGCATGCTCTACTGCGCCATTCCCGAATACCGCCTCCCCCGTGAAGTTATCACCAAGGAGATCCAATCCCTGCTCGACGACAACATCGAGGTCACCTGCAATGCCAGCCTCGGCACCGACTTCACGGTCGACAGCCTGCTGGAAGACGGCTACAGCGCGGTCCTGTTGGCGCTGGGCGCCCACAAGAGCCGCCCGCTGGGCCTCGAGAACGAAGATGTCGAGGGAGTCTACCCATCGATCGACTTCCTCAAGGCTTTCAACCAACGCGGCGAGCAGCTCGCCAAGGGGAGAGTCGGGGTCATCGGCGGCGGCAACTCCGCCATCGACGCGGCCAGAACGGCGCTGCGCCAACGCGATGTCGAGAGCGTCGCCATTCTCTACCGAAGGACTCAGCTCGAGATGCCTGCCTTCGACGAGGAGATCGAGGCGGCGCTGCAGGAGGGCATCACCATAGAAACCCTGATCAGTCCAACCGCGATCAAGACCACCAGCGGTCTCTTTTCGCACCTGGAGTTGGTCAGAAACAGCCTCGGTGCGCCCGATTCCAGCGGCCGTCGGCGACCGGTTGCCATCGAAGGGAGCGAGCACGTCATCGAACTCGACACCCTGATCGTGGCGATCAGCGAGGATTCCGGCGTGGATTGCATCACCCCGGCCCGGGAAGGGGGCATCGAGGTGACCGATTGGAACACCGTCAAGGCCGATCCCAATACGCTGGTCACCAGTCGTCCGGAGGTCTTTGCCGCCGGCGATGTCATCACTGGACCAAACACGATCATCGACGCCATTGCGGATGGGAAAAAGGCCGCTGCGATGATCGATCTTCAGATCAGGGGCGAAGAGCTCGTCCAACCGGCGAAGTCCATCGAACCGCTGCTCTATGTCGAAGCGACCGAAGTCGACGCGGACGAGACGCTTGACCACCGGATCGAGACCCCACGCGCCTCCATTGACTGGCGCAAGCGGAATTTCGCCGAGGTCGAGGTCGGCCTGTCGATGCAGGAGGCGCGCGCCGAGGCCGGTCGTTGTCTGCGTTGCGATCTCGAGTTCTGTGAGAAAGACCAATCAGAGGCTCGGGTTGCTGGAGGACACAAGAAATGATCAACCTCAAAATCAACGGCATTGACGTTGCGGTGGAACAGGGTACGACGTTGCTCGAAGCTGCCGAGTTTCTCGGGCTTCCAATCCCGACCCTGTGTCACATGGAGGGACTGACCCCATACGGGGCCTGTCGGCTGTGCGTTGTCGAGGTGGGCAAAGCGCCGGCCTCGAGGCTGGTGACCTCGTGCACCTATCCTGCCGAGGAAGGTCTCGAGATCCGCACTTCTTCGGCCAGGGTCGTTCGCGCCCGCAAGATCATCGTCGAGCTCCTGCTCGCGTCGTGTCCGCAGTCAAAGACGATCCAGGACATCGCTGCGGCCATGGATGTTCGTCAACAACGGTTTCGCCAGGAGCAGGAAGACTGCATCCTGTGTGGCCGCTGCGTCCGCATGTGTTCCGAACAGATGATGGCCGGCGCCATCGGGTTCACCGGCCGTGGTCAGGATCGAGCCATCGGGACCCCGTTCGACGCCCACTCGGAGGTCTGCCGCCTCTGCGGAGGGTGCATCTACGTCTGCCCCGCATGCGAACTCCGATGCACCTACACCGATCCGGAACAAGCAATCTGCGGAGGGTGCGCCAACATTGGGCCACCCTGCGTCGAGAAACCACAGTTCGACGACATGATGTGCTACATGCAACCCTGCGTTGCCTGTGAAATCAAAGAAGATTGAGGGAGGAGAACCCATGTCCCTGTCCAGAACAAACTCCACAGCCGCCACTCTGACCAAGAACCGCACCGAAGACTCGATCGTCCCCGCATCCGGGATGTGCGTGACGTGTGTCGATGGCTGCATCGGGATGTGCGAGATCGGCAAGAGCGCATACCGCGGGCACGAAGTGATTTATCCCCAGCCCTTCGGCGTGATCACCACTGCCGCGGAAAAGGTCTACCCCGTCGACTACTCACACTTCAACATCATGGGCACCGCGGTCGGCGCTCAAGGCATCGAGGCCGACAGCGACAAGGCGATCTTCCCCGCCGTTGATCTCGAGGTCCGCATCGGCCACGACAACGGGCTCAAGTTCCGCTATCCGTGGATCATTCCGGGCATCGGTTCCACCGATGTCGCCAAAAACAACTGGGAAGGCCTCGCCATCGGCTCCGCGCTTTCCGGCACCGGTCTCACCATCGGTGAGAACGTTGTCGGAATGGATATGGAGGCGAAGATCGAGAACGGTCAGGTCATCGACACAGTGGATCTCAAGCGCCGGATCAAGCTCTATCAGGATCACCAGATCGACGGCTACGGCGCCATCATCGTCCAGGCCAATGTCGAGGACACACGCCTTGGCGCTCAGGAGTACGCAATCCAGGAACTCGGCGTCGATGTGGTCGAACTCAAATGGGGCCAGGGCGCCAAGAACATCGGCGGCGAGGTCAAGATCAAGGATCTGAAGAAAGCCCAGGAGCTTCACAAACGCGGCTATATCGTGCTGCCCGATCCGACCGATGAAACGGTCATCAAATCTTTCAACCGAGGCACCTTCCGCGAATTCGAACGCCACTCCCGGGTCGGGATGGTCGAAGAAGAGGGATTCGCCCAACGTGTGCAGGAGCTCCGCGCCGCAGGCGCGAAATACGTCTTCCTCAAAACCGGCGCCTACCGGCCTGCCGATCTGGCCAGGGCCATCGCCTGGTCTTCCAAGTACGGGATCGACATGTTGACCGTCGATGGCGCCGGTGGTGGTACCGGTATGAGCCCCTGGAAGATGATGAACGAGTGGGGCATGCCTCCGGTCGAGCTCCACTCGCTCCTCTACACCTATGCAAAACAACTCTCGGATGCAGGTCGTCCGGTGCCGGCGCTCGTTCTCGCGGGCGGCTTTGTCTTCGAGGATCAGATCTTCAAGGGTCTGGCCATCGGCGCACCCTTTGTCAAGATGGTCGGGATGGCACGCTCCCCCATCGCCGCCGCCATGGTCGGAAAGACCCTCGGCAAGACCATCGACGAGTCACAGCTTCCCGTCTACGTCGAGCGTTTCGGAAGGACCAGGGACGAGATCTTCGTCACCGCAGCTGACCTGCGCGAACTGGTGGGAGACGACGAATTCGAGAAACTCCCGACGGGCGCCATCGGTCTCTATACATACTACGAACGGCTGGCTCAGGGTCTCCGGCAGCTCATGTGTGGTTCCAGGAAATTCGCCACGAGCTATATCTCCAGAGACGATCTTGCCAGTCTCACCCAAGAGGCCACCGCTGTCAGCGGGATCCAATACACCATGGACATCGATCGGCAGGAGATCGACGGGATTCTCAACGGGGGGCAGTGAGTTAAGCTCAGTCGTACGTCGCGAGTCGTGAGTCTTTGCCCGCGGGGCCTGTTCGGCAATGGTCCCCTGGATGGTGACTGCTTCTAAGGGGTGACGAGACCCACACGAGCGGGCATCCGACTCACGACTTACGAGTCACGACTCACGATCAGATCAGCTGTCTCGTTACCGCGTCGAAATCCTCGAGGTCTGACGGAATCAACGTGCGCTCACCACGAACTCGACCCGGTCTCCCTGGATGTCGATCCCGCCGATCTCCGCCTGCGGCCCGGTCAGATCGAAGACCACCCAGAGTTCAGGGGGACGCCGGTCCTTGTGGTGACCGATCCGTGCTCTCGTCACCTCGGCCGTGCCCGCCTCGATGGTGAAGGGACGATAGACCGAACGGATTCCACGCAATCTGACAAGAACACGCGGTGGTGACGACAGGTTCTCCATGGAAACCGCGCCGTCTTCCAAGGCGCCGTTTCCGCGGATTCTCACGACGGTTCCCGCTGACCCGGCTTCGACATCGATGGATTCGATGGCATCGGCCTTGGTCGTCGGCTCTGCCTCGACGACGCGTTCCGGCGCAGGGGCTTCAGCCGCCGGCACGGGCGCGCTCTGCTCGGTCATCGCCTGAGCCTCGGCCTCATTGTCGACAACGGTATCAGTCGCGGGAGGCTCGTCCCCCTGCACGACCGGATCTTCCATCGCCACGCCTTCGGCTTCCGGGATCGGCTCGGTTTCGGGCTGGGAAACCTGATCATCGGTCGTCACCGCGGCGGCCGCCACCGGGCTCTCCCCTGCCCGGCTCTCGAGCCAGGTCTTCACGTACGGACTGAGGAAACCGGCGGCCACGGCGAGCACCAGAACCGCCGCAAGACCCAGGGGCCAGAGACGGCGGCTACGCCTGGGTTCTTCTTCCGCGTCATCATAGGTTGTGACGGTGACATCGTCGCGCCCTTCATCGGGCAAAACCGGAGTGGTGTCGGGTTCATCGTCATGGTCCGGCAGGCTGACATCGAATGCCGGACTGCCGAAATCCTCCTCGACGTCTTCGATCACCTCCGGACCGGTGGCGAACTCCTCCGGCACCTGGAGGACATCAGTAACCGACGAATCATAGTCTTCGACCTCGGGAGACGGAGCTTCCTCCGGTGCGACATCCTCCCAAGCCGGTACCTCATCCTCTACCGCGATGGCTTCGGCCGGCGGTTCGAGAACGGATTCCATCGGAGTCTCGGCTTCAACAGACCAATCGAGCTCCGGAGGATCACCAGGATCATCGACACTCGAAGGCTCCTCGATCGATCCCTCAGCCATCCCCTCGGCGATCTCCTCGGTAAACTCCCCGACCGTCGGTTCAACGGATTCTTCTGTTTTGATCTCGGGTGGATCCGACACGATCTCGAATCCTCGGGGTTCATCAGACGGAACTGGAACGTCGGTCTGATCGGGATCAACGGCTGTCTCCGCCTCGATCTCGACCTCTTCCTCGACCGGAGCATCGTCATCAACGGGCACCGCCGCGGGATCATCGCCATCCGGCACCGCGTCCACGAGCGCTTGAAGGGCTTCAGCCTCGAGACTCGATCCCGCTCCACGAACCGTCAGGCGATAGCCCTCAGTGGACACCTGATTCTGATCCGGCGCCGCACCCTCGAGCGCATCGGTCGGGAAATCGCTGAATTCGGGGCGAACATCGAGATCGAAGGGGGTTCCGTCGGCGTCGATATGGTCCTGGACGAGCTGTTCGACGAGTTCCTGGTTCTGGGGTGAGAGGGTGACGAAACGCAGGGCCATCCCCGGAGGACCGTCGGACATCGCCTCGGCGCTTCGCTGCCACTCGACAACCGAGGTCCCCTCGAGAAAGATAAAGTCCTCGGGAAGAATCACGCGGAATCGAACGACCGAGCCCGGACTCAGGGGCTCGCCGGTGTCGATAAAAAGGCCATCTTTCGAAAGATTCGGTGAAAACTCCGCCTGAAACCTGCGCATGCTCTCGAAGTTGAGATCAATCTCGATCAGGTCGTCGTTTTCCGAAGATGGGCCGCCAAAGCCGCTGAATTCGTCCATCATGATCGTAATCCGCCCCTTATCTAAAAGATAGCAGATTTCCTCGCCATGCCGAACACCTCAAACCCGCGGCGGAATCAAGAAAAACCCCGAGCGATCCCTGAATCAAATCCGAGCTTTGCTAGGGTTGGCGGGTGTGGAGGCTCGCCCTTTTCGTCGTCATGGCCGCGTTGGTTCCCGCGGCGATCTCTGCCGCACAGGGATCTTCGGCCGATACGACCGTGATCTACGACGGATTGTTCTCGCTCGAAGTCCCGCCAGGCTGGCTGGAATTCGCCCCCCTTGAACTCGAAGAACTTTCGACGTGGGCCGCAACAGCCACCGCCGGACGGTCCGTCGAAATCTACCAGCACGGCTACTTCCCGCCCGAATTCCGGGACGACCCGTGGCTGCCCCATATTCTCGTCCAGATTCGCGAAAGCGGGCGCATCCCATACGGAGAGTTCCTCCACCTCAGGCCCATCGAAGAGATCCAGAGCTCCTCCAAGGCACGGTTCCCTCAAGGTCTCCAGCCCTTGGTCATGGGGATCACCGTAGATCGGGTGAGTTTCGACCCCTCGACCTTCTGTGTCCGGCTCGAACACGCCCTCGAGCTTCGATTCAAGGGCCCGGTCAGGGTATTGACGGCTGCCTTTCTCACCGAGCGTGGGTTGGTCGCCATCCACTACATCGACCGCAAGGCTCGGATCGACGAGGGCCGAGAGCGTTTTGACGCCATCGTCAACAGCGTGTCCATTGATCCTTCCCTCGCCTACCGCCCACGGTTGCTCGACCGTTTGCCCGGCCTGCCGTACTTCATCGCGGCCGGAATCGTCGCGATCGTCCTGGCAGCCTACGTCCTCCACCGACGCTCAGCATCGTGACGCTCACCCTCGATCTCAAACGCCGCCTCCTCACCGCCAGCGTCGGCGATCTCCTCGGCGAAGCGAGTACCCGAGCCATCGGTCTGAGCGGGAGCGGACTCTCGCGACTGTGGATCGGGGCCGAACTTCACCGCCGGATTCAGGAGGACACCCAGGCCGTCGAGCCCGGCTATCGCCCCGAGGTCGCGGTGGATTGCGAGTGCGAGGTGGACGGTTGGACGGTCCAGCTCTTCGGTCGAGCCGATGGCGTCGTCTTTGACGAGGACGAGAGACCCATCAGGGTCGACGAGATCAAGACTCTCCATTTCGCGGTCGATCTCCACAATCTCTACATCGAGGAACGCCTCGATCGATTCCGTCGGCAGGCGACACTTTATGCCTACATGCTCTCGGCCGACGGACCCCCGGCCGCCGTCCGCCTCATCCTCGTGGACATCGTCTCCACCGAGGAGAAGGAGGAGGAGGTCGTATGGTCGGTCGAGGAGGTTCGGTCGTGGCTCCGGCAGAAGCTCCACCGATTGGTGGGGAACGAACAACGCCGCCTCGATCGTCTGGCCGAACTTCGCGCCTCCGCCGAACTCCTTCCATTCCCGCACGCCGAAATGCGCGAGGCGCAGGGCCCCATCGGCGAAGAAGTGAGCGATGCCCTCGGGGACAACCGCCATCTCCTGATCAGGGCGCCCACGGGGTGTGGAAAGACCGCTGCGGTGCTCCACCCCGCCCTCCGGGCGGCGCTGTCCCAGGGTCATCGGCTCTTCTATCTCACCGCTAAGACGCTGCAACAGCGCATCGCCGTCGACACCGCCGAGGCCATGCAGGACGGGCTCTTCCGCAGCCTCCAGCTGCGTGCCAAGGGGAAAATGTGCGCCAACACCGAAATCATCTGCCACGAGGAGTTCTGTCCCTACGCAAAGGAGTACGGCGTCAAGCTGGTGCGGACCCAACTCATTGCCAACCTCCTCGAAGATCGTGACCATCAGGATCCGGACGAAATCTTCGATGCGGCTCGAAACAACGAGGTCTGTCCCTTCGAAGTCAGCCTCGATCTGTTGCCCCACGTCGATCTCGTGGTCTGCGACTACAACTATGTCTTCGACCCCGTCATCGGGCTCGGCGCGGTCCTCCACGAAGGTGCGCTGCGCAACGCCGTCCTGATCATCGACGAGGCCCACAATCTGGTCGATCGCAGCCGGGAGTACTACTCCCCAGCCATCGGTTCGGACCAGATCGACAGAACTCTCGAGTACCTCGCCTCTCGATCGAACTCGGTCTTTGACAACCTCGAGGCCCTCGTCCAGGAACTCGGCGACTATGTCGCATCGACCGTTGAAGCGGTCCTCGAGGACGGTGGTCCGACCGAGGTCCAAACCACATTCGACAAGAGCGTCACTTCGGATCTTCGGATCGCCTTCGATGGCGCCATGTTGTCGTACTTCCTCTACAAACGAGAGCACGAACTCTGGATCGCGGATGACCCGGTCCTCGATCTCTTCTTCACCCTCACCCACTTTCACAGGGTCCTCTCTCTCGGTGGAAGTGAATTTGTCCATCTTGCCCGTCGCGGCCCCGGCGGGTCGCGTTCGGTACGGATCTTCTGCCTCGACGCAGCCCGTTTCGTCGGCGAGATCATCGAGGAGTCCGCCGGGGTCATCGCCATGTCCGCGACGCTCGAACCCTTCGACTTCTACCGCGATCTCCTGGGTTTCGACCCCCACAGGAGCTCCTCGCTCTATATGCCGTCACCGTTCCCCGATGAGAATCGTCTGGTCATGGCCATCGATGACGTGGACACCACCTGGCGAAAACGCCGAGGCCACTTCGACCGTATCGCATCTTGGATCACCCGCCTGTCACACGCCCAGGGCAATGTTCTCGCCCTCTTCCCCAGCTATGCCTTTCTCAACGCCATCAACGATCGACTGGCGCCACCGGCCCACCGCGTTCTGGTCCAGCATCCCGGGAGCAGCGATGACGATCAGCGCCGGGTCATGGAAGCCTTGAAGGAACGTGACGCCCACCTGGTCCTGGCGGTTCTCGGCGGGATCTTCGCCGAAGGCGTCGACTACCCCGGGGACATGCTCTCTCAGGTCATCGTCGTGTCGCCAGGTCTGCCGCAGTTCAACCTCGAACGAGAGTTGCTGAAGGCCTACTACCAAGAGACCTACGAGCACGGTTTCGGCTACGCCTACTTGATCCCCGGGATGACCCGCGTGGTCCAGGCAGCCGGACGTCTCATTCGGTCCGATACCGACCGCGGTGTGATCACCCTCATTGGGCGACGCTTCCTCGACTCACGCTATGCACGACTCCTCCCCGAGGAGTGGGTCGACGAGGATCCCACCTCGCTCCTTCACCCCGATCCCGAGCGCGCGGTACGGGAGTTTTTCGAGTAGATCCTCGTGCCTTGAGTAAGTCAGAGCCGTAGGCGGTGGTCAAAATCACCACGCGGAACAAATTCAGCGGCAGACCACGATCCTTGATCGTTCAGAGCTGTAGGCAGGGCATTCATGCCCTGCGGCCAACCCGTGCAAGGCACATCGGACCAACCGGCAATCCTTGTCGTCGAGGGACATGAGGATTTCCACGCCGCCACAGCCTCAGACAGCATCCGCGTTCCTCGGCGGTCATCTCGGCTCGTGAGGCCCCCGAATGCCACCAGGATCTCATCGAGGACTCTGGACTGACGTGGGACACTCCGCCAACCTCGACCACTCCTGAAGGTGGGGTCAACCCCACCCTACATCCCCTGTCCGTGTGATGCCCCGGGTAGGGTGGGGCTCGCCCCACCTTCAGTCTCCTCCAAGTCGGTAGGGCCTCACCACGAAGTCTGACGACATACCGGAAACGAGGCGCCCACTCTCACATGCGATGAGCGAACGCAGCGATCATCATTCCATCCGGTATGGAGCCACCCGTCGATAGCGATTGCGATTCCGATAGCGATGAGATCTGCGCCTATCTGCGCTATCTGCGGTTTTTCCGTCTGCGATGCTGCGATGACATCTGAGCCTCTTGCAAAATTCAGCAGGACGACGAGATGCCCGCCTGGCGACAACGATCAATCGCAGGCGGGGACGCCTGCGCTACAACGGCGCTCGCGCTTTTGTAGCGCCCGCGTCCCCGCGGGCGATGTCCCGAATCGCATCGAGTTCGGCCGCGCTCCCGAATTTTGCAAGAGGCTGATCTGTGGGCTGAAATGCGATGGTGCGATGAAATCTGCGTCTATCTGCGGTTTCTCCGTTTGCGATAGCTGCGATGAAATCTGTGTCCATCTGTGTGATCCGTGGGCTGTTCGCTGCGATGCCTGCGACGGTGCGACGGTGCGACGGTGCGATGATCCAGCATCGAGCATCCAGTATCCAGTAGCCAGCATCGTGTTTAGCGACACACCCGTGTCGCTATACTCATCCCATGGACCCCCGAACGATCTACGTCTTCTTCATGGTCGCCCTACCGGCAATCGGAGTGCTCAACGCGTTCTGGTTTGGGACCGAACTCAAGAAATTCGTCGCATCAACCCCGATCCTCGCATCGAGCCGCGACATCGAAGAATTCAAGACAACCGTCGCGCACCAGATGTACGCGGCTCTTGCCCAGATCGCCCTGCTTGCGACACCGCCGATCCTCTACTTCGCGGGTCTCTTCACCGGTGTACTCCGCCCATCGGACTTCGTCTTCATCCTGGTTCCGTCGGTGTTGATCATCGCAGTGGCCGCGATCTACCGTGGTGAAGAGGCTCGGGCGAAGACGCTGCCGGCCACCGACCCCGAACTCGAGAGGCAACGAGACGCCATCGTCCGAACCTGGATGCGCAAACCCTGGCCGGACTGGTAGAACTCATCGCAAAGTTCTTAATTCTCAATTCTTAATTCTCAATTTCATCGCAGGGCCTCGATAAACGGTTGCGATGAGATTTGCGATGTAATTAAAAATTAAAAATTCAAAATTGGTGTCGATCACCTTGCTACCATGATCCGACCCGATGACAGAGAAACCCACCGAAACGTTGCAGCTCTTTGCGCCACCCATCGCCGACTGGTTTGGTGAGCGCTACGGTGAACCCACCGATGTCCAGAACCAAGCCTGGCCCCGAATCGCCGCGGGCGAGCACGTCCTGCTCACCGCTCCAACCGGCAGTGGAAAGACCTTTGCGGCCTTTCTGTGGGCCCTCGATCGCCTCTTGTCGGGCGAGTGGGAGGGCGGCGCGACCCGGGTGCTCTATGTCTCTCCGCTCAAGGCCCTCGGCAACGATATCCAACGCAACCTCACCGAGCCTCTGAGGGAGCTTCAGAGTCGGCTTTCGACCACCGCCGAGCCGGCGCCAACGGTCCGCGTCGCCAGCCGGACCGGTGACACGCCCCAGAGCGAACGCCGAAAGATGCTGCGGTCACCACCCGAGATTCTAATCACCACCCCGGAAACCCTCAACATCCTGCTGACCTCGAAGAACGGCCGCAGACTTCTCACAGGTCTGCGGTGCGTCATCCTCGATGAGGTCCACGCCGTCGCGGCCGGCAAACGGGGGATCCACCTCATCACTGCCGTCGAGCGTCTGACCATGCTCAGCGGCGAGATCCAACGGATTGCCCTCTCCGCCACGGTCCGTCCCCTCGAGCGTATGGCGGGATGGGTCGGGGGCTACCGAGCGGATGACGAGTCCGCCCATCCGGTTTTGCGACCCCGAAGGGTGAGTGTCGTCGCCAGCGACGCGCCCAAGAGCTACAGCCTGAAGGTGACGCTTCCCTCAACCGAGAGCGAGACCGAGCAACGGGAACCCTACGCCTTCTGGTCGTCCTTCGGCCAACAGCTGAGGAGTTCCATCACCCGAAACCGGTCGACCCTGATCTTCGGCAACGCACGCCGCTCGGTCGAGAAGATCACCCGATTCATCAACGAGGCGGCGCCGGAACGCCTTGCCTACTCGCACCACGGGGCGCTCTCGCGCGAGATCCGCACGGCGGTGGAACAGCGGCTCAAGGCCGGCGAACTCAAGGCCATCGTCGCCACCAGTTCGCTCGAGCTCGGGATCGATGTCGGCGCCATCGATGAGGTCGTCTTGGTCCAGACGCCGCCTTCGGTCGCTTCCACCCTGCAGCGGCTCGGTCGATCGGGTCACGGGGTCGGCGAAACCAGCCGCGGGCGTCTCATGCCGTTGCTCGGCCGTGATCTTCTCGAGGCCGCAGTGGTAGCGCGGTGCGTCCTCGATGGCGAAATCGAAGATATCGAACCGATCTCGGGCGCACTGGATGTCCTCGCCCAGATCATCCTCTCCATGGTCGTGGCCGACGACTGGAACACCGACGAACTCTTTGAGTTCATCCGTTGCGCAGACCCCTATCACCACCTGCCGCGTCACCACTTCGATCTGGTCATCCAGATGCTTGCGGGTCGTTTCTCGAGCAGCCGAATCCGCAACTTGAGACCCATGGTCAGCATCGACGCGGTGGATGGAACGATTCGTTCCAGACCGGGCGCCGAACGTCTGATCTACCTCTCGGGAGGCACCATCCCCGACCGCGGCTACTACCAGCTCAGGGTCGAGGGAAGCGGGGCTCTCCTCGGAGAACTCGACGAAGAATTCGTCTGGGAACGCTCCGTGGGCGACACCTTCACCCTCGGAGTTCAGACCTGGCGGGTGGAGAAGATCACCCACAACGATGTCATGGTCTCACCCGCCAACGCGCGGTCTGCCATGGCTCCGTTTTGGAGGGCGGAGGAACTGGATCGGTCGAGCTTCATTTCCGAGCGGATGGCGACATTCCTCGAGAAAGTCGAAGACCGGTTGAACGACGACGACCTTTCTGCCGAGCTCGAACGATCACACCATCTGAGCCGCGGCGCAGCGGCGGCCCTCCTCCACCACCTCCGAGAACAACACACCGCCACCGGCTGCCTCCCCCACCGCCACCGGCTCTTGATCGAACACACGTCACCACCGGCAGGGAGAGGCAACCACCGCCAGATGGTGCTTCACACGCTCTGGGGCGGTCGAGTCAACCGGCCATTCGCCACGGCCCTGGGAGCCGCATGGGAGGCGCGCTACGGGATGCGGCCCGAAATCGTCCACGGAGCCGATTGCGTGGTCATCGTCTACCCATCGACGGTGGAGGTCGAGGATCCCTTCTCGCTTGTCCAAGTCGACAAGCTGGAGGACTACCTTCGCCAAGCGGTGGAGCGAACCGGTTTCTTCGGTGCACGTTTCCGCGAGGCCGCGGGACGAGCTCTGCTACTGCCGCGCGCGCGGCCCGGCAAGCGTGTCCCTTTGTGGGTCAACCGCCAGCGGGCCAAGGAACTCCTCGAGGCGGTTCGAGTCCACGGCGACTTTCCCCTGGTCCTCGAAGCCTGGCGCTGCTGCCTGCAGGACGAGTTTGAACTCGAGGTTCTCCGCCGTCGCCTCGACGAAATCACCGACGGCCGGGTCGCGGTGCGTCACGTTCGGACCGAGACCCCGTCCCCTTTCACTGCCCAGGTCGCGTGGAAACAGACCAACGAGCTGATGTACGAGGACGACGTACCGACCGCAAGGGCCGAAACCCGCCCCGACCTGGTCCGGGAGATGGCGCTGTCTTCCCATCTCCGACCGCGGATCCAACCAGGCCTCGCCGCCGATCTCCAAACCCGTCTCCACCGCCTGGCGCCGGGTTGGTCTCCCCGAGGAACTTCCGAAGTCCTGGAGTGGATAAAGGAGAGAATTCTCATCCCGCACGCCGAGTGGCTCGAACTGCTCGGGGCGGTTCAACGGGATCACGGAGCCGACGAGGAACTCGATCTCGAGGCGCTCTCCCACCGGGCGGTGATCATCAAAGGCGCGTCCCGGTTGGGCGGGGAAATGGTCTGTGCGGTCGAGATGCTGCCAAAGATCGAACACGCATTTGGCATGAGGATGACGGCAGATGACCTTCGACCGCTGACTGACCAGAGCACCCTTGACGCCGCTTTGGAAGCACGGAGCCGGCTGCCCGCCGATGATTCGCATGACGAGTCAACCGAAAGTCTGGTCGATCTTCTGGGTGAGTGGCTGCGGTTCTACGGTCCGATTGAAATCTCATGGATCGAATCCGAGTTCGGAATCGACCAGGCGGTTCTCGAGTCGAATCTCGGCGAGCTCCGGGATGATCAGTTCATCGTCATTGACGAACTCATCGACGGCGCAGAGACGCCCCAAATCTGCGACCGCGAAAACCTCGAACGACTTCTCCGCATGGCCCGGTCGGAGGGCCGTCCTTCAATCGAACCACTCGATGCCCGATCGCTGCCGCTCCTCCTCGCCGAGCATCAAGGCCTCGGCGCGCGCGACACGGTGCCCGAAGATCTGCAGCAAACATTGGAGCGACTCTTCGGGCTCGCACTCCCCGCAGATCTCTGGGAAACCGAGATTCTCCCCGCGAGGCTCGATCCCTACATATCGGGTTGGCTCGATGCGCTCCTCACCGAGAGCGATCTGCGGTGGATCGGCGGCGGTGAGAAGAGGCTCTTCTTCTCCCTTGACGGCGAGCTCGATCTCTTCCGCGCGGATTCGGATGGAGCCGCAGCCGATACCGATCCGGTCGAGATCTTCCCCCACCCGAGCGGGCACTTCGGTCTCGAGGATCTCATTCGGTACTCAGGTCTGGACTCCACGGAGTTGACCCGCAGGCTCTGGGATCTCGTCTGGTCGGCGAGGGTTTCGTCGGACTCGTTCGCTCCTGTTCGCCAGGGGCTGGTGGGAGGCTTCGAAGCATCCACGTTGACCCCCGCCAAGGCGAGCCGGAACCGCGGCGGCCGGGCCAGATTCGACCGATGGCGACGGGAACGGCCCTTCACGGGTTCGTGGTTCGCGTTGCCCATATCCACGCCGGAACCCGACATCCTCGCGGTCGACGACGACGATCGGGAGCGAGCTCGGATCGTTCTGGATCGCTATGGAATCGTATTTCGCAAACTCATCGAACGCGAGATGTCGAAGCTCAGATGGGGATCCCTCTTCCGTTCCCTGCGGATCCTCGAACTCGGGGGCGAGATCGTCGCCGGCCACTTCTTCGACGGCGTCGCCGGTCTCCAATTCGCGACCCACGACACCATTCGCCGACTCCGAGACGGGCTTGATGAAGAGCGGATCTGGTGGGTCAACGCCGTCGACCCGGCGTCACCGTCATCCCTCGGGCTCGATCTCGGCGACTGGGATCTCCCGCACCGGATCTCCGGAAACCACCTGGTTTTCCACGGCCGAAATCTGGTGATCACTTCACGTCGACGTGGGTCATCCCTCGAGATCATGGTCGGTCCCGATCACCCCGATCTGCCGTCGTATCTCGGCTTTCTGGTCAATCTCCTGAGCCGAGTTGAGTCGCCCGTTCGCCGGGTTGACCTCGAGACGATCAACAACGAACCGGCCACCGCCAGCGACTTCCGTCCGATCATTTCATCGCTCTTCCATGTGACCCGCCAGGCCACCGCTCTTCGTCTCTCCAGGAAGTACTGAGACGCCAACTCATCTTGATTTTTGAATTTGAGGTATATTTCACAAACGACGACGTGGGTGCGTCCCCGCACCAACAGAGAATACCCAACTGGAGGGGAATCGATGACCACCGCAGCATCCTCAAACGCGCCATTGTGGCTTTCCATCGAGACAAAGATCGCCGAACTCGGATCGTCCGACTTTGGCGGCAACGCCAAGGAAGCCACGGTCCACAAGATCGCCGACACCCTCGACAGCCACGGTTACAACGTCTCGCGCCACGCCGCCAACATGCTCATGCTGCGACAGGCCGTTGATGTCAGAGAACAGATCGGCCGTCCTTTGATGAACGACTTCAATGCCGCCTCGGAGGCGTTGACCCTCGATGACGTCGTCAACCCCATCCAGGCCACCATCGCCTTCGCCCACCGGGTCGGTGAGGATTTCCCAGCGTTTCTCGACCTCGACCGGCGCGGTGATCTGCGCACCATCATCGACGGGATCCGCCTCGATCTCCTGGTCGCCAAGGCCAAAGAAGAAGCCGGTGCTCTCGGCATCCGCTATCTCATCGAGAACGACGTCGCCGAGAGCACCATCATCTCGCGCATGGAGATCGATGAGGCCAAGCTCGAGGCGGTGAAGGAGGCCATTGCCGCCGAGCTCGCCGAGATCGAGCGCGTCAATGGCCTGCTCAAGGATGTCGAAGGTCAAGACGATATCGCGCGTGCCAAGCACCTCATCACCAAGGACGTGGTCGAAGCTTCGATCATCAACATCGCCGGCATCGGCCAGGACATCATCGACCAGGCCAACAAGGCCATGGAAGAAGAGATCAAAGAGAAGGAGCGGCTCGCCGCCGAGGCCGAGGCCGCCAAGAAGGCTGCCGCCGAGGGCCCCAAGCTCGAAGACATCCCGGCCGACGAGATGCTCGAGCACATCGAGGCCATCCGCGAGATCATGGAGTTCTCGGACGATCCCGACGAGATCCGCACGATGTGCGAGCAGAGCAGTCTGCCCAAGGATCTCGTTGAAGTCGCCATCACCGACACCGCCAAGCTCGACGCGCTCGAGGCAGCGGCAGAGGGCTAAGCCCCAGGCGACAGTTCACAGTCGACAGTTGACAGTTTTTCCCGCCCCTGTGAGCCATTAATGCTCGCGGGGGCGTTTTCGGTTTGCCACGGAGACACAGAGGCATCGCAGAGGAGAAACCGCAGATAGCGCAGATAGACGCAGATAGACTCATCGCACCATCGCTGCGTCGCAAACGCCGCAACCACGAAGGCGCAAAGGCACGAAGACATCGCACACGGGGTCACAGCAGCCACCGCAGTTTTGGACACGGATTTCACGGATGACACGGATTTTTCGGATCGGGCTCCATCCGGTGGTGCAACGCCATACGGCCGTGACACCACGACTCAAAGTCGTGGCAACGTGGTGTGGGATGGTCGGTCATCAAAAGCTCATTTGCCGACCGACCATCTCACACCTCGGGTCGTGCCTACAGCACGCCCACCCGGCCTCGGTGGCTACAACGATCACACCTCCTACATGTCACCCTGAGGGAGCGAGTGCCGCCGAGCGAGTCGAAGGGTCTCCGGATGGTGTGCGGGTCGATCCAACCCTCTGCGGGACGAGGTCCGCCGCGGCGATCTCCAAACCCAGTGGAGATTCTTCGACTCGCTACGCTCGCTCAGAATGACAAGTTGGGAAGGAAGCTCGCTCAGAATGACAAGCTATGGGATGGCTCCAGGCGGGCGGGAGGCTCAAACCACCACGACGGTTGGCCCGCATCGGCATTCCCGTAGCAACGTTATCGAAACGAAGGCACCACCAAGGCGGAGCCGTCGTGCCATGGGCACGACGTGCCGGTGGTTCGAGCCGGCGGGACGAACGCTGTCGTTCGGAGCGACAGCACGATCCACCGGTGGCTGTGGTTGAAAACCACAGTCGACTCCGCCGCCCGAGAACCCAATCCGTGTCATCCGCGAAATCCGTGTCCAAAACTGCGATGCTGCGATGTCTTCGCGTGCGATGCCTTCGAGTCTTCGCGTCTTCGTGTTTGCGACGGAGCGACGGTGCGATGAGGCGATGTTCCTGCCATAATGCTCGGACCGAAGAGGAGGCTACATGAACGCCGATACCTACCGCTCCCGACGCGAGCACCTGCGAGCCAATGTCGACGGTGGCGCGATCCTGATCCTGGGCAACAACGACGCACCCAAGAACTACGCCGACAACGTCTACCCCTTCCGCCAGGACTCCCACTTTCTCTACTACGCCGGGATCAACGAAACCGGGATGGCGGTGCTGATCGAGCCCGATGGGCGCGACATTCTCTTTGGTCGGCCCCACGACCCCGATGATCTCGTCTGGCACGGCCCGCGACCCCATGTCGGCGATCACGCGACCGCAGCGGGCTTCGACGCAAATATGGATGTCTCCGCCCTCAAATCAGAAATCGACCGGCTGATCGAAAACGATGTGCGAATCCACTACCTGCCTCCATACCGCGCCGACCGGGCGTTTCAACTCGCCGAACTCCTCGATGCCAACCCCGAAAAGGTGGGCAACGGCGTCTCTGACGGTCTCGTACGCGCAGTCTGCAACCAACGCCTGATCAAGAGCTTTGAGGAGATCATTGAAATCGAGGAAGCTCTCTTTGTGACGGCGCAGATGTACCATGTGGCCATGAGCGAGGCCCGTCCCGGTCGCTCCGAGTTTGAGATCGCCGGGCTGATGCAGGCGAGGGCGCTGGAACTCGGCCGGCAGCAGGCCTTCACGCCCATCGTCTCGGTCCGCGGCGAAGTGCTCCACAACCACAGCTATGACAACCGGCTTGCCGATGGCGATCTCCTGCTCATGGACTCGGGGGCGGAGTCTCCCGGCTTCTACGCATCGGACATCACCCGGACCTTCCCCGTGAACGGAAAGTTCAGCGACCGTCAGCGCAGGATTTACGAAATCGTGCTCGCAGCTCAGATGGGGGTGATCCAAGCCGCCAGCCCGAAGCACGACAACAAGGAAATGCATCGTCTCGCATCGCGGACCATCGCCGGTGGACTCACCGCCCTCGGTCTCATGAAGGGCAATCCGGACGATGCGGTGGAGGCCGGCGCGCACGCCCTCTTCTTTCCGCACGGCCTCGGCCACATGATGGGCCTCGATGTCCACGACATGGAGGATCTCGGCGACATCGTCGGTTATCCCGAGGGCGAGGAACGATCGACCCAGTTCGGTCTCGCGTTCCTTCGAATGACGCGCAAGCTCGAGCCCGGATTTGTGATCACGGTCGAACCGGGGATCTACTTCATCCCTGCGCTCATCGACCAGTGGCGATCGGAGAACCGGCACAACGAGTTCATCGACTACGACCGGGTCGAGGACCTCAAGTCCTTCGGCGGCATCCGTATCGAGGACGACGTTCTCATCACCGAGCACGGGTGCCGAGTCCTCGGTCACGGTATCCCCAAGACCGTCGATGAGGTCGAAGCCGCCTGCCAGAGCTGAGGGTCAGCGATCACGGTTGATCACCACAGAGGCACAGAGACACGGAGCGCACAGAGACATCGCATCATCGTGAGGACGGGTTCCAATCCGATCGTCGGCGCCGATACAGGATGCTGTAGGCGGGGCATTCATGCCCCGCGACCGAGGTTGCGACCCACGTGCGGGGCGTTATCGTTCCTCCTATGGAATCCCCGGAGCCCTGCAGAGTGATGCCCCTCGAGATGACACGAAAACGAGTGTCATCCACCAAGCAGGCCTTAAGCCTGCTCCACATAATTGCGTGACCGAATTGTGGTGTGGGGATCTAGCCTTCTCTCCGAATGTTCTTCCCGAAAAGAGACAGTGTTCGGGCCGCCACAACGCAGGCGGAGCCGCTGTACTCCGAGTACAGCGGTCGTGGCGGTGAGTGCCCGGGGCGAACACTTGTTTTCGGATCGGACACACGCCGTCACTCTCGGCTGCGATGTCTTCGTGAGTTCTTCGCGACTTTCCGTCTTCGCGCTTGCGACGGTTGCGATGGATGCGATGGCTCAAATCAAATGCGATGGATCTGCGTCAATCTGCGTGATCTGCGGGCAATCTGCGATGGTGCGATGCCTCAAACCACATGCGATGGATCCGTGTCATCCATTCGAATCCGTGTTCATCCGTGTCCAAAATGCGACGTGGCGATGTCTCTGTGCTGCTCTGTGCCTCTGTGCCTCCGTGGTGAATTCGCGGAATGCCAACAGTAGGCGGCGGGGTTCTCTCTGCCGTGCGATCGCATCTCATTACCATCGTTATCGCCCTCGTTCTTGGAGCAGCAATGACCCACGCATCGGATTCCGGGGAATCGTCCCCCGCCGCCACAAAAAGGAACCGCCTCGCCGGCGAAAAGAGCCCCTACCTCCTCCAACACGCCGACAATCCCGTGGACTGGTATCCGTGGGGCGACGAGGCCTTTGAGAAGGCCCGCAAGGAAGACAAGCCCATCTTCCTCTCCATCGGCTACGCCACCTGCCACTGGTGTCACGTCATGGAGCACGAGAGCTTCGAGGACCCCATCGTCGCAGCGCTCATGAACGAAGCATTCGTCAACATCAAGGTCGACCGCGAGGAACGCCCCGACATCGACCAGGTCTACATGACCGTCTGCCAGATGCTCACCGGTTCGGGCGGCTGGCCGCTGACCATCATCATGACCCCGGACAAGGAGCCCTTCTTCGCCGGCACCTACTTCCCCCGCGAGAGCCGCTATGGCCGGATCGGGATGATCGAGCTCGTCCCCAAGGTCCAGACGATCTGGACCTCCGAGCGCGCCAAGCTGCTCGAATCCGCCGAGCAGATCACGTCGCGCCTCGCCTCGGTCTCGCAGCCTCGCGAGAGCGGCGCCGTGGATCCCAATCTGCCCGAGCGCGCCTACCGCGAACTCGCCGGTCGCTACGACGGCACCCACGGCGGCTTTGGATCAGCGCCGAAATTCCCCTCACCGCACAATCTCATCCTGCTGGCTCGGTACTCAGCAATGCGGGACCAACCTCAGGCCCTCACGATGGTTGACCATACCCTCCATGAGATGCGGCGAGGCGGGATCTTCGACCAGGTCGGGTTCGGGTTCCACCGCTACTCCACCGACGCCGAGTGGCTCGTGCCCCATTTCGAGAAGATGCTCTATGACCAGGCCATGCTCGTTCTGGCATCCACGGAGGCCTCGCTCGCCGGCGGCTCCACCGATCACCGGCGCACGGTCAACGAGGTCGTGACCTACGTTCTTCGCGACATGACATCTCCGGAAGGTGGATTCTACTCCGCCGAGGATGCCGACAGCGAAGGCGAGGAGGGCACCTTCTACCTCTGGACCATTGACCAGTTGGCGGCGACCCTCGGGAAGAAGGACTCCGTCTTCGCAGCTTCGGTGTGGAATGCGACACCCGATGGAAACTTCGCCGAAGAAGCGAGCGGAGAAAAGATGGGGACCAACATCCTCCATCGTGACGACGACGACTCGGCCATCGCCGAAAGGATGAAGCTCAAACCTGAGGCATTCAACACCCACCTCGAGTCTGCTCGTTCCCGTCTGTTCAAAGATCGTGAAGACCGGATCCACCCCCTCAAGGATGACAAAGTGCTCGCTGACTGGAATGGTCTGATGGCTGCAGCGCTCACAAAGGCCGGTCGGGTCTTCTCGGAGCCCTCATACATCGACGCCGCCCGAAAGTCGGTCGCATTCGTCCTCGGGTCCATGCGCGACAAGAATGGACGTCTTCACCATCGGTGGCGCGAGGGCGAACTCACGGTACCCGCATTCCTCGACGACCACGTCTTCATGATCTTCGCAAACCTCGAGCTCTATGACGCGACCCTCGAAGCCGAGTATCTCGAGCAGGCCCTCGAGCTGCAGGCGACGACCGACACCCTTTTCTGGGACAGAGAGAACGGTGGCTACTTCTTCTCGCCGACGGATGGTGAAGAACTCCTGGTTCGGCAGAAGGAGATCTACGACGGCGCCATCCCGTCGGGGAACTCCGTCGCGGCGATGAACCTGCTGCGTTTGGCTCGACTCACCGGGAGAACCGATCTCGCCGATCGCGCCGACACCATCTTCTCAGTCTTCGCCGCCGACTCCGCCCGGGGCGCGTCAGCCCACAGTCACCTGGCCGACGCCATGCTCTTTGCATCTTCTCCTTCGTTGGAAATCGTCATTGCCGGAAAGGCGGGAGCTGACGACACCAAGGCGCTTCTCGCCGAGGTCCGGTCGCACTACCTGCCCCAGGCCGTCACCCTGCTGATATCGCCCGATGCAGATGGCGACGCAATCCGAACGCTGGCTCCGTACACCGACAACCACGCACCCATCGGTGGCAAAGCCGCCGCGTACGTCTGCCGCGACTATGCCTGTAAGATGCCGGTCACGGATCCCGCGGAGCTCGGAAAACTCCTAAGTGAGGCCAAGAAGACAGCGTCGAAGTGATCCGAGCCGCGTCCACCAGGGTGTCCCGGATTCACCACAGAGACACAGAGTCACTGAGCAGCACAGAGACATCGCAACGTCGCATTTTGGACACGGATGAACACGGATTGGCGGAGATGACGCGGATCCACCGCATTTGATTTGAGTCATCGCATCCATCACAACGGAGAAACCGCAGATCGCGCAGATGAACGGCAACCGTGGTTGCGGGGCATGAATGCCCCGCCTACAGCATCCTTGATCGGCGCCGGCGGGCGGGTGTAAAACCCGCCCCTACGAATCGAAGAAAGAGTGTTGGACAACACCGACCTTGAATCAACCGAGGCCGGGTGGGCGCGCTGCAAGCGCGATGCGAGGTGAAGATGGATCCGATCGACACGCACATGTGCGTGGAGAGCGGTCCTTCGAGCCTCGATGCCACGGCTTCCTGGCACGGCGTAGCCCTTGGGCGAAGACGGCCGAGCCGTGGCGACCCGGCCGATTCACCCCGAATCATTGGATGGAGCCCGATCCGAAAAATCCGTACTCTCCGTGAAATCCGTGTCCAAAATGCGATTCCGCGATGACTTCGTGTGCGATGTCTTGGTGTCTTGGTGCCTTCGTGGTTGCGATGGAGCGATGTCATCTGCGTCTATCTGCGTGACCTGCGTGATCTGCGGGCAATTTGCGATGGTGCGATGAGGTCAAATCAAATGCGATGGATCCGTGTCATCCGTTCAAATCCGTGTTCATCCGTGTCCAAACTGCGATGTCGCTATGTCTCTGTGCCCCTCTGTGTCTCCGTGCCTCTGTGGTGAACAAACCGCCCCCGCGAGCGGTGTCTGCTCACGGGGGCGAGAATTCAGTCAGCTGTCGACTATGAAAGCTTGTCGATCTCCGCAGAGATGGCGTCCTTGACGTCGTCGATCCTCTGAGTGCCGTCGACGGTGACGAGGACCGGTTTCGATCCATCACCATAGAACTTGGTCAGCACCTCGGTCTGCTCGTGGTAGGTCGACAGACGGTTTCGCACAGTGGCCTCATTGTCATCCGCACGTTGGATGAGGTCCTCACCGGTCACGTCATCCTTGCCTTCGACCTTGGGCGGATTGAAGACGAGGTGATAGGTCCGTCCTGAGGCCAGATGAACGCGGCGGCCGGACATGCGGCGGACGATCTCATCATCGGGGACAGCGATCTCGACCACGGCGTCGAGTGCGACACCGGCTTCTTTCATGGCCTCAGCCTGGGCGAGGGTCCTCGGGAAACCGTCAAAGAGGAATCCGTTTGCGCAATCGGCCTCGGTGATCCGCTCCTCGACGAGACCGATGATGATGTCATCGGACACCAGGTCACCTGCGTCCATCTTTTCCTTGGCCTTGAGTCCGAGTTCGGTTCCGGCCTTGACGGCGGCACGGAGCATGTCTCCAGTCGAGATCTGGGGAATATCGAGTTTGTCGCACACGTGGGCGGCCTGGGTCCCTTTACCGGCTCCTGGCGGTCCGAGAAGAATCAGTCGCATTCAATCCACCTCCTGGGTATTGTGGTCCCACCCTCGAGTGGGGTTTTATAGCCGCACGCATAAATGATGCCACCCAATCTGAGCGAAATGAAACCGAATCGTGCCGAATCCGGCTTCTAATACCGATCTTGGCGTGACTCGTCACCCGCCGGTAACCGAACTGATCGCTCTGTGACTGCTCTACGACTCCCAGACCAATTCTTTGGGGTCTGGGATCGCCGTTCAAGAGGTTGCAAGTAACTTGAATATCTGGATTTACACCTCTGTCACCCATCTGCGAACGACGGTGAGCGAGGATGAGTTTGTGATCGTGGAGGATCACATTTCGGACCTAACGCCATCCCGGGTAACACCCCGGTAACGACTCGGATCTCTTCTAACTACGAGACTTCCGTCTCGAGGCACATCAGACGTAACCCATTCGTAACAGGAAACGCACCAAAAGGCGCGCAACCTCCACGAAATCAATAAAGTGAAAAATTTCACATTACAATTCGCCGTTTTTCCCAGCATGATGGAAGTCTCTCCCTCAAAGGGATTTAGCGTAGACCTCATTGTTCAGTTCTCCGGACCGCTGCAATCGTGCGATTCGCCACCGGGTTCCGGCACCGTTCACCGCCCATCTTGCCCAGGCTCGAGAATCCCCTTCATGTCCATGTGTAACTTACAAGTAATTGTCTTATATTCAGATACTTAGACTCTAACGAGAACAGCTCTCGTTCCCACCTTGTGAACATGGGCACAAGACTTGCTAGATCCCGGCAGATGAAGTTTTTAGCCGTGACTCGGTTATCACGCATTTAAATAATCCAAACCCGAAAGGAGGATGTGTACATGCCGAGTTTTGTGAATGTGGAAAAGTGTGATGGGTGTAAGGCTCTCGATAAGACTGCCTGTCAGTACATCTGTCCGAACGATCTGATGGTTCTCGACAAGGAGAGCATGAAGGCGTTCAACTGTGAGCCGGAGATGTGCTGGGAATGCTACAACTGCGTCAAGATCTGCCCAACGCAGGCTGTTGACGTTCGTGGCTACGCCGACTTCGTGCCCATGGGCGCGTCGGTTGTTCCCCTGCGCTCCACCGATTCCATCATGTGGACCGTCAAGTTCCGCAATGGGATGGTGAAACGCTTCAAGTTCCCGATCCGGACGACTGCCGAAGGTCAAGCGGAGCCCACCGGTGGCTTCAACGCCGATCCCGATCTTGAAGGTCCCGTTCTGTTCACCGAGCCCGATTCGTTGGGCTGCGATGTGTGGACGAAGTAGGGAGGAAGAATATGGCTAATTTCGAAACAGTCCAAGTAGAGACCGATCTTCTCATCCTCGGTGGCGGCATGGCGTCCTGCGGCGCGGCCGTTGAGGCAGCCTATTGGGCCAAGAAAAATGGTCTCAAGGTCACCCTCGTCGACAAAGCTGCGGTGGACCGCTCCGGTGCGGTTGCCATGGGTCTGTCGGCCATCAACCAGTACGTTGGCCTCAAAGAAGGCGACAACACCGTCGAGGACTACGTCAACTACGTCAGCCAGGATCTCATGGGCGTCGCCCGTGACGACCTTGTTGCTTCCATCGCTCGTCACGTGGACGGCTCCGTCCATCTGTTCGAGAAGTGGGGCCTCCCGATCTGGAAGGCTGAAGAAGGCGGATACGTCCATGAGGGACGTTGGCAGCTCATGATCAATGGTGAGTCCTACAAGGTGATCGTGGCCGAAGCGGCCAAGAACCACCTGGGCACCGAGAACATCATCGAGCGTGTCTTCATCGTTGGCCCGATCATGAAGGACGGACAGGTTGCCGGCGCCTACGGTTTCTCCGTACGCGAGAACAAGTTCTACGTCTTCAAAGCCCGGGCCGTCTTCTGTGCCATGGGTGGCGCCGTCCACGTGTTCAAGCCTCGCTCCACTGGCGAAGGCCTCGGTCGCGCCTGGTACCCGCCCTGGAACTCCGGTTCGTCGCTGTACTTCACCCTCAAGGCCGGCGCCGAGCAAACCTGCCAGGAAGTCCGGTTCATTCCGGTCCGCTTCAAGGACGCCTATGGTCCTGTCGGCGCCTGGTTCCTGCTCTTCAAATCCCGCGCGACCAACGCCTTCGGTGGCGAGTACATGGTCGAGCGCCGCGACGAGCTCCAGAACTGGAAGCCCTACGGTCTGGTGAAGCCGATCCCGGCAAACCTCCGCAACTACCTCGGCATGCTCGACGTCATGGAAGGCAAAGGCCCGATCTACATGCGCACCGAGGAAGCCCTCCAGAAGATCGCCAACGAGTACAAGGACGATCCAAAGGCTCACAAGGCGAAGGTGAAAGAGCTCGAGGCCGAGGCCTGGGAAGACTTCCTCGACATGACCATCTCGCAGGCCATCCTGTGGGCCGCCTCCAATGTGGAGCCCGAGAAGAGATCTTCTGAGATCGCCGCCGCCGAGCCGTACTTCATCGGTTCGCACTCCGGCGCCTCCGGCGCCTGGGTGAGCGGTCCCGAAGACCTCGCACCCCCCGAGTACTTCTGGGGCTACGAAAACATGTGCACCGTGAAGGGTCTGTTTGCTGCTGGCGACGCCACCGGCGCCTCCTCGCACAAATTCTCCTCGGGTTCCCACGCCGAGGGTCGGATCGCCGGTAAAGCCGCCATCCGCTACCTCGTCAACGAGAACCCCGCGATGCCGACCATCGACGACGCGACCATCGAGGCCCTCAAGGCCAAGACCATCAAGCCCATCGAACTCTTCGAGGAGCACAAGGACTTCACGTCTCAGGTCGATGTCAACCCGAACTACATCCTGCCGAAGATGTATATGTTCCGTCTGCAGAAGCTGATGGACGAGTACGCCGGTGGTGTGGGTTCCCAGTTCACGACCTCGAAGGTCCTCTGCGAGCGTGGTCTCGAGCTTCTCGACATGCTCAAGGAAGACTCTGATTTCCTCGCAGCCGCTGACCTCCATGAGCTCATGCGTTGCTGGGAGAACTATCACCGTACATACCAGGCGGAAGCCCATGTTCGTACGATGTTGTTCCGTGAGGAAACCCGTTGGCCCGGCTACTACTTCCGCGCCGACTTCCCCAAACTCGACAACGAGAACTGGCTCTGCTTCGTTAACTGCACCATGGATCCTGAGACCGAAGAGTGGACGATGCTCAAGAGAGACATCCTCCCCATGAAGTGATCCGGTGATTTCTTTCGGCCCCGGACGCTTCGGCGTCCGGGGCCGCTTTTCTTAAAAGGCATACCGATTTGATGATCCAAGAACAAAGCCCTGTCTGTCCCCACTGCAACGAAAACCTCCAACCATTCGAACTCCCCGACAACACAGGATGGGAAACCGGCTTCCAGTTCGCCTGCTTCAACGATGAGTGCCCGTACTTCGTGCGCGGCTGGGAGCACATGCAGGTAAAATATGCGGTAAAGGCTTCCTATCGATATCGTGTCGATCCGGCCAACGGCAAAGCCTCGCCATTGGCCGTCTGGTCGACCGACGCCATCAAGGACCGCATCCTCGACGCGACCGTCTCGGCGGAATCCGATGACACTCCCGACGAAGGAAGCTCGTCATGAATGAGCCCCTACACGGTTTGCCCAAGTATCTGGAGGACAAGAAACAGCTCGCCGACGGCGAGAGTTTCAAGTTCACCTGTCACCCCGACGTTCCATGCTTCAATAACTGCTGCGCCGATGTCAATATCGTCTTGACGCCCCTCGACGTTCTCCAACTGGCGCGGCAAACCGGGCTCCACACTCAGGTCTTTCTCGACACCTACACCAGAAATCCCATCACCAAGGATCTTCAACTTCCAATGGTGATGCTTAAAATGCTCGACGACGAAGGCAAGAAATGCCCGTTTGTCGGTGAGCAGGGCTGCACCGTGTATGAGAACCGACCCTGGGCGTGTCGGATGTATCCCCTCGGTATGGCCCTCCCTCCGGCCCGCGCCGGTGTCGAGCCCGATCCGATTTTTTTTGTCTTCGAGGATGACCACTGCAAGGGACGCGAACAGAGTGACGCGGTCCAGTGGACTACCGAGCAATGGCGCACAGACCAGAATCTGATGGAACGTGATGAGATCGAAATCGGCTTTCGGGACCTGGTTGGCCACCCGTGGTTCATCGGCGGACGCCAGCTCGATCCAAAGCGGATGCACATGCTCTACACAGCCTGCTACAACCTCGACACCTTTCGCGAGTTTGTTTTTGATTCGAGCTTCCTCGACCGCTTCGACATCGAGGACGAGCTCATCGAAGAGATCAAGACCGACGACTTGGCGCTGCTCAAGTTCGCCTTTCTGTGGCTCAGGTTCGCCCTGTTCAAGGAGCCGACAGTCAAGGTGCGTGAAGGTGCCGCCGAACGGAGTGTTCAATGAGTGAAGCCAAGGCATCTCCCCTGCTCGTGATCGGCGCCGGCATCGCGGGCGTCACCGCAGCGCTGGAAGCCGCCGAGATGGGATCCGAGGTCGTGCTGGTGGAGCAAGACCCAGCCATCGGTGGTCGTGTGCTGCGTATCAACAACTACTTCCCCAAGCTCTGTCCGCCGTCCTGCGGGATGGAGATCAACACGCGCCGTCTTGAGCGGAATCCTCGGATCCGCGTGATGACCTCATCCAAGGTCACCGCCGCCGAGAAGACTGACGCCGGATGGGCAGTCATCGTCACCACGGCCCCGGCCTATGTGACCGATGCATGCACCGCCTGCGGCGACTGCGGGGAGATTTGTACGACCGAGGTGCCGGATCCGCACAATCTCGATCTCTGCAAGGTGAAGGCCATTCGTCTTCCCCACTTGAACGCGTGGCCGAAGCGCTTTGTCTTCGATCGCGAGGCCGTGGGTGATGACGAAGCCGGCAAGATCGCCGCTGCCTGCACCATCGGCGCAATCGATCTCGACGCCGCCGCAACCTCCGAGACCATCGAGGTCGGTGCGGTTGTTGTGGCCACCGGCTGGCACCCCTACCCGATCGAGAAACTCGAAGAGTTCGGCTCAGGAGAGTTCTCCGACGTCATCGCCAACGTCCACATGGAACGAATGGCCTCGGCTGCCGGCCCAACCGGCGGTGAGATCGTCTGCCCGTCCACCAACGAGCCACCCAAGAAGGTCGCCTTTGTCCAGTGCGCCGGCTCGCGCGACGTGAACCACCTCAACTACTGCTCGGGAGTCTGCTGCCTCGCCTCGCTCAAACAGGCGACATACGTCAAGGAGCAGTTGCCCGACGCCGAGGTAACGATGTACTACATCGACCGCCGTGCACCCGGCCGCAACGAGGACTTCCTGCTCAAGGTCGCCGAGATGGAAGGCGTCAACCTGGTCAAGGGCAAGGTTGGACGCATCGAGCAAGAGAACTCATCGATCAAGCTTCACGTCGAAGACGTGGAGAACGTCCGGCTCATCGAAGCGAAAGCCGATCTCGTGGTGCTCGCGACCGGCATGGTGCCCAACGCCATCGACAATGACCTCGCACTCTTCACGAGGAAGGACGACGAGGGATTCATCCTCGACGACCTTGACTCAGAGGTCACGGTCGCCGGAGTCGCTCGTCGACCCGAGGATGTAGCCGCATCGGTTCGCGATGCGACAGGGGCCGCCGCCCGCGCGGTCATCGCCGCGGGTGGGAGGTCGTAATGGACAAACTCGGAGTTTTTCTGTGCACCGGTTGCGGCATCGGCGATCGTGTTGATGTCGCCCAGATCATCGAAGCTGCAGATGAAAAGGGTTGCACCGCGACCCTGACCCATGAGTGCCTCTGCGCACCCGAAGGTATCGAAGCTATCCGGGCGTCGGTGGGTGAGAACGGCCTCGACGGCCTCCTCCTCGCCGCCTGTTCTGATCGCGCCAAGGGTGCTGAGTTCGCTCCGCTGAGCGATGAAGTTCCAGCCGTGTTCCGGACCGCCATCCGCGAACACTGCACCTGGTCACACCCCACCGAGGGGGAAGGACAGGATGCCGAAGACACCACCATGCTCGCGCAGGACCTGGTCCGCATGGGTCTGGCGCGACTCAGTGGAATGAAGGCCATCGAGCCCCTCGATCTCGAAATCAACGAGACCGTCATGGTGGTCGGCAGCGGCCGCGCCGGTCTCGAAGCCGCTCTGACGGCCGCCGGTCTCGGTCACCCGGTGACGTTGATCGAAGAGGCCTCAAAGCTCGGTGGTCATCTGGCCACCCAGGTCTCTGTCGCCCCAGAGGAACCGCCCTACGACGCACCGGTGCCGAACCCGATCCGCGCCCTGGTCGACAAGGTCGAGGCCGACGACCGGATTCAGGTCCTCACCGACACCACCATAGCAACGATCACAGGTCAGCCCGGCCAATTCAAAGTGGTGTTCAATGGGCCCGAGGCCGTCGAGATGACGATCGGCTCGATCGTTCAGGCAACCGGGGCCAAGCCCTACGACGCCAAGAACCTCGGCCATCTCGGCTATGGCGAAAGCGCCGACATCGTCACCTCGCAGGACTTCGAGTCCATGCTTGCCGCCGGCGCCATCGCCCGCCCCTCCGACGGCAAGAAACCGGAACGGATCGCGTTCATTCAATGCGCCGGCTCCCGCGATGAAAACCATCTGGTCTACTGCTCCTCGGAGTGCTGTGTCAACACTCTCCGTCAGGTGGCTGAAGTCAAGAAGCTCGACGCGTCCATCGAGAACGCGGTGATCTACAAGGACATCCGTGCCCCGGGTCACATGGAGCACTTTTTTGTCGGAGTCCAGAAGTCGGCAGAGATGATGATGACACGTGGCGACGTGGACAAGATCGAGGCCAACGGCAAGCTCTCGATCCACCTGAGCAACAGCCTGCTCGGTGACGAGGTTCAGGTCGAGGCCGATCTCGTTGTTCTGGCTGTGGGCATGGTGCCGCAGTCAGCCGACGGCGAACTCATCCGCGAGCTCCACGACTCGCGAGACCAGGCCGAGAACAGCGAAAGCTCGCAGGTCCGCGAAACATCGGCGGCCAGAGCAACCGAGCTCGAGGATCACGAAGGAACCGAAATCCTCAACCTCGACTATCGTCAGGGACCTGACCTGCCGACTCTCAAGTACGGCTTCCCGGACTCCCACTTCATCTGCTTCCCCTACGAGACCCAGCGCACCGGCATCTACGCCGCCGGAACCGTCCACGCGCCCATGGATTCGGTGCAGGCGTCCGAGGACGGGCTCGGCTCGGCCATGAAAGCCGTCCAGTGCATCGAAATGGCTAAACGTGGCGAATCGGTCCACCCGCGCGCCGGTGACAAGGCCTACCCCGACTTCTTCCTCCAACGCTGCACCCAGTGCAAACGCTGCACCGAGGAGTGTCCCTTCGGCACCATCAACGAGGACGAGAAGGGAACCCCGGAATTCAACCCCCTACGTTGCCGCCGATGCGGCATTTGCATGGGCGCCTGCCCCGAGCGGATCATCAGCTTCCAGGACTACTCGGTCCACATGGTTGCCGAAATGATCAAGGCGATGGAAGTTCCCGATGAGGAGGACGAGAAACCGAGAATTCTCGCGCTCATGTGCGAGAACGACGCGGTGCCCGCCCTCGAGGCAGCAGCCGCTGACGGCGCCACCTGGAACCCATGGACCCGGATCATCCCGATTCGCTGTCTCGGGTCAACCAACATCGTTTGGATCGCCGAGGCTCTTTCGGCCGGCATTGATGGGGTCATTCTCATCGGCTGCAAGTACGGCGACGACTACCAGTGCCACTATGTGCGCGGTTCCGAGCTTGCCAACACCCGTCTCGGCAATGTCAGTGAGACGCTCGAACGTCTCGCCCTCGAGCCCGAACGGATCAAGGTGGTCGAGCTCTCGCACGACGAGTTTGACCGGGTGCCGAAGGTCCTCGACGAGTTCGCCGCAGAGCTCGATGAGATGGGACCGAACCCGCTCAAAGGCTTTTGAGACCAAGATGAGCGATTCTCACCGGCGATCTGCACCAATCTCTTGCGCCCAGGGCACTTGCGAAAATGCTCGACGTACCTCGGGGTACGCCTCTGCTTTTCGCAAGCACCTGAGCATCAAGTTCTTGGCGCATCTCATCCAGCAGAACCGCTCATCTCAGGTCTGAGCGAAGGGATTTCATCATGGCATCGATCCCCGTCATTCAAACTGACCTCCGCCGTCAGTTCTTCGACCGCGGTGGTGAAAATGCCGCCCAGTGCTACCAGTGCGCCACCTGCTCGAGCGTCTGTGAGCTCGCGCCGGCCGACGCGCCGTTCCCG
>Ga0209344_10001082_pt1 | contig 38258 bp, 36 predicted proteins | sample Cruoilmetagenom6_FD_187293 | JGI IMG/M metagenome (GOLD analysis project Ga0209344, IMG submission 187293) | Oil polluted marine microbial communities from Coal Oil Point, Santa Barbara, California, USA - Santa Barbara Oil Seep Sample 6 (SPAdes)... | ecosystem: Environmental > Aquatic > Marine...
GGCGCCGACGACAAGATCGAAGCCATGAAAGCCGCCGGCATCATCGTCGCCGAAAGCCCCGCAGGCCTCGGCGAAGCCGTCCTCGAAGCCATCGGGTAATAAGCCGACACAGGCTGAGCGCCTGCCGCTCAGCCTGGATGGCCTCAAAAAGGTTTCGTGTATGGTTATGGTAAGCCACGATCATGAGTTTATATTTCTCAAGACGCGAAAAACCGCGGGCACCTCGGTTGAGATGTTCCTGCAACCATTCTGCGCGCCGCCAGGCCATCCAGTTGTCGAGCAGACCCACACGTTAGAAACACATCACGGTGTCATCGGCATGCGGTTACATCCTCGGCCCAAAGATACGGCCCACCCTGACATGATTTGGTACAATCATATGAGCGCAGCCGCCGTTCATGAAAATCTTGGTGAAGAAAAATGGTATCGCTACCGCAAAATCACGACCATCCGGGATCCTTTTGACAGTATGATCTCACGCTTTCACTATGTCCGCGGCTGGCAGGGCCTGCCAGCCTTGCCCAATGATCTCGCAGTGCACCGCGAGGCGTTTCGCGACTTTGTTTTGAACAAAAGCGGGCCAAACGATGAGGGCATCGTGTTCGAACATGGTAATTTTGTGCCTGACATTCTTGTGCGCTATGAAGATCTTGAAAACGATCTCAAAAAGCTGTGCGAGAAGCTGACGCTTGATGCCTCGCTGACTAGACTGCCGAAAACGAAAGTTACAGCCGAACTTCGGAACGGCTTTTCCATCAGTGATTATTATGACGACGAGACAATATCAGCCGTCGTTCAGAAATTGCGGTGGTATTTTGAAAAGGGCGGCTACACCCGCCACCCAAAGCCCGCGTGACAAGGTGACAACATGACCGATCAATCCCCCAACGACCAGTTCCATGCCTCCAGCTTCATGCAGGGGCATAATGCCGAATATCTGGAACAGCTTTATGCGCGCTATGCCAATGACCCGACTGCGGTCGATGAAGCGTGGAAGACGTTTTTCGACCAGCTTGGCGATGGCGGGGATGATGTCCGCGCCGAGGCTGCCGGCCCCTCCTGGGCGCGCGCCGATTGGCCGCCAGAACCGAATGACGACCTGACGGCGGCATTGACCGGCGAATATCCCGCCGCGCCCGAAATGAAGGATGCCGGCAAGAAAATCGCCGCGAAAGCAGGCGAAAAGGGCATCAAGCTTAGCGATGAGGACGTAAAGCGCGCCGTGCTTGATTCTGTGCGCGCCCTCATGCTTATCCGGGCCTATCGCATCCGTGGCCATCTTGCCGCCGATCTTGATCCGCTTGGCCTGCGCGAACAGTCGATCCGCCCCGAGCTTGACCCCAAGTCCTATGGCTTCACCGAGGGTGACATGGATCGCCCGATCTTCATCGACAACGTACTTGGCCTTCAGATCGCGTCGATGCGCGAAATCCTTGCCATCGTCCGGCGCACTTATTGTGGCACTTTCGCGCTGCAATACATGCATATTTCAGACCCCGAGCAATCCGCCTGGCTGAAAGAACGGATCGAGGGCTATGACAAGGAAATCAGCTTTACCCGCGAGGGCCGCAAGGCGATCCTGAACAAGCTTGTCGAGGCCGAAGGCTTTGAAAAATACCTGCATGTCAAATACATGGGCACCAAGCGCTTTGGCCTGGATGGCGGCGAAAGCCTTATTCCCGCGATGGAGCAGATCATCAAACGCGGCGGTCAGCTTGGCGTGCGCGATATCGTGATCGGCATGCCTCACCGGGGCCGCCTGTCGGTGCTGGCCAATGTCATGGCCAAGCCCTACCGCGCGATCTTCAACGAATTCCAGGGCGGCAGCTTCAAGCCCGAAGAGGTCGACGGGTCGGGCGATGTGAAATACCACCTCGGCGCCTCAAGCGACCGCGAATTTGACGGCAACAAGGTTCACCTGTCGCTGACCGCGAACCCAAGCCACCTTGAAGCGGTGAACCCTGTCGTTCTGGGCAAGGTGCGCGCCAAGCAGGATCAACTTGGCGACACCGATCGCACGGCCGTGTTGCCGATCCTGCTGCACGGCGATGCGGCCTTTGCCGGGCAAGGCGTGATTGCCGAGGGCTTTGGCCTGTCGGGCCTCAAGGGGCATAAAACCGGCGGCACCATGCATGTCGTGGTCAACAATCAGATCGGCTTTACCACAGCACCACATTTCTCGCGCTCATCGCCCTATCCGACCGATATCGCGCTGATGGTCGAGGCGCCGATTTTCCACGTCAATGGCGATGATCCCGAGGCCTGTGTTCACGCCGCACGTGTCGCTACCGAATTTCGTCAGAAGTTCCACAAGGACGTCGTGATCGACCTGATCTGTTATCGCCGCTTTGGCCATAACGAGGGCGACGAGCCGATGTTCACCAATCCGGTGATGTACAAGAAGATCAAACAACAAAAGACAACCCTGTCGCTATATACCGAGCGGCTTGTGAAAGACGGCCTTATCCCCGAAGGCGAAATCGAGGATATGAAGGCCGCCTTTCAATCCCACCTCGCGGATGAGTTCGAGGCCGGCAAGGATTATCGCCCCAACAAGGCCGACTGGCTTGACGGGAAATGGTCCGATCTCAATGCGCATCGCGGAAAATACGAACGCGGCGAAACCTCTATTTCACCCGAAACCATGGATGAAGTCGGGCGCGCGCTCAGCACGGCCCCCAAGGATTTTCCGCTGCACAAGACCGTGGAACGCCTGCTTGATGCCAAGGCCAAGATGTTTGAAACCGGCAAAGGGTTTGACTGGGCCACAGCCGAGGCATTGGCGTTCGGCTCGTTGATGACCGAGGGCTATCCTGTGCGCCTTTCGGGCCAGGATTGTACCCGTGGCACCTTTAGCCAGCGCCATTCCGGCCTGATCAATCAGGACAATGAAGAACGGTATTATCCGCTTAACCATATCCGCGAGGGGCAGGCGCAATATGAGGTCATCGATTCGATGCTCTCGGAATACGCCGTGCTCGGCTTTGAATACGGCTATAGCCTTGCCGAACCCAACGCGCTCACCCTCTGGGAGGCGCAGTTTGGCGATTTCGCCAATGGCGCACAAATCATGTTCGATCAGTTCATCTCGTCGGGCGAAAGCAAGTGGCTGCGCATGTCCGGTCTCGTCTGCCTGTTGCCGCATGGCTATGAGGGGCAAGGGCCCGAACACTCTTCGGCGCGTCTTGAACGGTTCCTGACCATGTGCGGCGGCGACAACTGGATCGTGGCCAATTGCACCACGCCGGCGAACTATTTCCACATCCTGCGTCGCCAGATGCACCGCACCTTCCGCAAGCCGCTTATCATGATGACGCCGAAATCGCTTTTGCGTCACAAGATGGCGGTTAGCAAGACCGAGGAATTCACCACCGGTTCAAGCTTTCACCGGGTTCTGTGGGATGATGCGCAATACGGGCTCTCCGACACCAAGCTGGCGGCGGACAAAAAGATCAAGCGCGTCGTGATGTGTTCGGGCAAGGTTTATTATGACCTGCTCGAAGAGCGCGACAATCGCGGCATTGATGATGTCTACCTGATGCGCATCGAGCAATTCTATCCCTTCCCGGCGATGTCGCTGGTCAAGGAACTCGAACGCTTCAAGGGTGCCGAAATGGTCTGGTGTCAGGAAGAGCCCAAGAACCAGGGCGCCTGGTCCTTCATCGAACCCAATATCGAATGGGTGCTGACCCGCATCAAGGCCAAGCATTCACGCCCGATCTATGCCGGGCGCCCTGCCGCGGCCTCGCCTGCCACGGGCCTTGCCAAACAACACAAAGCACAACAAGAAGCGCTGGTTGATGCCGCGCTGACCATCGAAGGATAATAACCCATGACAACCGAAGTCCGCGTCCCCACCCTTGGCGAATCCGTGACCGAGGCCACCGTGGCCACCTGGTTCAAGAAACCCGGCGATCCGGTCGCAGCAGATGAAATGCTCTGCGAGCTGGAAACCGACAAGGTTACCGTCGAGGTGCCCGCCCCCGCCGCCGGCACCATGGGCGAGATCGTTGCACAAGAGGGCGATACCGTTGGTGTTGACGCCCTTCTTGCAACCATCACCGAAGGCGAGGCCAAAAGCGCGCCCGCCAAGACCGAAAAGGCCGAGAAATCCGAAAAGCCCGCCGCAAGCGCGCCCGCCTCTGGCGGCGACAGTGTCGATGTCATGGTGCCCACCCTTGGCGAATCCGTGACCGAGGCGACCGTCTCGACCTGGTTCAAAAAGGCTGGCGATAGCGTCGAGGCCGATGAGATGCTCTGCGAACTGGAAACCGACAAGGTTTCGGTCGAAGTGCCCGCCCCTGCGGCCGGCACGCTAACCGAAATCCTCGCCAATGAGGGCGACACCGTGCAGGCGGGTGGCAAACTTGCCGTGCTGTCCTCGGGCGACGGGGCCGCACAAAAGGCACAGGTCAGCGAACCCACCAAAAGCTCTGACGGTGAACAATACACCACTCCGCCTGCGGGCCGTGACGTCGAAGACGCGCCTTCCGCCAAGAAAGCCATGGCCGAGGCCGGCATAAGCCGCGATTCCGTCACCGGCACGGGCCGCGATGGCCGCGTGATGAAAGAAGACGTCGCCAAGGCCGCAAGCTCTGCAAGCGCCGCACCGGCCCCCGACGCCGCCGCCCCGCGCGCGCCCTCGCCTGCCGAGGATGCCTCACGCGAGGAACGCGTGAAAATGACCCGCCTGCGCCAGACCATCGCGCGCCGCCTCAAGGAAAGCCAGAACACCGCCGCCATGCTCACCACCTATAACGAGGTGGACATGACCGGGGTGATGACCCTGCGCAACGAATACAAGGATGAGTTCCTCAAAAAGCACGGCGTCAAACTTGGCTTCATGTCGTTCTTCACCAAGGCCTGCTGTCACGCCCTGCGCGAGGTTCCCGAGGTCAACGCCGAAATCGACGGCACCGATGTGGTCTACAAGAACTTCGTCCACATGGGCATCGCGGCGGGCACGCCAACCGGCCTTGTGGTGCCGGTCATTCGCGACGCCGACCAGATGAGCTTTGCCGAGATCGAAAAAGCCATCGCCGAGAAAGGCGCGCGCGCCCGCGATGGTAAGCTTTCCATGGCCGAGATGCAGGGCGGCACTTTCACCATCTCGAACGGCGGCGTCTATGGCTCGCTGATGTCCTCGCCGATCCTGAACCCGCCGCAATCGGGTATCCTCGGCATGCACAAGATCCAGGACCGCCCGATGGCAATCAACGGCGAGGTGGTGATCCGCCCGATGATGTATCTCGCGCTCAGCTATGACCACCGCATCGTCGACGGCAAAGGCGCCGTGACCTTCCTCGTGCGCGTGAAGGATGCGCTTGAGGATCCGCGCCGGTTGCTGATGGATTTGTAAACGTATGTCGCTCGTTGCAGCCAGCGATTTTGAAGACTTGCCAGATGAGCCAATAGCTCGCTGGCTGCAACTTCGTGACTTGCTTGAGAAGCGCATAGACAGTTTGGTTGATTTCAATAATGACAACCGCGCCACCTATGATTTTCTTGAATACATGAAGGTTTTATCTGCCGCGGCAGACGAATTAGAAATTGGTGCTTTAGAAGAAATCTCGCCCGACAATATCCACGACGAATTCGATCTCTTTCGCGCAAGCGTCTCGGCTCTGGCAACGCGCCTGAGCCTCCGTTCAGGTAGGGACAACCCTGCCCAATCTGTTGCGCTCGCCCGTCCGACGCGAAAAAAAATCCTTGTCGAGATCGAGAATCTTCGTTCAAAGATACATCTTTCCGAACTTTCTGAGGTTCAAAAGGTCAAAGCGGAGAAGAAAATAGATCAACTACAAATACTTGTTGTTGCTCCAAGAACAGATATTTCGCGTGTCGGGTTTTTATTAGCTGGAATTGGTGCGTTCGCGGTTGGCACGACATCGGTGCTTGCTGACTTTCCGCAAGCGATCGGGACAATTTCTGTACTTATCGGTGCTGATAAGTTGGAAGAAGAAAACGACCAGATTTTGATTGAGAACGCTGGGAAGAAACTCCAAATTCAAGACCTCCGCGAAGAACCCAACGAGGAAATGCCCTTCTGAGGATATCTCATGACCCCCGAACTCACAGCCCTAACCCTCGCCGCGCTGCTGCAAGTGGTTCAATTCATCCTCTTCGCGGTTCCTGCGAACCTTGAACTTGGCCCCGGTTATACCAGCTCCGCGCGCGACCGCGAACCGTCGCGCCAACTCTCGGTCAAAACTGCCCGCCTGCAACGCGCGCTCAACAACCATTTCGAAGGGCTGATCCTCTTCACAATCGCCTGCGCGGTGATCACCCTCTCGAACGGCTCCACCCCCTTCACCGCCGCCTGCGCCTATACCTATCTCGGCGCCCGCATCCTCTATATCCCGGCCTATTACTTCGGCTTGCGCCCCTGGCGCTCGCTGATCTGGGCTTTCGGCTTTTTTGCGACCACACTGATGCTTCTGGCGGCGCTCTTATGATCTTCTTCTTGGCCAAAATACTCCGGGGTGAATGGCCCGGAACGGGCCAGAGGGGCAGCGCCCCTAACGACCCCTGCAACGAAAAGGAAACCCAATGGCAAACTATGACGTGATCATCATCGGCGCAGGCCCCGGCGGCTATGTCTGCGCCATACGCTGTGCGCAACTGGGCCTGAAAACCGCCGTGGTCGAGGGCCGCGAGACCCTTGGCGGCACCTGTCTTAACGTTGGCTGCATCCCGTCCAAGGCCCTGCTACACGCCTCTCATATGCTGCATGAGGCCGAGCATAACTTTGCCAAGATGGGCCTCAAGGGCAAATCGCCGTCCGTCGACTGGAAACAGATGCTCGCCTATAAGGATGACGTCATCGGCCAGAACACCAAGGGCATCGAATTCCTGTTCAAGAAGAACAAGGTCGACTGGCTCAAGGGCTGGGGCTCGATCCCCGAGGCCGGCAAGGTCAAGGTCGGCGATGACCTCCACGAGGCGAAGAACATCATTGTCGCAAGCGGCTCTGTCCCCTCGTCGCTTCCCGGTGTCGAAGTCGATGAAAAAATCGTCGTCACCTCGACCGGCGCGCTTGAACTTGGCAAGGTGCCGAAATCCATGGTGGTGATCGGCGCTGGCGTGATCGGCCTTGAAATGGGCTCGGTCTATGCCCGCCTTGGCACGGATGTCACGGTGGTTGAATACCTCGACGCGATCACCCCCGGTATGGACGCCGAAGTGCAAAAGACCTTTCAGCGTATTCTGAAAAAGCAGGGGCTGAAATTTGTCATGGGCGCCGCCGTGCAATCGGTCGAAACCCTCAAGACCAAGGCCAAGGTCAACTACAAACTGCGCAAGACCGACAAGGAAGAAACCGTCGACGCCGATATCGTGCTTCTGGCAACCGGTCGCAAACCCTATACCGACGGGCTTGGCCTGGCGGATCTCGGGGTCGAGATGACCGATCGCGGCCAGATCAAGACTGATGACCACTGGCAGACGAACGTGAAGGGCATCTACGCCATTGGCGATGCGATTGCCGGTCCGATGTTGGCCCATAAGGCCGAGGATGAGGGCATGGCCTGTGCCGAGGTGCTGGCGGGCAAACATGGCCATGTCAATTACGGCGTGATCCCCGGCGTGATCTATACCCACCCCGAGGTCGCCAATGTCGGTGAAACCGAAGAAACCCTGAAAGAGGCGGGACGCGCCTATAAGGTCGGCAAGTTTTCCTTCATGGGCAACGGCCGCGCCAAGGCGGTGTTTGCTGGCGACGGGTTTGTGAAAATTCTGGCCGACAAGGAAACCGACCGTATTCTGGGCGCGCATATCATCGGGCCCGGTGCGGGCGATCTGATCCACGAGGTCTGTGTCGCCATGGAATTCGGCGCAAGCGCGCAGGATCTGGCGCTTACCTGCCACGCCCACCCGACATATTCCGAGGCCGTGCGCGAAGCGGCACTTGCCTGCGGCGACGGGGCCATCCACGCGTGAGCTGAGAGCGGGCGCAAATCCCGCTCACAATGTTTTTTGACAGGGCGGCCTGCCTCTGGTGTGCCGTCCTTCAATCGCTCTGAAAGTCGAGGGCCTGTCTACCGTTCACGGGGCCACCAAGCCTGAAGCATTCCCAGGCGCAGGGACGCCCCACAAATCGACAATTGGCCCCGGTCTCAGACGCGCTCATCTACCGGAAATCCCGCCTCGCGCAGCAACGCGTCAGAGGCGGTTTCGACCTCTTCCTCTAGACGTGTCATAAAGACCTCTTTGCCAAGACCGGCCTCAATCGGCTCCAGAAACTCGACCACAGCCAGCCCCGGCTTGCGGTAGATCCCGCGCTTTGGCCAGAACACGCCGACATTTGTGGCCGCCGGCACGCAGGTGACGCCCATTTGTTCATAAAGCACGCCGACGCCAATCTTGTAGGGCGCCTTGACACCGGGCGCCACGCGGGTGCCTTGGGCGTAAATGATCAGCTGTCCGGGCTTTTGTGCGCCGCGCGCCACATCCTGGACCATTTTCTTGATCGCCGCCCCGCGTTTGCCGCGATTGACCGGGATACAGCCGATCCGCATGCCATATAGCCCGATCACCGGCGTCCAGAGAATTTCGCGCTTCATGATAAAGCGCCCTGCCGGAAGTTCGCTGTAAATCAACAGGATATCAAGAAATGACTGATGTTTGGAGGCGATAAGAACCTGCCCTTCGGGCGGTGTGCCACGCACTTCAGTGCGCAAACCAACCATCCAGCGCGCGCTCCAGCGTACCCAACGGCAATAGGCCTTGCATCCCCGCACCGCGCCCTTGCGGCTCAGGATGGCGGCGGGCATGTAGAGCAACCCGACCACCGGCAGCATCACATACATCTGCCCGACAAAAATCAGCGACCGCAGCCATTGCACCGCATATCTCATGGCATATCCTTTAGCGTTTTATGTGCCGCCGTGCGGGTGGCAAAAAAGGCCACCACCGCAGCCAGCGGCGGGATCACTAGCGGCCAGAGCCAATGCCAGCCTTGGAAACCAAGCCCGGTCAGGAACCCGCCCTCGGGTTCTGCACCCGGCAACATCAGAACCGCCAGACACCCCAGCATCACCCCAAGCGCCGCACCGCCAAGCGCGCGCAGGGTAAAACGGCGCACAAAAGCACGGGCAATAAAGGTGTCACGCGCGCCCACAAGACGCAGCACGCTGATCAGCTGACTGTTGGCCGCAAGCGCCGCATTGGCCGCAAGCGTGATCATCGCCGCCACCGCCGCACCGATCAGCACCAGCGACACCCACCCAAGTAGGCGAAGCCGGTCTGCCGCGCGTACAAGCGGGCGCCGCCAGCGGGTGTGATCGTCCAGAACCGCGCCGGGCACTTCGGCGGCAAGGCGCAGACGCAGGCCCTCGGCGTCAAACCCGGCCCCATCCTCGACCACCTCGATAAGCTGTGGGATAGGCAATTGGTCAATCGGTAGGTCCGGCCCGAACCAGGGCGCCAAAAGCGCCGCCTCTTCCTCGGAACTGAGCGCGCGCGCACTGGCCACGCCGCTGGTTGTCTCAAGCAGGCGCAGGGCGGCCTGCGTCTGTGCCGCCATCTGACCCTCGGGGGCGGAAATCCGGATTGTCGAGCTGCGCGCAAGCTCATTTCCCCAGCGATCCGCAAGCCGCCCGGTCGCCAGCGACAGCGCAAGGGCAAAGACCGCCAGAAACCCCATTGCCGCCGCGCTGAACAGCGTCAGCCAGGCGGTAAAGCCGGTGGGCGGTACAACCCGGTCAGCCTGGGCATCCGCCAGCAGAAACCCGGTCACAGGCGACAGATCAAGCTTCACAGATCCGCCCCCGCCAATTGCAAACGCCGCGAGGCGATCCGCAGCACCCGTGCCTGAACCTGGCTTTTGGCCGCCCGGATCAGCGCAAGGTCATGGGTGGCAATCATGATGGTTTTGCCCATGTGGTTAAGCTCGATCAACAAACGCAACAAGCGCTGCGACATTTCCCAATCGACATTGCCTGTCGGCTCGTCCGCCAGCACCACATCGGGCGACATGATCACCGCGCGGGCCAGGGCGGCACGCTGGCGTTCACCACCCGACAATTCCGGCGGCAGGGCCCCGGCACGCTCGCGCAAGCCGACCCAGCCGATGAGTTCCTTGAGATTGGCCGCCTCGTTCAACAGATCACGCCCCGAGACCATCAAGGGCAGGGCGATATTGTCCGACACGCTCAGATGATCAAGAAACTTGCAATCCTGGTGCACCACCCCGATCCGCCGCCGCGCCATGGCGATATCATCGCGCTCCATCGTACGCCGGTCCTGCCCGAAAAGCCGCACCTGCCCAGAGGTCGGCACCAACGCGCCATAGCACAGCTTTAACAGCGTGGTCTTGCCGGCCCCCGACGGTCCGGTCAGAAAGTGAAACGATCCGGGGCTCAGACTTAGCGACAGATCGCTGAGCAATTCGCCCCCGCCATAGCTATAGGCCACGTTTTCAAGCTCGATCACGGCCGCCCCCTAAAATACACACAGCCCCTAAATGCCTCAGAGGTCACACATGTGCAATGATCCTTGCGGCTAAATTCCTTTGCTCTTTTCCCAAGGCGAAGAACAGCCTATGGTATATCTTAATGACAGGAGCCGGGTAACGGCAGCAGGATACAGGTGGCAGGATGCGGCTGATTTGTCCGAATTGCGGGGCGCAGTACGAAGTTCCCGATGAGGTCATCCCGACAGGTGGGCGGGATGTGCAATGTTCCAATTGCGGCGACACATGGTTTCAGAAACACCACGAGAGCGGCGCATCCTTGGATGACGATGAGCAAGCGGCCCCACGCGAGTGGGAAAGCCCCGAGGCCGCGCCCGCCCGCTCAACCCCCGTCGCCGAGCAAGAGCCCGAGCCGGAAGAGCCCGAGCCGGACGAAGACGACGAGAGCGCCGAACCCGAACAGGCCGCCGACACCCCGCCACCGACCCGCCGCACGGTTGATCCGGGAGTGGCGGAAATCCTGCGCCAGGAGGCCGCGCACGAACAACAGGTCCGCGCCAGCGAAAGCGCGGACGGTCTTGAAACACAGCCCGATCTTGGTCTGGTCGATCCCCCCCTGGCCCCGGATGAGCGCAGCGAACAGGCCCGCGCCCGGATGCAACGGCTGCGCGGCGACGCCCCTGCCGCTGAGGGTGTGACATCCGATGACCCCGAGGATCACTCCGACATTGACCCCTCGTCGCGACGCAATCTCTTGCCCGATATCGAGGAAATCAACTCCTCGCTCACTTCGGCCACTGATCGCGATGAACAGGTTAGCGCCCCGATCCCGGAAGACATCCCCGCTCCCAGACGGCGCGGCGGATTTGGCACCGGGTTCCGGCTTTCGCTGGTGATCTTCATTCTGGCCACGCTGGCCTATGTGTTTGCGCCGCAGATCGCCCGGATGCTGCCTGCGGCCGAGGCGCCACTTGACGGTTTCGTCACCGCGGTGAACGGCCTGCGGCTTGGGCTCAATGATCTGATCGGCTCTGCCACCGGCTGGTTCTCGGATATGGCCGCCCCCGCATCGGGCGGATAATCCTCGACGGGGACGGGATATTTTCTCTCAAAGGCTTGAAATCGAGTGCCAAAAAGGGATGCGCCCGCCGGTAGACATGTTATCTTTTGGCGGGAATCGGGTTGCGCAAACACATTACTCACAAAACGTTTTCACAAGACGACCCTGCCCGATCAAACCGATGAGACTGCCGACATTTCCCGTCGGACGATATTCACTTTGGAGTTTAGAATGAAATCCACCTGTTTAGCAATTTCCCTCACCGGCCTGGCCCTGCCCGCTTTTGCGGTCGATCTGGGCGACACCGACAAGGCGATCAAACTGGCGATCAACGATTGGGCCGGGCAACAGATCACCACCCATGTCGCCGGCGATATGCTTGAGGCCGCAGGCTATAGGGTCGAGTATGTGCCGGTCGAGTACGACGCCATGTTCCGCGAAATGATCAAGGACAATGTCGATGCCGCGCTTGAAATCTGGCGCGCCACGGCGGTGATCCGGTTCACCGATTACGTGCGTTCGAAAGACATCATCGAGATTGGCGACCTTGGCATTGCCCCGAAAGAAGGCTTGGCCTACCCCGCCCATATGGAGGCAAAATGCCCCGGCCTGCCCAACTGGGAAGCCCTGCGCAACTGCGCCGACGCCTTTGCGACCAATGGCACGGCTGAATTGCTCGACTACCCCGAAGACTGGGATACCCCCGGCGCGGATTTGATGACAGCGTTCGAGTTGCCCTTCACCGCCAGATCCGCCGCATCCGAAGACGCGCTTGTCGAGGCTCTGGTCAACGCCAGCGAAAACGAAACGCCGATTCTGGCAACATTCTGGACCCCGCATTGGGCGGTTGCCGCCTATGATCTGCGCTTTGTCGAAATGCCCGCAGGCGAGGCCGAGTGCTATGAAAACCCGGCATGGGGGTCGAACCCGAACGAAATCGGCGATTGCGATTTCGTAAGCACCGATGTGGTCAAGGCCGTCGTCAAGGACTTCAAGCGCACATGGCCCGCCGCCTACAAGATCCTCGAAGAGTATCAGATCACCAATGAGCAACAGCAGATGCTGATGGTCGAGGTCGAGCGCGACGGTCGCCCGGTGGAGAATGTTGCCGCCGATTGGATCGCCGCCAATGAAGAAAGCTGGCGCACAATCGTCGATGCCGCCATTCAGTAAACCCTGAGATCGGAAAACAGAGCGGCCGCGCCAGATCACTGCGCGGCCGTATTCGTTGCGACGCCTCGTAAATGCGGCCTCAGAACCGCTCCAGCAACCGCTTGAGATAGTCCAGTTCCACATCGGGGCGCGCGCCATCGCCAGAGCGGCGGCGAATTTCGTCAAGCAATTCACGCGCGCGTCGATAGACGTCCTCGCCCTGCAACAGATTATCCTGCGTGCCCGCCTGACGGCCCTGACCGGGGGTGCGGCCCAAGGGGTCTGATTGCTGCTCGCCGGCCTCGCCAAAGGCCTCGCCCTGACCGCCGGGATTTTGCTGTTCGGCCATCGCCTCGCCCATGTTGCGCATGCCCTCGCGGAGTGCGTCCATCGCCTCGGCCTGATTGTCAATCGCCTCGGCCAGATCGTCATTGCGCAGCGCCTCTTCGGCGCCCTCCATGGCGCGACCTGCCCGGTCAAGCGCCTCGCGCGCCGCCTCTCCAGCCTCACCGCCAAGTTGTGGCAGGCCCTGGCTTTGGCGCTCCAGTTCCTGACGCAGCGCCTCTTGCCGCTCGGCCAGCGATCCGGCCTGACCCTGCTCGCCCGCCTGATCCTGTTGGCCATTGCCCTGCCCCGGTTGCTCGCCGCCTTCACCGCCGCCCTGCCCTTGCTGGCCGTCATGGCTCTGGCCGCGCCCCTGCCCGCCGCTACGTCCCTCATTGCCCTGCGACTGGCCCGACTGGGCGCCGGGGTTGAACTGTTCCTGAAGGTCGCGGAACGCCTGATCCGACAGGCCCTGCTGTTCGCGCAGCGTATCGGCCAACCCCTCCATCGCCTGTTGCCCCGGCGACTGGCCCGGCTGGCCCTGGGTGACCTGCATGTTTTCCATCATCTGCTGGAACTCTTCCAGCGCCTGCTGCGCCTCGGCCATGCGGCCCTGTTCCATTAACTCCTGAATGCGGTCCATCATGTCCTGCAGATCCTGCTGGGTCATCTGCATGGTGTTCTCGGCGCTTTGCTGATCGCCCTGCTCGGGGTTTTCGCGCTGTGCCTGCTGCATCTTCTGGCGCAGGTAATCCTGCGTGGCGTCGCGCAATTCCTGCATCAGGCGCGCGATTTCCTCTTCGCTGGCATTGTTCTTCATCGCCTCGCTCAGGCGTTCCTGCGCCGCGCGCATCCGCTCAAGCGCGTCGCCGACATCGCCGTCCTCAAGCAACACGCCCAGATCCCAGAGCGCCTGAGCGATCTCGTCGCGCTCGGCGTCATCAAGCCCATTCGTTGCCGTCATCGTCTCAAGCCGGCGCAGGATGACCCGCATCCGCAGATAGGCCGCCTCGGATCGAAACAGGGTCGGCCCCGGCTTATACGACACCGCGCGCAACACCTGCGCCACGCGGCGGGCGTTCTGACGCGACCAGAGCAGATCACGGCGCTGTTCGATCACCGCCGCCGCCAGCGGATTGAAAAACCGCCGCGCCGGAAGCGTCATCTGCATCGGTTCGGCCATGCCCTCTTGGCCAACCGCATCCTCGACCCGCACATCAAGCACCACCGGAAGATGCGCCCAAGGGTGCTCTGACAGGTTCTCGATCAGGGTTTCGCTGAACTCGGCCCGATCCCCGGCAATCGGCATCGGCAGATCAAGCTCGATCGGCTCGCGCGGCTCTGGGTCCACGGCAAGACCGTAACGGCGATCAACCTGCGCCAGATCAAGCGCAAAGACCGCCCGCCCGCCGGTCACACCATAGTCATCGCGGGCCTGAAACGGCTGGCTCATCTGCCCGTCAAAGGCGGTTTTGGCGCCCTCTTGCGACAGGCTCACCATCGGCGCCACATCCGCAGAGGCCTCAACCTGCCAGCCGCGCCCGCCGGGCCCGTCAATGCGCAATTCACCGCTCTGGCGGATATCGAACCGGTGCTCGGCATCGGTGGCCGCGCCGATGTTCTCGGTCCGCTGTGACACGGTCTCGGCCAGGCTCAGCGCGCCGACCTCGCCATAAAACCGCAGGGTGATGCGGCTGCCGACGGGTGCACGCAAGGCGCCGTCCTGATCGTTGAGGTAAAGACTTGGCAGGCCGGTATAGGCAGGCGGTTCAACCCAGCCCTCCCATGTGGGGCCGCTGGCAAGCGCCGCGCCGCTGCCGCCGCCCGGTCCCATCTGTGCCACCGATCCGGCGCGCCAGATCGAGCCGAACAAAAGCGCCACCACCAGCCCCAGAAGGGCAATATAGCGCAGCCCGAACGGGTCTTGCCGGGACAGTTTCAGATCGGGTTCGACCGCCCGCGCCCCGGCCGCACGTTTGGCCATCCGCGCCAGATGCGCCCGCCAGAGCGCCTGTGATCCCGGATCGGTCGCGCCAATCGCCTGCTCATCCGCCAGCGCCGCCAAGGGCCGTCCCGGCAGGGCCTCATCCAGTCGCGCAAGCGCCTCTGCCCGGCGCGGAAAGCGAAAATGCCACGCGCCCTGCACCGCAAACACCAGCACCGCAAGCCCGCCCAACATGAGAACCGACCAGACCACCTCGACCGGCGCGATGTCCTGAAGGCCAAGCATAAGCATCGCCGCGCCTGCCGCCAGAAGGCTCCAGACCGGCCAGAACGCCCGCACAAGCCGCTCGGCAATCAGCCCCGCCCACGTCAGGCTAAGGGGCCGTCGCAACCGGGCCAGAACCGGAGTCAGGGGGTTTTGCGTCTTTGGCATGCGCCGCACCATTCCTCGGCCTGACGCGCCCATCGCGTCATAGCCATTCTGGAATGGTATCCCGATTTATCATCTCGTCAAAGGTCGGTCTTGCGCGGATCACGGCAAATTCACGCCCATTGACCAGAACTTCGGGGATCAGAGGCCGCGTATTATACTCGCTCGACATTGCCGCGCCGTAAGCGCCGGCACTGCGAAACGCCACAAGATCACCGTCTTTGACCGGCGGCATCATCCGCCCCCTGGCAAAGGTGTCACCTGATTCGCAGACCGGGCCGACCACGTCATAGGGCCGCTGTTCAATGCCGGGGGCGGGTTCGACCACCGGGACGATATCGTGATGCGCGTCATACATCGCCGGGCGGATCAGATCGTTCATCGCCGCATCGAGGATCAGAAAATCGCGCCCCTCGCCCGATTTCACATAGATCACACCGCTGACCAGAATGCCGGCATTACCAACCACAAGGCGCCCCGGCTCGATCTCGATCTCACAGCCCAGATGGCCAAGCGTTTCCTTGATCAACCGGCCATAATCGGTCGGCAAGGGCGGCGCATCGTTGCTCCGGGTATAAGGAATGCCCAGACCACCGCCCAGATCAAGCCGCCGGATATCATGGCCGTCTGCGCGCAGGGTCTCGGTCAGTTCGGCCACCTTCTCATAGGCCTGGCGGAACGGTTCAAGCTCGGTCAGCTGGCTGCCGATGTGCACATCAATCCCGATCACCTCAAGCCCCGGCATCGCGGCGGCTTCGGCATACACCGTGCGCGCCCGCGAAATCGGAATGCCGAACTTGTTCTCTGACTTGCCGGTGGCGATTTTGGCATGGGTCCTGGCATCGACATCCGGGTTTACGCGCACGGTGATCGGCGCCTTCACCCCAAGCTCTAGCGCCACGGCATTGAGCACCGCCATCTCGGGCTCGCTTTCCACGTTGAACTGCCGGATGCCGCCCGTTAGCGCCATGCGCATCTCCTCGCGGGTCTTGCCGACGCCGGAAAACACGATCCGCTCGCCGGGTACACCGGCGGCCTTGGCGCGGGCATATTCGCCCCCCGACACAACATCCATCCCGGCCCCAAGCGCCGCCAGCGTCCTCAGGATCGCCTGATTGCTGGCCGCCTTCATCGCATAACACACAAGGTGCTCGATCCCGGCCAACGCCTCGTCAAACAGCCGGAAATGTCGCGCCAGAGTGGCCGTGGAATAGCAATAAAACGGTGTGCCCACGGCGGCTGCGATCTCGGCCACTGGCACGTCCTCGGCATAAAGCGCGCCGTCTTTGTAAAGAAAATGATCCATCGCCCTCGATTACCCCAGCTTCCGTCCGCCATACCCGCCTAGAGGGGCAAAATGGCTGACTTTCATCTTTCCAAAAATACTCAAATTCCGCCTTGTCCACCCGGACGCGCACGCAAAAACAGATAGAGCGGCAGGCCGCAACTGACGCCAATGCAAAACGTCGCCGGAATCGCAATCAGGCCATGCCACATGCGCCGACGGACCACTTCGGCCAAAATCCAGACCGCAAGGGCAATCGCCGCAATCGTCAGGTCCCAGACTAGCCCGCTCGTGGCCGCATTCGCATGCCAGGCCCCAACCATTCCCGCCAGATCATAGCCATTCTCGCCAAACCACTGGAGGAAATAGACCATCGGATAGATCGCGCCCCAGACCGCTAGGGCCAGACAGATCCACCTCAAAGCCCAAGGCCCACGCCGACATTCACATTGCCAAGCACCGCGCCGACACTGGTCGTTGCGCGCACACCGCCGTTGCTGCTGACGCCGATGTTGGTGCCAAGCGACGGGCGCACCGGCTCGCCATCAACACCACAGCCCGCCACGATCAAAAGCGCAAGCGCCGCCAATATGTGCTGTGTCATCCCAACCTCTCCTTCCAGCGTGCTATTTGTTCGCGCACCCGCACAGGTGCCGTGCCACCATAGCTTTGCCGCGAGGCCACCGAATTGTGAACTCCAAGCACATCATAGACCGATGCGTTGATTTCGCCATGCACCGATTGCATATCCTCAAGGCTCAGGTCCGGCAGATCACAGCCCTTTGCCTCGGCCATCGCCACTAGGCTTCCGGTCACGTGATGGGCGTCGCGGAACGGCATATCAAGCACTCGGACCAACCAATCCGCCAGATCGGTGGCGGTGCTGAACCCGCTGGCTGCCGCCACTTCAAGGCTGGGGCGGTTGGCGGCCATATCACGCACCATGCCCTCCATCGCGGCCAGCGCCAGCATCAGGTTGTCGGCGGCGTCAAACACCTGTTCCTTGTCTTCCTGCATGTCCTTGGAATAGGCCAGCGGCAGGCCCTTCATCACCATCATCAAGGCGACATTGGCGCCGAAAACCCGGCCTACCTTGGCGCGAATCAACTCTGCTGCATCGGGGTTTTTCTTTTGCGGCATGATGCTTGACCCAGTCGAGAACCGATCCGACAGCATCACAAAGCGGAACTGTGCGCTGGACCAGATCACCAGTTCCTCGGCCATCCGGCTCAGGTGCATGGCACAGATGCTGGCCGCGCCCAGAAATTCGAGCGCGAAATCGCGATCACTTACCGCATCAAGGGAATTCGCCGAGGGCGCGTCAAAACCAAGCTCGCGCGCCGTCATCTCGCGATCAATCGGAAAGCTGGTGCCCGCCAGGGCGGCGGCGCCAAGCGGGCATTCGTTCATCCGCGCGCGCGAATCACGAATGCGGCCAAGGTCACGGCCAAACATCTCGACATAGGCCATCATGTGATGCCCCCATGTCACCGGCTGGGCCACCTGCAAATGGGTGAACCCCGGCATGACCCAATCGGCACCGGCCTCGGCCTGTGTCAAAAGCGCCCGGATCAGCGCCTCAAGCGCGCCGGCTACCGCATCAAGCTGATCGCGCACCCAGAGTTTGAAATCGGTCGCCACCTGATCATTGCGCGACCGGCCTGTGTGCAAGCGTCCCGCCGGGGCGCCAATGATGTCTTTCAGACGCGCCTCGACGTTCATGTGAATATCTTCAAGCGCGGTGGAAAATTCAAACGTTCCGCCCTCGATCTCTGACAAGACCGTGAGAAGGCCTTCCCTCATGGCGCTTGCATCACTATCACTGACAATACCCGTGGCCGCCAACATTGCGGCATGGGCCCTTGAGCCGGCGATATCCTGTGCCGCCATCCGCTTGTCGAATCCGATCGAGGCATTAATCGCTTCCATGATCGCATCCGGTCCGGCGGCAAAGCGGCCGCCCCACATCTGGTTCGAGGTCTTGTCAGTCATGTCTTTTGCCCTTCGGAGGGATATATGAAACTCTTTCGTCAGATCGTCCTTTATATGGCCCTCGCCCTTGGTGCAAATGCCGGCTTTGCCGAGACCCCGGCAACCGCTTCGCTAGAGGCCCTGCGCGATGGCGATATGAAAAAGCTGAACTTCCACAGCGCGCCCAAAGCGACCCCCGACACCGCGTTTGAACGCGGTGAGGGCGGCACCGGCACGCTGGCCGATTATCGCGGGCAATATGTCCTGCTCAATTTCTGGGCAACATGGTGCGCGCCCTGCCGGGAGGAAATGCCGACGCTGTCCAATCTGCAAACCGCCATGGGCGGCGATGATTTCCAGGTCGTGACCATCGCCACTGGGCGCAACGCGCCGACCGCCATGTCGAAATTCTTTGACGAAATCGGCGTCGATAACCTGCCGCTGCACCGCGACCCCAAAAGTGCGCTTGCCCGGCAGATGGGCATCTTCGGCCTGCCGATCACCCTGATCATCGACCCCGAAGGCCGCGAGATTGCCCGCCTGCAAGGCGACGCGCATTGGGATTCCGAGAGCGCCAAGGCGATTATTCAGGCCCTTATAGAGGGTGCCGGGGCCAGCTAAGGCCTGGCGGCTCAGCAATCCGCAGCTGTCAAAAGACGCGTGGGTTTCAGCCACCCTACGCGTCGAGGCGAGAAAGAATGCCACCCGAAACGCCCCTTGCCCGGTGGGTCCAAAGCCTCTAAAGCCTCACCATGCTTGATGATCATGACGATATCCATCCGCTTTTTGCCGGTGCCCCCGCAAGCACCGAATTCAAGAAGCTGCGCAAGCGGATCGTGCGGCATACGCGCGAGGCGATCGAACAATATGGCATGATCGAGCCGGGCTCCAAATGGTTGGTCTGCCTTTCGGGTGGCAAGGACAGCTATACCCTTCTGGCCGTGCTTTATGAGCTGAAATGGCGCGGTCTTTTGCCGGTTGATCTATTGGCCTGCAATCTCGATCAGGGCCAGCCCGGCTTTCCCGCTACGGTCCTGCCAGAGTTCCTCAGGGCGCGCGGCGTGCCGCACCGGATCGAATATCAGGACACCTATTCCATCGTCATGGACAAGGTGCCGCAGGGGCGCACCTTTTGCGCGCTTTGTTCCCGGCTAAGGCGCGGAAACCTTTACCGGATTGCCCGCGAAGAGGGCTGTTCGGCGGTGGTCTTGGGCCATCATCGCGACGATATCCTTGAAACGTTTTTCATGAACCTCTTTCACGGCGGGCGGCTGGCGACCATGCCGCCGAAACTGGTCAATGAAGAGGGTGATCTGTTTCTCTATCGCCCGCTGGCGCATGTGGCCGAGGCCGATTGCGACCGCTTTGCCCGCGCGATGAATTATCCGATCATTCCCTGCGACCTCTGCGGGTCGCAGGACGGGTTGCAACGCCAGCAGGTCAAGCAAATTCTCGATGGCTGGGAGGCAAATTCACCCGGCCGTCGCCAAGTGATGTTTCGCGCCCTGATGAATGCGCGACCTTCGCATCTTCTGGATCCGACGCTGTTTGATTTTACGGCGCTTAAAACCAACTCGGTAAAACTTGACGCAAATCCCGAGGCGATGCCAAAGCTTCGTTAACCGATACGCGCTAGCCTGATCTGCAAAAGCTCAGGATCTGCGATGCAAACTCACCTAAAAGCCCTGTTGCGAAACGCCAAACCTGCGCTTTTGCAAGCCTCTCGCTGGCCACAATCGGTGGCGTTCCTGGCTGCCTCTGTTCTGGCCGCCTATTGGCTTGGGGCGGCGGCGATCCTTCTGGCCATTCCGTTGATTCTGCTGGCCTTTTACCCCAGCCATCGCACGGTTGGCGACACGGTCGACCTCAGGGCGCGCGACGATGGCGACATCAACCTGATGCGCGGCGAGCTTGATCGCGTTCTGGTCCATGCGCGCAAAAAATCCTTTCAAACCGCCTGTCTGGCGATTCAGATTGACGATTTCGAGACGCTTTTTAACCGCTATGGCCGCGCCACTGCCGACATGATCACATCCAGATGCCTTGACAGGCTGGCGCGCGCATTGCGAAGTTCAGACCAGTTGTTCAACCTGTCAAATGGCCAGATCGGCATTCTCCTTGCCCCGGTGCGCCAGTTCGGGCTTGAGCCCGCTCTGGAACTGGCCGAACGCCTGCAATCCACCGTCGGAGAGCCCATTTCCCTAAACTCGACAACGGCCTATATCTCGGCTTCCGTCGGTCTTTGCCTTGATGGGCATGCGCCCAACAGCAGTGGCAAATCGCTGTTCGACGCCACCATTGCCGCCCTGGGTGACGCGTGCCGCCACGGCCCCTCGACAGTGCGCGCCTATAGCCGCGGCATGCGCGGCACCGCGCCGCACCGGATTGCGGATGAATTGGAAAAAGCCCTTGAAAGCGGCCAATTCGTCAGTTGGTTCCAACCACAGATATCCACCGACACCGGGCAGATCAGCGGCTTTGAGGCCCTGGCACGCTGGGTTCATCCGCGCGCGGGCCTGATGATGCCAGCGGAATTCCTGCCGGTGCTTGCCTCGACCGGGCGGCTGGAACAGCTTGGCGACGCGATGTTGCGCAACGCTCTCAAGGCGATCCAGACCTGGGACAATATCGGCTTTGACATCCCCCATGTCGGCGTGAATTTTTCGCCCGACGAGCTTCGCAATCCGTATCTGGCCGAAAAGATCGAATGGGAACTTGACCGCTGCAACGTTGCGCCCAAACGTCTGGCCGTCGAGATCCTGGAAACCGTGGTGGCCACATCGCACGATGATACGATCACACGCAATATCAATGCCCTGACCGAAATGGGCTGTATGATTGATCTGGATGATTTCGGCACCGGCCATGCCTCGATATCGTCGGTGCGCCGCTTTGCCGTTCACCGCCTCAAGATCGACCGGTCCTTTGTAATGAACGTCGATCGCGACGTCGAACAACAGCGCATGATTTCGGCGATCCTCTCGATGGCCGAGCGTTTGGGGCTGGAAACCCTGGCCGAGGGCGTTGAGAGCGCCGGTGAACACACCATCCTTGCGCAGCTTGGGTGTGCCCATGTTCAGGGCTATGGCATTGCCCGTCCGATGCCGCTTGATGAAACGGCGGATTGGATCATCACCCATCAGGCCAAAGTTCACGCCCCGCCGGTAATTGGCCGAATTACCGGCTGATCCCCGCGATGAATCCCCGCGCAATCCGCCCGAAATCCGGAATCCGCTTGACCTTTTGATCCGCACTCTGTTGAACCGCCCCTGACATGCAACAAAGAAGTGGTCAATGGACATGGATGATCAAAACAAGAACCTAATCCTTGCGACTGCGCTAAGTTTCATCGTTATTCTGGTGTGGTTCGTGGTGTTTCCCCCGCCCGAAGCACCGGCGGTTGATCCGAATGCGCCGGTCCCCACCGCCAGCGAAGGCACCCCTGCGCCCGTGGCCGATGCCGGCGCGGCAACCACACCCGAACCGGCCAGCGGCGAAACCGTTGTCGCCGAGGCCAGTGCGCCGCGCCTGACCATCGACACGCCAAGCCTTAAGGGCTCGATTTCCCTTCAGGGCGGGCGTATCGACGAGCTGTTCCTGAAAAACTATCGCGAAACCATCGAGCCGGACTCTGACATCGTCAGCCTGCTGGCCCCCGTCGGCGCCGATGAGCCCTATTACGCGCTTTATGGCTGGGCCCCCGGTGCCGGCCTTACCGGCGAGAGCGTGCCCGGTGCCAACACCATCTGGAGCGTCGAGAGCGGCGAAACCCTGGCGCCCGACAGCCCGATCATCCTCACCTGGGACAATGGCGCGGGCCTCAAGTTCCGCCGTGAGCTGAGCGTCGACAAGGATTTCATGTTCTCGGTGCATCAATCGGTTGAAAACACCGGCAGCGCCCCGGTCAGCCTTGCGCCCTATGGCATTCTGGCGCGCCACGGCATTCCCGGCGACATCAAGAAATTCTTCATCCTGCATGAAGGTCTGATTGCGATGTCGGATGGTGAGCTGAGCGAAACCGATTACGACGATGTCGAGGAATACCCCTTTAATCCGCGCGAGGGTGCGCCCGCTGATGTGACGCAAGTCGCCGAGGGGGGCTGGATCGGCTTTACCGATCATTACTGGATGACCACGCTCATTCCTGCCCCCGGCATGCCCTATAAGGCGGTGACCAAATTCGACCCGCAGCGCGGGATTTACCAGACTGAAACCGTGCTCGCGACCCAGACCGTTGCACCGGGCGAAACCGCAAGCGCCGAAAGCCGCCTGTTTGCCGGCGCCAAGGAATGGGCGACGATCAAGCAATATCAGGACGAGGAAGGCGTTGACCGCTTCCTTGATTCGATTGATTGGGGCTGGTTCTTTTTCCTGACCAAGCCGATCTTTGCCGTGCTGCACTGGCTCAATGCCGTGATCGGCAACATGGGCTGGGCGATTATCGGTCTGACGCTGCTGATCAAGGCGCTTGTGCTGCCGCTGGCCTATAAATCCTATGTCTCGATGGCGAAGATGAAAGAGCTTCAGCCGCAAATGGAGAAGATCAAGGAAAACGCCGGCGACGACCGTCAGGCCCTGCAAAAAGAGATGATGACGCTCTACAAAAAGGAAAAGGTGAACCCCGCCTCGGGCTGTTTGCCGATCCTGTTGCAGATCCCGATCTTTTTCTCGCTCTACAAGGTGATCTTCGTCACGCTTGAGCTGCGTCACGCGCCGTGGATCGGCTGGATCAACGATTTGTCCGCGCCCGACCCCTCGTCGCTTTATAACCTCTGGGGCATTCTGCCCTGGGGCACACCCGAGCCGGGCTCGGTGCTGGCGCTGATCTTTATCGGCATCCTACCGCTCTGCCTTGGCGTGTCGATGTGGCTTCAGCAAAAGCTGAACCCGTCGCCGACCGATCCGACGCAAAAGATGATCTTTGCCTGGATGCCTTGGGTCTTCATGTTCATGCTCGGTAGCTTTGCCAGCGGGCTGGTGGTGTACTGGATCGCCAACAACGTGATCACCTTCACCCAGCAATACCTGATCATGCGCAGCCAGGGTTATAAGCCGGATGTGTTTGGCAATATCATCGCTGGTTTCAAGCGCGGCGAGGCCAAGACAGAAGCGGACAAGAAGAAGTAATGGCAAACCTCAGCGCCCTTTGGCGCCACCCCATCAAATCGCATGGGCGTGAGGCGCTGACCGCCGTGACCCTGACCAGAGGGCAGGCGATGCCATGGGACAGGCGATGGGCCGTGGCGCATGACGGCGCTAAGGTAGAGCCTGGCCATTGGGGGCCTTGCGTCAACTTCTCGCGCGGCGCGAAAACCGCCGCGCTGATGGCAATCAATGCCACCTGCGATGAGGCGACCGAAACGGTCACCCTGCGCCACCTGGACCGCCCCGACCTGACCTTTCGCCCCGACAGCGAACAGGACAGGTTCCTGGACTGGGTGCGCCCCTTGATGGACGAAAACCGCGCCCAACCGACCCGCATTCATCGGCTGGACGGGCGCGGAATGACCGATACCGATTACCCCTCTGTCAGCCTTCTGAACCTCGCCTCCAACGCCGATTTGGCGCGAAAAATGGGACAGGATGACATCTCTGCCCTGCGCTGGCGCGCCAACCTGCATCTTGAGGGGCTTGCCCCTTGGCAGGAATTTGACTGGATCGGGAAAACCATCAGGATCGGCACCGCAGAGCTTGCGGTCAAAGAGCCGATCAAGCGCTGTCTTGCCACCACCGCAAACCCCAAAACCGGCCTGCGGGATCTGGATACGCTTGCGGCGCTGAACGCGCATTGGGATCATCAGAACTTTGGCATTTATGCCGAGGTCACAACCACCGGCCAGATCACCCTTGGCGACACAGTGCAGGTGCTATGATGCAGCAGCTTCCTTTCCCGATCGCGGACGAGCCCGATCACACCACCTCAGAACTTGGCCGCAAGATGTTTGCCGGCGAGATCGACTTTCTCAAGGGCGTGGTCGACATGTCCGGCCTGCCCCCCGCAGACCGGCTTGAGGTCTGTTTTGCCGGGCGCTCGAATGTCGGCAAATCGACATTGATCAATGCGCTGACCGGGCGCAAGGCGCTTGCGCGGGCTTCAAACACCCCCGGCCGGACCCAGGAAATCAACTATTTCACCATGGCCGACAGCCATTATCTTGTCGATTTGCCGGGCTATGGCTTTGCCAATGCGCCGGTCGCCGTCGTGCAGAAATGGCAGGCCCTGCTCAAGCAGTATCTCTCGGGGCGCCAGACCCTGCGCCGCGCCTTTGTGCTTGTCGATGCGCGTCACGGCATCAAACCCGTGGACGAAGAAATCATGAGCCTGCTCGACAGCGCCGCAGTGACCTTTCAATGCGTGCTGACCAAGACCGACAAGATCAAAGAGCGTGACCGCGAGGCGCTTTTGGCCCAGGTTCGAAGCCGCCTTGCCCCGCATCCGGCGGCCTTTCCCGAACTTATCCTGACCTCCAGCGAAAAGGGCGAGGGGATCGCCACCCTGCGCGCCACCATCGCCACCCTTGAATGACCCTCTCACGCGGCCCTTGCGTGCGACCCGACTTCGGGGAATAACCGCAGGCAACGAGGGACAACAGAAATGAAGACCAGAGATATGAACCGCGATTGGATCGCCACCGCCCGCACTCTGTCAGAGGCCTTGCCCTATCTGCAACGCTATACGGATGCGATTGTCGTCATCAAGCTTGGCGGTCACGCCATGGGCAGCGACGAAGCGATGGATACCTTCGCGCGTGATGTCGTGCTGATGCAACAGGTCGGGGTGAACCCGGTGATCGTGCATGGCGGCGGGCCGATGATCAATCAGATGCTGGACAAGCTGAACATCAAGTCCGAGTTCGTCAACGGCAAGCGCGTCACCGACGAGGCCACGATGGAAGTGGTCGAAATGGTTCTGTCCGGCCGGGTCAACAAACGCATCGTTCAGGCGATCAACGCCCAGGGCGGCAAGGCGGTTGGCCTGTCGGGCAAGGATGCCAATATGATCACCTGCGACCCCGCCAGCCCCGATCTCGGGCTTGTGGGCGATCCCACCGAGATCAATGTCGATTTCCTTCATACGTTGTTCAACGATGATGCGATTCCGGTGATTGCACCACTTGGCGCGGGCCGGGGCGGCGAGACCTATAATATCAACGGCGACACCGCCGCGGGCGCGATTGCCGCCGCTCTCAAGGCGGATCGGCTCTTGCTTTTGACCGATATCGACGGGGTGCGCGACGCCTCGGGAAGCGTTGTGACCGAGCTTACACCGGGACAGATTCGCCAGATGACTGCCGATGGTGTGATCGCCGGGGGCATGATCCCCAAGACAGAAACCGCGCTTGCCGCGATAGAGGGCGGCGTGCGCGCCGTGGTGATCCTTGATGGGCGCGCGCCCAATGCCACGCTGCTTGAGCTGTTTACCGAACATGGTGCCGGCTCGTTGATCCGCGCCTAGAGCGGTCATTTCTGCGACATTGCACGCCCCGGCCTTGTGCGGCAGAGGAATTGCGTTAGGTTTTGCGTCATGGAAAACGAAGCCCTCATTCGCCTGTCGGTCTTTGCCGGTCTATTCACTCTTTTCGCGGTGATTGAGACCATTCTACCGCGCCGCGCCCGGACCCAACCGCGCAGCACCCGCTGGATCACCAATTGGGCGATCACCATTCTTGACACCCTCACTCTGCGCCTGTTGGCGCTTGCCCTGCCCTTCCTTGCCGTGGGGGCCGCAGTGGACGCGCAAACCCAAGGCTGGGGCGTGATGAACGCGCTTGATCTGCCGCTCTGGCTGACAGTGGTGGCGACGGTGCTGATCTTTGATTTCGCCATCTGGGCGCAGCATCTGATTACCCATAAGATCCCGTTCCTCTGGCGGTTTCACCGGGTCCACCACGCCGACCGCGATATCGACGTGACCACCGCGATCCGCTTTCACCCGGTCGAGATCGGTTTTTCCATGCTGCTCAAGATCTGTCTGGTGTATCTTTTGGGACCGCCCGCCCTCGGCATCATCCTGTTCGAGATCATCCTGAACGGCACAGCCATGTTCAACCACGCCAATATCCGCCTGCCGCTCTGGCTTGATGCAATGATGCGCCGGGTGCTGGTGACGCCGGATATGCACCGCGTCCACCATTCCGATATCCGCGCCGAACACGACAGCAATTACGGGTTTTCCCTGTCGATCTGGGATCAGATGTTCGGCACCTATATTGCCCAACCGGGCAAGGGCCATGACGAGATGACCATCGGCTTGCAATGGCAGGATGACCGCCCCTCGCGGCTTGGCTGGACATTGGCCCTGCCGTTTCGGCGCAAATGATGCTTGCGAGGCTGCGCGCCCTTGTCGCCGCGATTCGGCTTGCGCCCTTCGGCGTGCTGCACCTTCGCCCCGACGAAGTGCCCGGCATGCAAAGCTTGATCCTGCTTGGCCCCGACGAGCCCGGATTTTGGGCGCATTTCACCGCCTCGCCCGAATACGGTGATGGCGCGCCGGACCCGATGAACCGCTGGTCAGAGCGGGTGATCGGCGATCTGGCGCAGACGCTCGGCGCGCAGGCCGTGTTTCCCTTCGGCGGCCCACCCTATGCCCCGTTCATCGACTGGGCCAGGCGCAGCGGGCGCGCGCATCTGTCGCCCGTGGGGCTGTTGGTGCACGACCGCGCCGGGCTGATGCTGTCCTATCGCGGGGCTCTGGCCTTTGCCGAGCGCTTGCCGCTACCGTCCGCCGCCCCTTCGCCCTGTGACACCTGCGCGACGCAACCCTGCCGGGATGCCTGTCCCGTGGGCGCGCTGCAAGGCGATCATTATGATGTGCCGCGCTGCAAGGCCGATCTGGACCGCGCCGAAAATGACTGTATGACAAAGGGGTGTGCGGTGCGCCGCGCCTGCCCGCTTAGCCAGAGCTATGGGCGGCAGGTGGCGCAATCCGCCTTTCACATGAGGGCCTTTCGATGACACGCCACCTGATCCTGATGCGGCATGCGAAATCCGACTGGGGAAGCGCCGGGCAGCGCGATCACGACCGTCCGCTGAATGCGCGCGGCAGGGCCTCTGCCAAGGCGCTTGGGCGTTGGTTGCAGGCACGCGGCGCGATCCCCGATGAGGTTCTGTGTTCCTCCGCGCGACGCACGCAAGAGACCTGTGCGCTGTTGGGGTTGGCGACCGCGCCGACGCTTTTCAAATCGCTTTATCTCGCCGAGGCGCATGAGATGCTCGCCGTCTTGCAAGGCGCAACCGGCAAGGCCGTTCTGTTGCTCGCCCACAACCCGGGCATCGCCGAGTTTGCCGGAGATATTGTAACCATCCCGCCCGAGCATGAACGCTTTTCCGACTACCCCACCGGCGCGACCCTTCTGGCGCGGTTTGACATCGCCGATTGGCGCGACCTCATGCCCGGCACCGGACAGGTCGAGGATTTCGTGGTCCCCCGCGACCTGACCTGAGATACCGCGCGCGATGCAGGCCCCGCTTTTCATCGGTTCCGAGATTTATCGCGGCTCAAGCTATGGCGCGTTGCATCCGCTCAGCATTCCGCGCGTGCCTACCGTGATCGACCTGAGCCGGGCGATGGGGTGGCTCACGCAGGCGCAGTATATCAATAGCCCCCGCGCCAAGCCCGCCGCCCTGACGGCCTTTCACACCCCACGCTATATCGCGGCCCTGCAAGCCGCCGAAACCACTGGCGCGGTCGATGCAGACACCCGCGCGCGCCACCACCTTGGCACCCTGTCAAACCCGGTCTTTGGCGAAATGTTTCGCCGCCCGGCGACCGCTGCGGGCGGCTCGCTTCTGGCCGCCACGCTTTTGGCGCAGGGCGGCGCGGTCTATAACCCCGGCGGCGGCACCCATCACGGCATGGCCGATCACGCAGGTGGGTTTTGCTATCTCAATGACCCGGTTTTGGCGGTCAAGGCCTTCCTCGCACAGGGGCTGACGCGCGTGGCCTATGTCGATATCGACGCGCATCACTGTGACGGCGTGGCGGCGGCATTTCACGGCGAGCCGCGGGTTCTGATGATTTCGACCCACGAGGCGCGCCGCTGGCCCTTTACCGGCGCGCTTGAGGACCGCGCCGGCGGTCAGGCGATCAACCTGCCGCTGGCGCGCGGCACCAACGACAGCGGCTTTGCCATGGCCCTCAACGAGGTGATCCTGCCCGCGCTTCAGGCGATGCGACCAGAGGCGATCGTGCTGCAATGCGGGGCCGATGCGGTGGCCGAGGACCCGCTGGCGCGGCTTGAGCTGTCCAACAACGCCCATTGGGCCACCGTGGCCGCGCTCCACGCCATGAGCCCCCGCTTTCTGGTGCTCGGTGGCGGCGGCTATAACCCCTGGACGGTGGGGCGGCTCTGGGCCGGGGTCTGGGCCACGCTGAACGGTCATGAAATACCCGCACGCCTGCCCGAACCCGCCCGCGCGGTGCTTGCCGCACTTTGCTGGACACGGCAACCAAAGGTGCCGGGGGATCACCTTTTGGACACCCTGCGCGATACCCCGCGCGACGGCGCGATAGACCAGGATTTGCGCCCCCAAATCGCGCGTCTCAAGGCGCGGCAGAAAATGTGGGTTTAATCGGCACCGCCCCAGCGGGCCAAACGATCACGGGCAGCGCCGGTAAGTCAAACACGAGCAACAGGCATAGAAAAAGGGACCGGCAATAAACCGGTCCCCTGTTTCTTCTTGGCAAAAATACTCAATCCCGGCTTGCCAAACGGCGCTCGGGTTTTGTCTTAGTGCCCCAAAATCTGGCTCAGGAACAACTTGGTCCGCTCGGATTGCGGGTTGTTGAAAAACTCCTCGGGCTCGTTCTGCTCCACGATCTGGCCCTGATCCATAAAGATCACGCGATTGGCCACCTTGCGGGCAAAGCCCATTTCATGGGTCACGCAGAGCATGGTCATGCCCTCCTCGGCCAGTTCGATCATGGTGTCGAGCACCTCCGAGATCATCTCGGGATCAAGCGCAGAGGTCGGTTCGTCAAACAGCATGATACGCGGGCGCATACAAAGCGAGCGGGCAATCGCCACACGCTGTTGCTGACCGCCCGAAAGCTGACCGGGAAACTTGTCGGCCTGCTCGGGGATCTTGACCTTTTCAAGGAAATGCATGGCGATTTCCTCGGCCTCTTTCTTGGGTGTCTTACGCACCCAGATCGGGGCCAGGGTACAGTTTTCCAGGATCGTCAGATGCGGGAACAGGTTGAAGTGCTGAAACACCATGCCAACCTCGGAGCGGATCTTGTCGATATTCTTGAGGTCATTGGACAGGATCGTGCCATCCACCGTGATCGACCCCTTCTGATGCTCTTCCAGTGCGTTGATACAACGGATCAGCGTCGATTTACCCGAGCCTGACGGCCCGGCAATCACGATCCGTTCGCCCTGATAGACGGTCAGGTCGATATCGCGCAGCACGTGAAAGGATCCGTACCACTTGTTCATGTTGTTGATCTCGACGGCGACCTCGTCGGAGACGTTCGACTGTTTTACTGCGGCCATGATACTGGGCCTCCTTAACGGTGTTCGGTCTGAAGCTGGCGCTCCAACCACTGAGAATATTGCGAGATGCCGTAGCAGGTGATGAAGAACAGGACGACGGCAAAGCCGAACAGTTCCCAATAGACCCCGTTCCACTCGGCCGACGACAGGATCGGGCCGCGGATCATCCCGACGATGTCGAACATTGAGATGACCGAAACAAGCGTCGTATCCTTGAACAGGCCCACCGCCACGTTGACGATACCGGGGATCGAAATCTTGAGCGCCTGAGGCAGAATGATAAGCTGCATGGACTGCGCATAATCAAGCCCAAGGCTGTCGCCCGCCTCGTATTGGCCACGCGGCAGGGCCGCGAGACCGCCCCGGATCACCTCGGCGATATAGGCCGACGAGAACATGGTGATCATGATGATCACCCGCAGGATCAGGTCAAAATTCGTGCCCGGCGGCAGGAAATACGCCAGCACGACATTCGCAACAAACAGCAGCGTGATCAAAGGCACACCGCGGATGAATTCGATGAAGACCACGCATATCCATTTGATGATCGGCATCGACGACTGACGCCCAAGCGCCAGCAGAATACCCAGAGGGATCGACAGCGACACACAGATCACACCCAGCATCAGGTTGATCATAAAGCCGCCCATATCCCGCGAGGGGATCGCCTCAAGCGCCATGACGTTCGCGAACGGTCCCGAGAGATAGCCCGACACGATCCAGAACACCAAAGCGGCCACGAAGGATACGACCACCGCGATACCGGCACTGGTCTTGACCATCTTGGTATAGACGAAAGCCCCGAACAGAACCCCCAGCAGGGCAAAGACCGGCGTCGACACAGGCCCGCCCCAGATCAGCCAGAAGGCGATGAACGGGTAAAGTCCGGTAAAGATCAGCATCTTGCGCGGGAAGATATTGCCGAACAAAAGCGGTGCCGCCGCAATGAACAAAAGCACAAAGGCCAGACCCGGACGCCAGTAAAGCTCGGACGGGTATTTGAAGCCAAACAGCAGTTGATTCCAACGTTCGCTCAGCACCGCGAAACAGCCGCCGGTCTTGCCGTCAAGGATCTCACGGCAGGCCGTAAGGCTAGGACTGTCCCAGACACCATTGAAGAACCATGGCGCCGCAGAGGTGACGATCTGATAGACGACCAAAACCGACACCACCGTCAAAATGCCGTTTGCGGTAGACGAGAAAAGGTTTTCGCGTAGCCATTTGACGATGCCGGTTTCGGCCGCCGGGGGCGGTGCCTCGGGGAGCATGTCGCTGCGCACGAAGGCAAAATGTTCCTGTACCATGGCTCAGCGCTCCTTCAGTTTCATACTGTTGTTGTACACATTCATCACCGCCGAAATCGCAAGGCTGATGGTGAGATAGAACAACATCAAAAGCAGGATCGCCTCGATCGCGCGCCCGGTCTGATTGAGGGTAATCCCCCCCAGCGTGCCGGTCAGGTCCATATAGCCAACGGCAATGGCCAGCGACGAGTTTTTGGTCAGGTTCAGGTATTGGGAAATCAGCGGCGGGATGATCACCCGAAGTGCCTGAGGCAGGATCACAAGGTTCATGATCCGCTTGGGCCGAAGACCCAGCGACGCCGCCGCCTCGGTCTGGCCTTTTGACACCGCCTGAATGCCGGCGCGCACGTTTTCCGCGATAAAAGCGCCGGTATAGATCGCCAGGGCGAACCAAAGCGCAATCAGTGAACCGCGAATATGCAAGCCACCTTGAAAGTTAAAGCCCTTGAGCGCGGGATAATCCAGCGCGATGGGCCGCCCCAGAATGAAGAACATCAGCAGCGTCGGCACCACAAGAATGGCCAGCGACGGCCAGCCTGTCGGCAAAAGCTTCCCGGTGTCATACAACAACTTGGTGGCATAATGGCGGTAATAGAACACACCAAACACCGAGGCCAGGAAGGTCAGTACGACCACCATTGATCCGGGCCCCCAAATCGGTGTCGGGATATAGACACCGCGATTGGTAAAGGCGACCGAATTGAGGAACATGCTCGATGTCGCATTATCCCCCCGGAACGCATTCGGGGCCGGTAGAACCGCCGTCATAATAGTGAAAATGATCAGGATCCAGATCAGAACCGGCACATTGCGGAACGCCTCGACATAGATCGCCATCAGCTTGCGCACGAGCCAGTTGGGCGACAAACGCAGGATCCCTGCGGTTACCCCAAAGATCGTCGCGGTGATGCACCCCAGAAAGGCCACGATCAGCGTATTGATCATCCCCACCACAGAGGCACGCATATGGCTGGATTGGCTATCGTATTCAATCGGTCGCTGGTTGATATCATAGCCCGCCGGCTCACCCAGGAACGAATATGAAATGTCCTGGCCTTGCTCGGCAAGGTTCTTGATCAGGTTGATCCCCAAAAAGGCCATGAGCGCGATCAAGAGGGCAAGAGCGATAAATTGAAATGTATAAGAGCGATACCGGGTGTCGTAGATCAGCATCGAGAGCTGAAACGACGCCTTTGGAGGGTCGGTCATCGTTGTCATCTGGGATTTCCCTGTTGTTCGACCCGGATTTTTTTTCGGCAAATCATGCCGTGGGCCGATTTTTAACTGGTCTCATAGTGAGAGAGGGCGCGGAATGTCCACGCCCTCTCTTGGTCAGGTTTTAGCGGAAGGGCGGCGAGTAGAGGATGCCGCCATCGGTCCACTGGGCGTTCAGGCCACGGGCCAGACCGATCGGGGTTTTCTCACCGATGTTCTTTTCGAACAGCTCGCCATAATTGCCGCCAGCGGCAATCGCGCGCATGGCCCACTGTGCGTCAAGGCCGATCATCTCGCCAAGGTTGCCCTCGGTTCCAAGGATACGGTTCACTTCCGGGCTGCCGCCTGCGGCGGCGCCAAGCTCAGCAACGTTCGCGCTTGTGATGCCCATTTCTTCGGCCGCGATCAGAGCGTTCAGCGTCCAACGCGCGATATCACCCCATTCGTTGTCACCGTGGCGCACAAGCGGGCCAAGCGGCTCTTTCGAGATGATTTCGGGCAGGATGACGTGCTCGGTCGGGTTTTCAAATGCCGCACGGGTCGAGGCAAGGCCCGACGCGTCCGTGGTGTAGGTATCGCAGGCACCGGCAAGGTACTGCTGCTGGCCTTCGGCATTTGTTTCGATCGGAACGGGCTCGTATTCCATGTTGTTCTTGCGGAAGAAATCCGCAAGGTTAAGCTCGGTGGTGGTACCGGTCTGGATACAAACGGTCGCGCCGTTCAGATCCTTGGCCGATGTCACGCCAAGCGCCTTGGGAACCATAAAGCCCTGGCCATCGTAATAGTTCACGCCAACGAAATCGAACTTGAGGTCAGTGTCGCGCGAGAAGGTCCAGGTGGTGTTGCGCGCCAGCAGGTCGATTTCGCCCGATGCCAGAGCGGTAAAGCGGGTCTTGCCGGTGGTCGGCACGAATTCGACGGCTGTGGCATCGCCCAGAACGGCGGCGGCAACGGCGCGGCATACGCCAACGTCAAAGCCTTCCCAAACGCCATTTGCGTCAGGCGCAGCAAAGCCAACCAGACCTGTGGTCACGCCGCAGTTCAACTTGCCGCGCGCTTTCACGTCATCCAACGTACCGGCAGCAGCAGCGCCAGCCGCAAGGCCAGCTACAGTCAGCGCGCCCAAAAATACGGTTTTTTTCATTTTTACCTCTTCCTGATTGTCCACCCTTTATGGGTGGTTCGTTCGGCCCTTATTGGCCGGTGTCATACTGTTACCGGGGTGAGTGCCCCATCAGTGCTCGCAAGTTTGTGTGGATTCATCACGAAACGTCAAGTCATTGTTCACGAAAAACACTGGTGAAACCAAGTGTTTCCCTTAAGTCAAGCTTGCCGGGTGGCACGTCGCGTCGTTTCGCGAAATATCGTAAAAGCGCTTGGCGTGCAGAAAGTCAGATTCTTTCCGCGCCGCCATAAATTGCGCCTCTTCATCGCTACCCCATTGCTCTTGCTGCCAGGTTTCGTCGATCCGCGACAGCCCCCAGAGCGTTTCAGCCCGGTGCAGATCATGTAGCGCGGCAAAGCCGATCACCAGTGATCCGCTCAAGCTCACGAGATCGTGAAAAGCGGTAAGTGCCCAAGAATCCAACGATTCAACCATGTGATGTAGATGCGCAAGCGAAAGCGCATCCTGAGGAGAATGTACAACGCCCACAACCGGGAAAAGTTTAACCTTAAGGACCGAATCGGCCCAATCCAGAAGCGGATCCCAGGCCTCGGCCTGTCGGGCGGTCAATTCCACCGGTGTTTCTGCTCGGTAACAGACAAGATCGGCATCGCCATAATCGGCAATCATCCGGGCCACTTCGGCATGCTGATGGGCCACCTTGTCGATCGCGGCATTGGCCGAGCGGGTATAGGGCATTTTCGACGGGTCGATCTTTTCGTCCACGGCATCCCATTCGCGGGCAATTTCCCCGGCCAAGGCCCGGGTCGGCACCACCAGCGGCGCCTTGGCCGGGGTGCGCACAGGGCGCGCGTCAAGATGCACGGCATAGCCGTCCGGCGCCTCGGTCACGGTTGCGGTTTTCCAGAACCGCTTGGCTTTCCATGCGCTCATCTCATTACCCCCAAAGCTGGTCAAGCGCGCCCGGCAAGTCGCGAAAATCGCTCAGGATCATGCGGGCCGCGCCAAGCGCCTCGGGGGTATGATAGCCCCAGCTTACACCGATCCCCGGCACACCGGCGGCGCGCGCCATCTCCATGTCAAAGCTGGTGTCACCGATCATCACCGCATTTTCCGGCGCAACGCCGGTCTCGGCAAGGGCGGTTTCAATCATCGAGGGATGCGGTTTCGACGGGTGATGGTCGCTGACCTGTCGGGTGACAAAAAGATGCCGCAAGCCGTGACCGTCCAAAAGTTTGTCCAGCCCGCGCATTGATTTCCCCGTGGCCACCCCAAGCAGATTGTCGGGCACCGCATGCAGCGCCTCAAGCGTATCGCGCGCATGCGGGTAAAGCGGCGAGGATGTCTCCACGCCCGATTGCGCCCGCAGCCCCATATAGGCGTCCTTGTAGGATTGAACGATCACGGCATGGGTCGTTTCGGGCAACTGCGGCGCCAGACGCGGGATCGCCACATCAAGCGACAGCCCGACAATCCCCAGAACCGCGGCATGATCCGGCGCCGGATGATCGGCGCGCTCGAACGCGTGGGTCATGGCCGCCACGATATCACCCTGACTATCGACCAGAGTGCCATCCACATCGAAAATGATCAGGCGCAGCGGCGCTGTCATGCCATATCCTCAAGCGGGTCATCGGGGGCCTCGCTCGGGATCCACTGGAACATGTCCCAGGTGCGCTGCATGTGATCGGGCAAGGGCGCGGTGATATGCAGGATCGCGCGAGTCACCGGGTGCTCGATGGTCAGCGAGCGCGCATGAAGATGCAGTTTGCGGCTGATGTCGCCACCCAATTGCGCGCCCCAGCCATCGCCAAGGTTTTCCTGCCCCGAGCCGCCGTATTTGCCGTCACCGATGATCGGATGCCCGATCTCGGCCATATGCGCCCGAAGCTGATGGGTGCGCCCGGTGACCGGAATAAGCGCCATCCACGAGGTGCGCCCGCCGGCCGCCTCGATCACCGCGTAGTCGGTGGTGGCCGCCTTGGCGCCGGGGGTCGCGTCCACATCGCGCGGATGCAGGCAGATCATCTTTTCGCCCTCGCCCTTGGCGCCATGACCGGGCGCCTTGACCAAGGCATAGCGGATCGTGCCGATGCGCGGGCTTGGCACACCGGCGACAGCGGCCCAGTAAATCTTGCGGGTGGCACGGTGCCGGAACGCCGCCGTCAGCCCACGCGCCGCCTCGCGGGTGCGCGCCAAAAGCAGGACGCCCGATGTATCCTTGTCGAGCCGATGCACCAGCTTTGGTTTTTCCTCCAACCCGAAGGTCAGCGCCTCGGCCATGCCATCGACATGGCGCGATTGCTTGCTGCCACCCTGCACCGGCAGGCCGGGGGGTTTGTTCAGCGCGATGATGTGATCGTCGCGGTAAATCACACAGGACTGGATCATGCGCGCGTCGGCGGCACTGACCCTGGCGGTATAAACCTCGGGCTTGTCGCCGGGCCGGGGCAGCGGCGGAATGCGCACCTGCTGGCCCGCGACAAGACGCGTGGCCGGTTTGACGCGCCCGCCATCGACGCGAAATTCGCCCTTGCGACAGAGCTTTTCGATCTGAACCTGCCCCAGATGCGGGAACATCCGCCGCAACCAGCGATCCAGCCGCTGATCGCCATCGTCAATCGCGACCGTCAATATCTGAACGCTGCTCATGCCCATACCATCCGTGCCAGCCAGACCCCGAGAACAAGCGCCGCCAGAGACAGCACGACCGAAAGCAGCACATAGGCCGCCGCCGCGCCGAGCTGTCCCCGCTCGAACAGGGTATAGGCCTCTAGTGAAAAGGCGGAAAATGTTGTGAAACCGCCCAGAATGCCGGTCATCACAAGCGGATTTAGATGACCAAGATCGCGGTGAAAGGAAAGGACCATGAAACACCCCATCAGAAAAGAGCCCAGAACATTGACAGTGATCACGCCCAAGGGAAAGCCGGGCCCGGTCACGCGCAGAAACGCAAGGGTCGCACCATAGCGCAGGCTGGCCCCGAGCGCACCGCCAATCGCCACCTGAAGTAAGCTTGTCATCATGGCCGCGTCTGTCGCGCGCGCGTCCCTGATTGTCAAGCCGAAGGCGCGCTGAGCGCAGCGTCGCGCGCATGGCAAGGCCGGGATGCTTCCGGCGAGAGTATTGTAAAGTTAGAAAGCTGATACTTATCAGTATTATAGTAGAAGCATAAGTCATATGATCTACGTTACTATCAACGTCTCGGGTTCGGGCTGAAAATTGCTTTCAGCTTAAGCAGCGCATCTTCCCGTGAAATCCGTGCCCGCGATCACGCGAAACGCGCAATCTGATCGCAGCGTGGCGTACCGACTTTAACCATCACCGCCCACACACAAGCCTCACTGGCCTGACGCCAGTCAAATATGCTAACGGGTCAGGTCGCTGCGGCACATGTTGATCGTGCTGCCACGGCCGGCACCGGATTCCTATAGTCCTCATTCTTCGTCAGCATGGCCCAGATCCCGCGTGCCATCTTGTTGGCCAACGCGATTGCCACAAGCATGCGTGGCTTCGTTGCCAACATCCGCGCCAGCCAAGATCCCTCGGCGATCGTCTTGCGCCCCATCCAGTTCAGTCGCGACATCGCCCCGATGATCAGCAGCCGATGGATATCGGTTTGACCGGCCTTGGAGACGCGCCCTAATCGCTCCTTGCCGCCGGAGGAATGCTGCCGGGGGACCAGTCCAAGCCAGGCGGCGAAGTCTCGCCCCGTTTGAAGCTTTGCATCGCGGGCGCGAATGCCTCTACCGCCAGTGCGGTCAGCGGACCGACACCCGGTATCGTTTGTAACCACCGGGCAGTGTCAGCCGTCGTAGCCATTTCTTTTGTTGGCGATGGTCGCTTCCCCCGCCTGTTCCGAAGTCTCACGAAAACCCGGTTGCTGATCCTCGATGATTGGGGGCCGGACCGGCTGACCGCACCGCAGCGCCGCGATCTCATAGAGATCGTCGAAGACCGTTACGAGCGCGGCTCGACCATGATCACCAGCCAGCTGCCCATCAAGGCGTGGCACGAGGTCGTCGGAGATCCGCGTTCGCGTGCGACCCGGTTCAGCAGCTCCACGACCCGTTCGCTAGGCATTGAGAAATCCACCTTGATGGCAGGGCATTGTCGTGTGCAATCATCTTTGAGGTTCGCCGTTCGGAATTTGCGCCCGTTTGCCAGAGCATCGCTGGTAAAATCCAATGACCACCGTTGGTTGGCTGCAATCGGGCACCAGCCGCCCTCACGGCCTTCCTTGGGGATCTTCTTGCGCTTCGTACGGCGCAGCCAAAGCCGCTCCTCGCGGTAGATGCGTTCGACGACTTTGACGTTCACCTTGAACCCCTTGCGCACCAGCTTGTGACCTGCTCCCCGTTGTATCCGCTAATTTGGGTTAGCTCTGTTCAGGTTTTGGTCTTCTTCTGATCGGTTAGCATATTCTGCTGGCGTCAGGCCAGCGAGGCTTGTGTGTGGGCGGTTATGGTTGAAGTCGGTGCGCCATGCCGCGATCAACTGGCGGGCATGGCGGAGGTTGTCGAACAGGTGCTCATTCA
>Ga0209344_10001083_pt1 | contig 38237 bp, 36 predicted proteins | sample Cruoilmetagenom6_FD_187293 | JGI IMG/M metagenome (GOLD analysis project Ga0209344, IMG submission 187293) | Oil polluted marine microbial communities from Coal Oil Point, Santa Barbara, California, USA - Santa Barbara Oil Seep Sample 6 (SPAdes)... | ecosystem: Environmental > Aquatic > Marine...
GTTTCTGGTTATTATTTTGCGAATCCCGAAGCGCGATATTTTGGCCTCGGAAAAATTAAGGAAGACCAAATTGAAGATTTCGCAACGCGGAAAAATATGAATTTAGAAGAAGCCACAAATTGGCTGAAAACCAATATGGCGGAAGCCCCCTAAATCCCCCGAAGGGGGACTTTTAATACCTGCGTAAAAAACTTACAATGAAAATAAATATTGAAATAGATTGTTTAATGACCTCCATTTCCCCCGTTGGGGGTAAGGGGGCTTATCCCCCCTTCGGGGGCTAGGGGGCCTATGAAAGTAACAGAACACATAAAAAACGGTAACGGGAAAACGCAATTTTCGTTCGAGATTTTACCGCCTTTGAAGGGTGAAAACATACATTCCATTTTTGAGAATATTGATCCGTTGATGGAGTTTCAACCGCCTTACATTAACGTTACCTATCACCGCGAGGAATATGTTTTTAAGGAATTGAAGGATGGTTTGATAGAGAAAAAAGTAGTTCGCAAACGTCCCGGAACGGTTGGTATTTGTGCCGCAATTCAAAATAGATATGAAGTTGATGCCGTACCCCACATACTTTGCGGCGGGTTTTCAAAAGAGGAAACGGAGAATTTTTTGATCGATCTCCAATTTTTGGGAATAGACAACGTAATGGCCCTTCGCGGCGATGCAGTAAAAAGCGAGACCTATTTCACACCCAATAAAAACGGCCATAAATACGCTTGCGATCTTGTTTCTCAAATCCATTTTATGAACAAGGGAACCTATTTGGATGATGAGCTTCAAAATACGTGCTCCACCGATTTTTGTGTGGGTGTGGCGGGATATCCGGAAAAACATATGGAAGCGCCGAGCAGCGAAAGCGACATTCATTTCCTAAAAAAGAAAATAAAAAGCGGCGCCGAATATATAGTGACGCAAATGTTTTTCGACAATGAAAAGTATTTCAAGTTTGTGGAAAAATGTAGGGCTGAGGGCATTACCGTGCCCATTATTCCTGGATTAAAACCCATTTCGGTGACGTCGCATCTCAATGTAATTCCACATCGGTTTAAAGTAGATTTGCCAGATGCGTTGGTAATGGAAATTGTAAAAGCAAAGGATAATAAAGCTGTCCGGCAGATTGGCATTGAATGGTGCGTAAACCAGAGTAACGAACTTGTAAAGGCAGGCGCGCCTTTTCTGCATTACTATTCTATGGGTAAAAGCAGCAATATTAAAGAAATAGCTTCGCAGGTATTTTAAGATTGCTTTATTTTGCGGCGATGTCACGAATTGCGTTTTTGGTAATTTTTCTCACAACGTCTTTTGTTTTTTCTCAGGAAAAAAATAAAGATTTCTTTGTGGACGCAAATTATTTTTACGGCACCATTCTTCGGCACAATAAGGATATTTCACATTTGGTGAAAAATCATCCCGATGGTTTTATTGTTGGTTTCAACCGAAAAACTTACGGAGCGGAGCGTTGGCATCAGGAATATAATTATCCCGATTGGGGTTTTTCATTCGTACATCAAAATGCGCATTACGATGTTTTAGGTGAAAATTATGGACTTTACGGGCATTTCAATTTTTACTTTTTAAAGCGAAATCTTTTCTTCCGAATAGGACAAGGGATTGCCTACAATACCAATCCGTTTGATTTGGAAACGAATTTTAAGAATAACGCTTATGGTACGCATTTGTTGAGTTCTACGTATTTAATGTTGAATTACAACAAACAAAATATTTTCAAAAACTTCGGAGTGCAGGCGGGAATTGCTTTGGTCCACTATTCAAATGGTAATTTTAAGGCGCCCAACTCAAGTACGAATGCTTTTACGTTAAATGTCGGCGTGCAATATTCAGTTTCAGATGAAAAGAATTCGGAATATATTTTGGATTCCCTTCCGAAGAAAATTTCAGAACCCATAAAATACAACTTCGTACTTCGCGGGGGTTTGAATGAAAGTGATTATTTAAATCTTGGACAGCATCCATTTTTTGTAGTTTCGGCCTTTGCAGACAAGCGATTGAGCTATAAAAGTACGCTTCAGTTTGGAGCAGATTATTTCTATTTGCCTTTTTTGAAGAAAGAGATGGAATACCTTTCCGTTGCCTTTCCCAATTTTGGAGTTAAAGGAGATGAAGATTTTAAGCGTGTTGGAATTTTTGCTGGCCATGAACTTCGAATCAATCAATTGGCAGCGGTTTCGCAAGCGGGTTATTATGTTTATTATCCGTATGATTTTGAAGGTAGAACCTATTTTAGGGCTGGTTTGAAATATTACATAACTGATAAACTTTTCAGCGCAATCACTTTAAAATCGCACGGCGCGAAAGTGGAAGGCGTGGAATTTGGCATTGGAGTAAGATTATAAATTATGAAACAATTACTTTTTATCGGCTTTGTTCTTTTGCTAATTTCCTGCAATTCCGAAAATTCTTGGGATTGCATACAAGCTTCGGGAAATTCAGTTTCAAAAGAATATATGGTTTCAGAATTTTCAAAAATCAGGATTGAGGACGATGTTATTTTATATTTAAAACAAGGCGAAACACAATCCGTAATTCTTGAAACCGGCGAAAATCTGTTGAACGATGTTTCCGTGACGATGGAAGCCGAAACGCTGGTTGTAAAAAATCACAATACCTGCAATTTGGTACGGGAATATGGGCTTACCAAAATTTTTGTGACCGCTCCAAACATTACCGAAATCAGGAATAGTTCGGCTTATGATGTAATTGGTGAAGGTATTTTGCATTTTCCAACGCTTACTTTAGTAAGCAATAGCAGTGCCGGGCCTGAAAACATTCGTAAAAGTGGCGATTTTTATCTGAATGTTATTTGCGACGAATTTCGCGTATCGGCCAATGGGCAGAGCGTTTTTTATATTTCAGGAAATACGGGCAAGGCCACTTTAAGTTTTGACGATGAATTTCCACGGTTTGAAGGTGAAAATTTTGCGATTGATGAATTAACGGTTTCACAGAGAAGTGCGAACAAAATGATCGTAAATCCACAGCAAAGTATAGTTGGAAAAATCGTAGCAACGGGTGATATTATTAGCCATAATCGACCTCCAATAATTGATGTTAAAGAATTATTCACTGGCAGGCTAATATTTGAGGATTAGTTTATCTTTACCGGCGTTGAAAAAAATATGAAGCACTTTCTTTCCGTATTAACCATCCTAATTTTTAGTTTTTCACTTTTTTCACAAGAAGAAGAAATGAAGCCCGTTTCTTTGGAGGCCGATTTTTTCTACGGAAGTATACTGGAGCACAACCCAGATATTGAACATTTAATTACAGGGCATCCCACTGGTTTTATTCTTTCATACAATAGGAAAACCTATGGGTTTAATGAATGGGAACGCCGTTACAATTACCCGGATTGGGGTTTTACATTCGCCTATCAAAGCATGCACAACGAGTATTTGGGAGATGTAATGGGTGCGTACGGTCATATAAATTGGTATTTTTTAAACAGGCATTTTATGTTGCAGGTAGGCCAGGGAATTGCTTATACAACAAACCCTTATCACGCAGAATCTAATTTTATTAATAATGCTTACGGAACCCAATTATTAAGTACAACTATTTTAAAAGGAAATTTTGTGCGTGAAAATATTTGGAAGGGACTCGGGTTTCATGCCGGATTTACGCTTTTTCACTATAGCAATGCCAATTTTAAAGCACCCAACAATAGTACAAATACGTTTGCGCTGAACGCGGGAGTTAGCTATCAGTTGGATTACAAAGAATTTCCAGAGTATATCAAAAAAGAGGATTCGCTTAGTAAAACCCACGCCGAACGGGTAAAATTTAATTTTGCTTTTAGAGCTGGGATGAATGAAAGTGATGTGGTGGGGCTGGGACAGGAACCTTTTTACGTTGCCTCTGTTTTTGCAGATAAGCGAATAAATTTTAAAAGTACTTTCACCGCTGGAGTAGATGTTTTTTTCTCGACTTTTTTGAAGGAATTGATTAATTATCGCTCCATTGCCTATCCAGAAGATGGACTTTCCGGTGATGAAGATTATAAACGAGTTGGTGTTTTTGTGGGCCACGAATGGCGTTTTAACAAAGTAGCTTTTGTATCGCAATTGGGTTATTATGTGTATTGGCCCTACGAATTTGAAAACCGAATTTACAACCGTTTGGGGCTGAAAAGATATTTTTTCGACGACAAAATATTTGCCGCCGTTACCGTGCATGCGCATTGGGCAAAAGCGGAAGCAGTAGAGTTTGGTATTGGTTATAGATTATAAAAATTCTGGGATTTTCAGAAATAATAGATATGAGGAATTTTGTTTACGCTTTATTGATTTTGATTTTTGCGGGATGTAGTTCAGACTCCGGTTGGGATTGTATCCAAACAGCGGGGACCATTGTACAAGAAGAAGTGTCGGTTCCCGCTTTCACGAAAATTCTTGTTTGGGAACGCACAAAAGTATATATCCAGCAAGGGGACGTTCAAAAAGTAATGGTAGAAACTGGTGAGAATTTAATGAATGATGTTGAATTTTCCGTAACGGATGGTTTGCTGGAAATACACAATAACAACGGTTGTAATTTGGTTCGCGATTATGAATTGACCAAAGTATATATTACATCTCCCAATATAACCGAAATTCGCAGTAGCACCGGCTATTCAATTGAAAGTATTGGCGTACTTCGTTACCCATCCCTAATGCTTTTATCTGAAGACCAAAAAAACGAGGATCAATATCATATTGATGGCGATTTTAGATTGAGTTTGGATGTGGAGAACTTGAGTGTCATTGCCAATGGACTATCCAAATTTTACCTATCGGGAATTGCGACCAATTCAAATTTTGGTCTTTATGCAGGCGATTGTAGAGTTTATGCTGAAAATTTAACGGTTCAAAATCTCTTTGTTTTCCATAGGAGTACCGGCGAAATGGTGGTGAATCCACAATTGGCCATACGCGGAAAAATAGTTAGTTTGGGCAATGTTATTTCTAAGAATAGGCCGCCTATTGTTGAGGTGGAAGAGCTTTATCGCGGCAAACTTATTTTTGAATAGTCAATTCAGAAAATAATTTTTCGAGAGTAGTATTTTTTTGGTGAAGCTGAAGTATTTTCAAGCCATTATCGTGGGCAAAATCAAAAACCTTTCCGCGCATATCCTGCTCGGTCTCAAAATATAGTTGATACACAAAACCTACCGTATTTTCAACCTTTTCAATCTTTGGAATTTTTTGTAAAGCAATTTCTTCCACCCGATAATCAAATTCTACCTCAATAATTTGCTGTTTGCTATTTTTTAGATCTGCAAGATTTTTATCGAGCACAATTTCACCTTTATTTATTATGATTACGCGGTCGCAAATGGCTTCGACTTCCTGCATAATATGGGTGGAAAGCAAAACCGTTTTTTCTTTCCCCATATTTTTTATTAATTGCCTAATTTCAATTAATTGATTGGGATCCAAACCTGTTGTGGGTTCATCAAGTATCAATACTTCAGGGTTATGCAACAATGCATTTGCAAGACCCACGCGCTGTCGGTATCCCTTGGAAAGTTGGCCAATTTTCTTATTCGCTTCAGGCGTTAATCCCGTTTTTTCAATTACGTTTTCCACTTCAGATTTAGGAATATTATAAATTCCGGCATTAAAAAGAAGGTACTCCCGCACGTACATCTCCAAATAAAGTGGATTGTGCTCGGGTAGATAACCCACGCTTTTTTTTACTTCTATATCATCTTTGGTTACTTCAAAACCATTCACGAATGCATCTCCCTCCGAAGCGGGAAGAAAAGCGGTTAAAATTTTCATCATCGTAGATTTTCCGGCACCATTAGGACCCAGAAAACCAACTATTTCTCCCTTTTCAATAGTAAAAGAAACCTTGTTCAGCGCTTTTTGTTCGCCGTAGGTTTTGGTTATATTTTCTACTTTTATCGACATATATTTACAAAAACAAAACTACGCAAATTTCTCGCGAAGTGTGAGAACTGCACAATTTAAAATTTTTCATAAAACGTTTTCAAGTTCACAATTATTGGCTACTTTAGCGGCTATGATTACGGAACGTATTTACAATTTTTCTAAGGCGTGGCATTTGTTCCAGCACATTCGTTAGTTGGGAATATTGTATTTTAAAATATACTTTTGAAAAGTCCCAGCGTGGGGCTTTTTTTATGAAATTGAATTTATGGAAAATAAAAAAGAAATGCGCAGTTGGTTGGACCAGTTTGGTCTAAGCCACCCACTTGTTATAGCGGGGCCGTGCAGTGCCGAGACTGAGGAGCAGCTTCTTAAAATAGCACATCAGTTGAAGGATACCGATACTTCTGTGTTACGGGCTGGTATTTGGAAACCTCGAACCCGCCCGGGAAATTTTGAGGGCGTGGGCTCTTTGGGCCTGAAATGGCTACAAAGAGCAAAGGAAGAAACAGGACTTCTTATAACCACTGAAGTTGCCAATGCAAATCACGTTGATTTGGCGCTAAAACACGATGTAGATATTTTGTGGATTGGTGCCCGCACAACGGTTTCGCCCTTCATTGTTCAAGAAATTGCCGATGCTGTAAAGGGAACCGATAAAATTGTTTTAGTGAAAAATCCCGTGAACCCAGACTTGGCGCTGTGGTTGGGCGCCGTGGAGAGATTTTACGAAGCTGGAATAAATAAATTGGGCGTAATCCACCGCGGTTTTTCAACTTATGAAAAAACACGTTACCGCAACAATCCGGAATGGCAAATCCCCATCGATCTTCAAAACAGTTTTCCAGACTTACCCCTTATATTGGATCCTTCGCACATTGCGGGCAGACGCGATATTATTTTTGATCTCTGCCAAACAGCTCTCGACCTAAATTACGACGGTTTGATGATTGAAACCCACTCTGATCCAGACAACGCTTGGAGCGATGCCAAACAACAGATTACCCCAAAAGCTTTGGATAAAATGACGGTTGACCTTAAAATAAGAAAGTTGGAGGGGGACGAGGCAGAATTCAACAATCAATTAAATACAATGCGAACCCAAATAGATTTAATTGACGACCAGATTATGGACATGTTGGGCAAACGGATGAAAATAGTAGATAGCATAGGCGCTTTGAAGAAGAAAAACAATGTTGCCATTTTGCAGGTAAAACGCTGGAATGAAGTGCTGGGCCGGATGATTTTGGAAGGTGAGCAAAACAAGCTGAGCGAAGAATTTGTTTTAAAACTGTATAAGGCTATTCACCAAGAATCCATTAACCACCAGAAAAAGGTTATTAATCAATGATCAATTATCAATTATCCGTTATATTGTTTAAAAACTATAACTTTAAACTTATAACTTTGATTCTAAATGAAAGGCCTTGTCTATAAATCTACCGGAAGTTGGTATAGCGTAAAAGCTGAAAACGGCACATTTTACGATTGCCGTATTAAAGGTAAGTTTCGTATTGGGGGTATTAAAAGCACCAATCCGGTAGCGGTGGGTGATCACGTGGATTTTGAAATTGAAAAGAAAGGCGATGACACGGTTGGTGTAATTTCACATATTGATGAACGAAATAATTACATAATCCGTAAATCGGTAAATCTTTCAAAGCAAACCCACATTATTGCTGCGAATATTGATGTGGCTTTTTTGCTTGTAACGTTAAACAATCCACCCACATTTACAACTTTTATCGATCGTTTTTTGGTTACTGCGGAGGCATATCACATTAAAGCTGTTTTGCTTTTCAATAAAATAGACACTTATAACGAAGATGAATTGCTCGAGATAAAATTGCTCGCGGCACTCTACCGAAAAATTGGATACGAGTGTATTGGAATTTCAGCAATAACAGGAAAGAATATTGATAAGGTAAAATTGCTGATGCAGGATAAAGTAACAATGTTTTCAGGCCATAGCGGCGTTGGAAAGTCAACTTTGATAAATGCGATTGAGCCCAATCTGGACTTAAAAACCTCAAAAATATCAGAGCAGCATTTGCAGGGCCAGCACACTACAACCTTTGCTGAAATGTTTGATCTTTCTTTTGGTGGGCAAATTATTGATACTCCCGGAATCAAAGGTTTTGGTGTGGTAGAAATGGACAAGGAAGAATTGGGCGATTATTTTCCAGAGTTTTTCGCACTGAAGAAAAATTGCAAATTCAACAACTGCCTGCATTTGGAAGAACCCCACTGCGCCGTTAAGGAAGCTTTGGAAAATGAGGAAATTGCCTGGTCACGGTACAAAAGTTATTTGCAGATTCTGGAAGGCGAGGAGGATCATTTCAGAAAAGATATTTATAACGAAAAGTGATTTTTCCTATAAGCTATAAGCAAGCAAAATGAATGTTCCAACAATCTAACTATCTAACAATCCAAAAATCCAGCCCCAATGCGCGTTTTAATCCAAAGAGTAAAGCAAGCTTCCGTAACCATTGACGGAAAGGTTTTTTCTGAAATTAAACAGGGGCTTCTTATTTTGCTCGGAATTGAAGCGGAAGATGCGGAGGAAGACATTAACTGGTTGGCAGGAAAAATTGCTCGTTTGCGGATTTTTTCAGATGAAAATGACGCGATGAACCTTTCAGTACAGGATGTAATGGGAGATTGTTTGGTGGTTAGCCAATTCACACTTCACGCAAACACCAAAAAAGGAAATCGGCCTTCTTTCATAAATGCCGCTAAACCGGAAATAGCCATCCCGCTCTATAAAAAATTTATACTTCAACTGGAAAAGGAAACCAGTAAAAATGTGAAGATGGGAAGTTTTGGTGCCATGATGGATGTGGCGTTGATAAACGACGGGCCGGTCACAATTTGGATGGATTCAAAAAAAAGAGAATAATTTCCTTAACTTTTTTTTAACTTTTCGAAAATTTTATATATTGCCGGGCAATAAATTGAATCAATGAAAAAGCTGTTTTGTGTGGCCATATTTTTGTGCTCGGTCCATATATTCTCCCAGAAAAATTATTCCATCGCATCCATTTCCCCAGAACTCACCGAATATTCCAACAGTGTGCTCATTGATGAATTGGTTGAAATTGATGTTACCAACATCAATAAATTAAAACAGAAAAATCATCGGGTAATTGCGATCCTAAATAAATTGGGCGATGGCGACACTCGACTTCATGAGTTTTACGATGAAAATTCAACCGTAAAGGATATTGAAGTTAGGATATATAATGCCTCTGGAAAGCAAATAGAACACTTCAAAAAGAAGGATTTTATGGATGTGAGCCGAACGGGAACCAGTATTTACAGTGATGACAGAATGTTGGGCGTAAAATATACGCCTACCACTTATCCCTATATTGTGGTTTACAGCAGTGAAAGGGAAACGGGCGATACCGCTTTTTTAAGTCCGTGGTATCCTTTAAATGGGTATGCTGAAAGTACCCAAAAGAGTGTGTTGAAAATTAAGTTTGACCCCTTAAACAAGCCCAAATACAAACCTCAAAATTTAGAAGGTTTTGACATAACCATTTCTGAAACCCCTGAAGAATTAACCTTTTCCGCAACAAATCTTTCTGCAATTCGCTATGAGGAGCACAGCGCATCGATGAGTAAAATATTCCCCATAATTTTCGTAGCGCTAAACAATTTTAAATTAAAGGGAACTGCTGGTTCGGGAAAGGATTGGCAGCAATTTGGAAGCTGGATGAATAAAAGCTTGCTTTCAGAAGTTAGCGAACTACCGGAAGGTACTTTGGCGCGCGTAAAAAATCTTGTGGCAAATGAAACCACTAACGAAGGCAAGGCACGAAAAATTTACCAATATGTTCAAGATAAGGTTCGGTACATAAGTATTCAAATTGGTATAGGTGGATGGAAACCTATGCTAGCCTCAGATGTAGACAAATTGAGTTATGGCGATTGCAAGGCATTGACAAATTATACAAAGGCGCTTTTGGATGCCGTGGGCGTTCCATCATATTATACAGTGGTATATGGCGATGAAACAGAGTGGGATATAATGGAAGATTTTTCGTCTTTACAGGGAAACCATATAATTTTAGGAATACCGGATAATGAGGAAATTACATGGCTGGAATGTACCAGCCAGGATACGCCCTATGGCTATATTGGTGATTTTACGGACGATAGGGATGTATTGATAATTACACCGGAAGGTGGAAAAATTGCCCACACCAAAATTTATGAAACTGAGGAAAATACCCAAGCTAACGTTTCAAATATAAAAGTAGATGCAAAAGGTAATGTTGTCGCAAATCTTAAGAGTGTTTCAAAAGGGTTGCAGTACGATGGAAAATATTTACTTCCAAAACAGAAACAGGAAGATCTAGATCAATATTACAAAAAGAAATGGAGCTATATCAATGGTTTTTCAATTGCGGATGTGCAGCTCACTAACGAGAGGGAAACTGTAGTTTTCACTGAGGAATTGGTACTCAATATTCCAAACTATGCAAATCCGGTGGGGAATGATTATCTTTTTTGTGCCAATATTTTTAACCAAAACCAACACATCCCTCCCCGAATTGAGAGCCGTAAACAAAATTTATATATCGATAACGGATATATACAGACCGATACGGTGGAGGTTGAAATTCCGGAAAATTTTATAATCGATGGCCTTCCAGAAGAGGCCGTTCTGGAAACCAAATTCGGAAAATATCAAATGAGCTTCACCAATGCTGATGATAAATTAATTTATACCCGGCGAATACTCATAAACAAAGGCGAGTACCTTCCTTCCGAATATGAAAATTACCGTGATTTTCTTAGGAACATTACCCGATTGGATAAAACAAAAATACTTTTAAAACAAAACGTTCAATAAACACCAACCATATGAAATCAAGTCTAATTACATTTATTGCAATATTGTGCTTTGTGGGCACAACAGAAGCCCAAAACTATAAATTTGGAAAAGTGTCCAAAGAAGAATTGCTGCAGAAAGAACACCCAAATAATCCCACGGCCGATGCCGCCATTTTATATAGAGAAACAAAAACCGATTTTCAGTACACACAAGATTCGGGTTGGTATATGGTGACAGATTATTTTGAACGTGTAAAAATATATAACAAAGAAGGCTTTGATTGGGCAAATGCTACTATAGACCTTTATAAAGGTGATGGCGAGGACAAATTAATTGGGCTGAAAGGATATACATATTACTTAGATGCAGATGGAAAAATAGAAGAAGTAAAGTTGCGAAACGATGGAATTTTTGAAGAGGAGACCGCAAAATTTCTTACCAGAACAAAAATCACAATGCCCGATGTTCGTGAAGGTTGCATTATTGAATATAAGTATACCATAAATTCCCCTTTTATATTTCATATAGATGAATTCAGGTTTCAGGAAACAATTCCTGTGGACAAGGTAAATGTTACTTTTACCTCCCCAGAATACTTCGTGTACAAAAGCCATCAAAGAGGTTGGGTTCCCTATAAAGTTGATAGGGAAACCAGGGAAAGAACGATGAGCTACAGACAGACCAGCCTTGATATAAAGGCTTTTTCCGGAGCTGGACTTCCAGAAACGACAACTCGTGAAGTAAAATTTAAAGAAGACACCTATACGGTAAATGTAGAAAATGTTCCTGCCCTAAAGGAGGAAGCTTATGTAGGTAATCTCAATAATTATTCAACCGCGTTACAGTTTGAAATGAGTTATATGGATTTTCCAGGTAGCCCTTTAAAAACGTACTCCACTACTTGGGAGGACGTATCAAAAAGCATCTATAGGGTAGATAACTTTGGTCTCGAACTGGAGCGCAACAACTATTTTGAAAACGATATCGACAATATTTTAAGTGGAGTAACCAAGCCTGAAGAGAAAGTTGGAAGAATTTTCTCTTACGTTTTAAACAAGATGAACTGGAACGGTTACGCTGGTTTTTATTCAAATGATGGGGTAAAGTCTGCATATAAAAAAGGTTCGGGCAATGTAGCTGAAATTAATTTGATGCTGGTTGCCATGTTGCGGTATGCCAATTTAGATGCAAATCCTGTATTGGTTAGTACCAAATCGCACGGTATCCCGCTTTTTCCAACACGTAACGGATTTAATTATGTGATTGCGGCGGTGCAATTTCCTCAGGGAATATTGTTGCTGGATGCCACAAATAAGGATGCTGAAATAGGCGTGCTAAAGTCCGAAGTGCTGAATTGGCAAGGCCGCATCATAAAAAAGGACGGTTCTTCTGGTTGGGTATCATTAAGCTCGATGGTTCCAGCGGTAAAGAGCGCAATGGTAAATGCCGAAATAAAGCCCGATCATTCCATTTCGGGGAAAGTGCAGAATAGATTTACTGGTAATTATGCCTTTAAATACAGAACCGAATATAAAAGTTTGAATGAAGATGCGCAGCGCAAGGCAATAGAAAAGGACGCTAATCAAGCCGAACTTTCCAATCTTCATTTTGAAAATTTAAATAAACTGGGTGAACCAGTGTCCTTGGAATATGATTTTGAATCCATGGATGCGGTAGAGGATGTTGCTGGCAAATTATATTTTTCACCAATGATCTTTATGGCAACCACAGAAAACCCATTCCTTTCGGAAACCCGTTTATATCCTATTGATTTTGGATTCCCAATGAAAAACCGCTATATTTTAAATATTGAAATTCCTGAAGGGTATAATGTAGAGTCAATACCGGAGAATTCAGTTTTTAATTTAGGCGAAAATACAGGTAGTTTCCGCTATTTAATTTCCCAGATTGGTAACAAACTTCAACTTTCTGTTGAATTTTCCATCAATAAATCTTTTATAGCTGCCGAGGAATACGGAAATTTGAAGAAATTTTTTGAACTTTTAATCGCAAAGGAAAACGAAAAAGTAGTACTTTCAAAAGCATAATGGACATTAAAAACGCACAACAGGCGGTAGATACTTGGATAAAGGAACACGGCGTTCGCTATTTTAATGAACTTACCAATATGGCGCAGCTCACCGAGGAAGTGGGTGAAGTGGCCCGTATCATAGCCCGCCGCTATGGCGAACAAAGTGAAAAGGAAAGCGACAAAAACAAAGATTTGGGCGAAGAGCTTGCAGATGTTATTTTTGTAGTGCTCTGTCTTGCAAATCAAACTGGCGTTGACCTTGAAAAAGCTTTTCAGCAGAAACTGGAGCTTAAAACCAAGCGCGACCACAAAAGGCACCACAACAATGATAAATTGAAATAAATGTTCAAAAAGGTTATAAATACAAAGGGATTTTGGAAATCTGTATTTGCGTTGGCAATGGCGTTCGTGGTACTGTTTGCACTTATAAAATGGGCCATTGAAGGTTTTGAAATAGCATATTTCACCGAAAGAAATCCAATATTTTTTTTCCTTACCCTTTTGTTGGCCGGTTTTGTTTATGGTTTCTTTGTCACCTTCGGAAAGTTTAAAAGTAAGCTCAAAGAAAAGAATTCTGGGCAATGAAAGCCATTCTTAAAAACGGAGAATTTCCTTCAAAAAATATCAAAATATACATTGGCGGCTCAAAAAGTGAATCGAACCGCCTGTTGATTCTGCAGGCACAATTTCCAAATCTGTCCATTGAAAATCTATCAAAAAGTGATGATACCGTCGTGCTGCAAAACGCATTAAAAATCACTGATGGAACAGTAGATGTTCACCATGCTGGCACCGCAATGCGATTTTTAACGGCATATTTTTCGGCAAAAGAAGGAGCAGATGTTTTGTTAACCGGAAGCCCTCGCATGCAGGAACGGCCCATTAGCATTTTAGTTGAGGCGCTGCGAAGTTTGGGAGCGGTTATTGAATATGCAAATAATGAAGGTTTTCCACCATTAAAAATAAAAGGAAAAAGACTTCAAAAAGCCGAAGTAGCTATAAAAGCAGATGTAAGTAGCCAGTACATTTCGGCATTATTGCTTGTGGCACCCATGCTTCCAAATGGGTTGAAAATTTCCTTAACGGGAAAGATTACTTCCGTTCCTTACATTGAAATGACGCTTTCGCTCTTGAAAAGTATAGGAATTAAAAGCAGTTTCAGCAATAATACAATTACCGTTTCAAGCACGGAAAAGGTTGAAAACAATAAATTGATTGTTGAATCGGACTGGAGCTCGGTATCGTATTTTTATAGTTTGGTGGCACTTTCGGAAAATCTCGAAATAGAATTAGGTAATTTTTCCGAAGAAAGTTTGCAGGGTGATGCCGCTTTGGTGCAGATTTATAGTTCACTCGGCGTGCATACCGTTTTCAATTCGTCAGAAAAAACTATTGCCATTTCAAAAACAAATAATGAACTGCCAGATTCCTTACTGCTCGATTTGGTGAACACGCCAGATTTGGCGCAGACCGTTGCCGTAACATGTTTTGGCTTGGGAATTAGTTGCAGACTTACCGGATTGCAAACCCTAAAAATTAAGGAAACCGACAGACTTTTAGCCTTGAAAAACGAATTGGAGAAATTGGGCGCTACAGTGCAGGTTGATGAAAATTCGCTAAACCTTGAAAAATCTTCGCAAATACATTTTAATAAAATTATTGAAACATATCAAGACCATCGAATGGCAATGGCTTTTGCGCCCTTGGCTTTAAAAGCGGGGCTAACTATAAATAATGCCGAAGTAGTTTCAAAATCATACCCAAATTTCTGGAAAGATTTGCAAAAAGTGGGTGTTTATTGTGTATTGAAAAGCTCCTGAAATCTTCGTTAAACCGCATCCTACTGCAATTGCAGAATATTTCCAAATAATAAACCTTCATTTACTTGACATCGCCTATTTGGAGGTTGTATATTTGCAGCCTTTTAAAATATAAAGACACACCGCATTATGGGAATGAAACTTTCAAATTTCAACTTTAACCTTCCAGAGGAATTATTGGCTGAATATCCAGCTCCAAACCGTGACGAATCGCGTTTAATGGTTCTGGACAGAAAAACCAAAACCATCGAACATAAAATGTTCAAGGATCTAATCGATTATTTTGAGGAAGACGATGTTTTGGTAACCAATAATACAAAGGTTTTCCCTGCGCGTTTGTTTGGGAATAAAGAAAAAACCGGCGCGCGTATTGAAGTTTTCCTTTTAAGGGAATTGAATCCCGAAACCCGTCTTTGGGACGTTTTGGTAGATCCGGCCCGAAAAATAAGAATAGGGAACAAGCTGTATTTTGGGGATGATGAAACCCTTGTGGCAGAAGTTATAGATAATACAACATCGCGCGGAAGAACGCTTCGTTTTCTTTTTGACGGCTCTTACGAGGAATTCAGAAACAAATTGACGGAACTGGGTGAAACACCGCTTCCCAAGTATATAAAGAGAGAAGTAGAGCCAGAGGATGCAGAGCGTTACCAAACGATTTTCGCCAAAAACGAAGGAGCCGTTGCTGCGCCCACTGCAGGATTGCATTTCTCAAAACATCTTTTGAAACGTCTTGAAATAAAAGGAGTAAACGTGGCAGAAGTTACACTTCACGTAGGTTTGGGAACCTTTAGCTCGGTTGAGGTTGAGGATCTTTCAAAGCACAAGATGGATTCTGAAGAGATGGAAATAGACCCACAAGCGGTAGGGATTATAAATAGTGGTATTCAAAAGAAAAAACGTGTTTGTGCCATAGGAACGACAGCAATGCGTGCGCTGGAAAGTTCGGTTTCTTCAAACCATACTTTAAACGCATATAAAGGTTGGACCAATAAATTTATATTTCCTCCCTATGATTTCAGTATTGCCAATGCTATGGTTACCAATTTCCACACTCCAAAATCTACTTTATTGATGATGGTTTCCGCATTTGCCGGGCACGATTTCATAAAGGAAGCTTATGCTGAGGCAATTAAGGAAAAATATAGATTTTATACCTATGGCGATGCCATGTTAATTATCTAAAAATAAGCTACTGAAGCTACAAAATCCCGACACAGTTCGGGATTTTTTAATTTATGGGCAATAGGTTTTCAAAATTCAAAATAATACTATACCTTAGACTTCCTTATTGTAATATTAACAAGGTTCTTGAATGAAAAAAACTTTACTTTTCTTCTTTTTTAGTTTTTTATTTTTGAACGCCTTTCCACAGGGTGATGAGGAAAATTTGCCTGAAAGTTGGGATTTTAATTTAACCAAATATCCTAATATTGTTAGACTTCCGCAGCTAGATTTTGAAATTATAAAGCAACAGGATAGCATAAACGACCTAGATAAAAGTATGCCTTGGCGTTATGGGATAGAGAGAAATGTTGCCATAAACATGGAAACAGGCGGACTTTGGACCGTTCTTCCAAATGGTGGTAAAATTTGGCAGGCCACAATAAAATCACCAGAAGCGCTTAATATGAGCGTAAATTTTGACAATTTCTTCTTACCGGCTGGTGCGCGTCTACAGTTATACAATCAAAACCGTTCCGATATTACGCGCACCTATACCAATTCCCAAAACCGAACAAATGGCCAAGTGGGATCATGGTTTGTGGAAGGAGATATTATTTGGATAGAGTATTATCAGCCACCACAGGTTAATGGAAGGCCACAACTTCAAATTACCAGTGTTATCCACGGTTATCGAATGGGACGCGTGAGCGCTTTAATTGATGGCGGGCGTGGTATAAATAACTCTGGAGAATGCAATTACGATGTAAACTGTCCCGTGGGAAATGACTTTGACCAAAATAAAGAGGTTGTTAAAAAAGCTGTCGCGTTGCTGAATTTGGGCAATGGGTATTTATGCTCTGCTGCGTTATTGAATAATGCTCAAAATAATAAAACACCGTATTTGTTAACGGCGAACCATTGTTTGGAAAATAGCAATCCCGCACTTTGGAGTGTTCGTTTTAATTGGGTGAGTCCGTCCCCTGTTTGTGGAACAGGGGGAGAAAGCGGTGATATTCAAACGAATTTTACTATTAGCGGTGCAGAACTTAGAGCAAATAATAGCTTTAGTGACTTTGCCCTTGTGGAACTTTATGACGCAATTCCCGAATCTTGGGATGTAGTATTTGCCGGCTGGGATAACACCGATAATAATCCTGCGTTTGAAGTGGGAATACACCATCCCCAGGGAGACATTATGAAAATATGCCGAGATGATTCTGGGGCACAAAAAGTTGATGCCAATGGAACGCAAGTTTGGCTTATAGGTGGCGGCACCCACGGCACGGGAGATGGGTGGGAAATAGGAACTACTGAAAGCGGATCGTCCGGATCGCCTTTATTTAACGAAAATGCAAAAATAATTGGGCAGTTATATGCAGGACAATCTGCCTGTATTGGCCAGGAAAATAATCGTGAATACGATATTTACGGAAGATTTGCAGTTTCCTGGCGAGCAGGTAATTCACCACAAACGCGACTGCAAGATTGGTTAGATCCCAATAATACGGGAATAACATCCATTGAAACGCTGCAAAATATTTTGAACGTGCCGGATTTTGAACTTATCGGCGACCTTAAAATCTATCCCAATCCAGCAAGCACTTCTATTACAGTAATGAACAATAGATATCCGCACCTGTCCTATCAATTTATAAATGTAATGGGGCAACGTTTGCATTCAGGTCATTTATCCAATACTATGAATACCATTGCTGTTGACAATCTTTCAGAAGGTGTTTATTTTCTATATTTAATAGATGAGGATAGCAAGGATTCAATCACCAAAAAAATTATAATTAAAAAATAAACCTTAATTCTATTTATCCAAAGAGCCTCTATTCTGTAAAGGAAAGGGGCTTTTTTCTTTAAAATACAGTAATTTTGCACGATGGTTTCAGAGAAAAAAGACATAAGGGCACTTTCAAAAGAAGAACTGCGAAGTTTTTTTGAAAGTATTGGTGATAAAGCTTTTCGCGGAAGCCAGGTTTACGATTGGCTTTGGAATAAGGGAATTCACAATTTTGATGATATGACCAATCTTTCCAAGGAAACCCGCGCCCATCTCAATGCAAATTTCGTAATCAACCATATTAAGGTTGACCAAATTCAAAAAAGCAGCGACGGAACGATAAAAAATGCCGTAAAACTGCATGATGATTTTGTGGTGGAATCAGTTTTGATTCCCACAAAAAAAAGAACAACGGCCTGCGTTTCCTCTCAAGTGGGCTGCAGTTTGGATTGTACCTTTTGTGCCACCGCCCGGCTGAAAAGAATGCGTAACCTAAACCCCGATGAAATTTACGATCAAGTAGTGGCAATAGATAAGGAAAGCCGATTGTACCACGACAAACCGCTTTCAAATATTGTTTTTATGGGAATGGGCGAACCGCTTATGAATTATAAAAACGTACTGGATTCCATAGAGAAAATTACTTCAGAAGAAGGTTTGGGTATGTCTCCAAAAAGAATTGTGGTTTCTACTTCCGGCGTGCCGAAAATGATTAAAAAATTGGCAGATGACGGGGTTAAATTCAATCTTGCCGTTTCACTGCATTCCGCAATTCAGGAAACACGGGAGCAGATCATGCCTTTTGCGAAAAACTTCACATTGCCAGATTTAAGGGAATCGTTGGAATATTGGTACAGCAAAACAAAACGCAAAATAACCTACGAATACATTGTTTGGAAAGGTATAAACGATAAATGGGTCGATATTGAAGCGTTGGTCACTTTTTGCAAGTACGTACCCTGCAAAGTAAATATAATAGAGTATAACCCAATCGACGATGGTCACTTTCAGCAAGCTTCTTCCTCGGTAATAGAAGATTATCTTCAAGCGTTGGAACACGAAAGAATACCAGTAACAGTTAGAAGAAGTAGAGGAAAGGATATTGACGCAGCCTGTGGGCAGTTGGCAAACAAACAATAAAAAAGAGCGGCAATTGCCGCTCTTTTCAATTCAGTATAAAACTTAAATTAGTTTTTTACAATTCTGAAAGTTTTAGTTGCTCCATCGATAGTAACAGAAGCAATGTAAACACCAGACTGAAGTCCAGAAATGCTTACAGTTTCGTTGTTGCTAGCTAGTTTTTGTGAAACCACTTCTTGACCTAACATGTTATAAAGAGCCACACGCTCCATAGCAGTGTTAGCAGAAAGAGTCAATTGACCGTTTGCAATAAAATATTTAAAACCTTTGAAAGCTTCATCGTTCACGCTCAAAACATCAGCTGTTACTTTAAAATCATCAACTTGGAAACCAAATTGGTCAGCAGCTACATGGTTAATCGCGATATACACATCTTGTCCTGCATAATTATCAAGATCAAATGTGAATTCTTCCCATTCAATTGCTTGAGGAACTAAACCACCTTCAATTTCTGAAAAGTTATTTGGGTCAGTATCAACAGTAGAAACTAAAACTCTAAAAGTTTCTTGAGAAAATGTAGCGTCTGCTGCTTTAGCCCAAAAAGATAACATATTTCCAGCTGCTCCAAGAGTCATTTGTGGAGAAATAAGCCAATCATTGTTGGCATTAGTTGTTCCGTCTGGTACTGCAGCAAAAGATGTCATTGCTTTTACACCACTGTATGCAGACCAATCAGAATCAGGTGTTGGATCTAATGGAGGATTAGTTGCAGTGGAATTGAAAACTATAAAAGCTCCAGTGTACCCAGAATTGTCAAAAGTAATACCTGTAAAGCCATAGGTTGGTAAAAGGTCAAGATCCACTAAAGTCCAGTCTCCAACGTTTTCAATAATGAAGTCATCATAAGCTTCGAAATCGTCTTCAAAAATTGTTGTCTGCGCATTCATAGCAAAGCCGGCAAATAATGCGGCCAATAATGTAATTTTTTTCATTGTAATAATATTAATTAGGGTTAAAATAATAATTTTCTCAAAAATATAATTTAGCCCTCTGTTTACGCGCACTTTCAGACCACTTTAACGCCTTTTAAAATATGTTTACAATATTTCCATAATATTAAATTATCCGCACTATTATTAACAGCTTCTTAGAAAAATATCTTTTTTTAAGGAATTACTTTGTCATTTTCTTTTTTGATGAAAAAAAGGTCTCTATAAAATAATGTTAAATATTCCTTTTAGATAGTAATACTCGTTTTCTGCAAATGGAAAATCAGTAAAAAACCATCGTTCATTTTTAACTATCTTTGAGCCTTTATGAAGATAGTTTCGCGTATTAAACTTCCCATTGAAGCAGAAATGGAACTTTTTGAAAAAAAGTTCTCCGCTTCCATGTCTTCCAAAGTCTCCCTTCTTAACAGAATTACACATTATGTAGTAAACCGAAAAGGAAAACAGATGCGCCCCATGTTCGTTTTCCTCATCGCTAAAATGACCGGAAATGGCGAAGTAAACGAACGCACTTACCGTGGCGCTTCTGTTATCGAGCTTATCCACACCGCAACTTTGGTGCATGACGATGTGGTGGACGACAGCAACCGCCGCCGAGGCTTCTTTTCCATCAATGCACTTTGGAAAAACAAAATAGCCGTGCTCGTGGGCGATTATCTGTTGTCAAAAGGACTACTGCTTTCCATAGACAATGATGATTTTGATCTTCTGAAAATAATCTCCGTAGCCGTACGCGAAATGAGCGAGGGCGAATTGCTACAGATTGAAAAAGCCCGAAGACTCGATATTACCGAAGAAATCTATTTTGAAATTATCCGCCAAAAAACCGCAACTTTAATAGCCGCCTGCTGTGCCATGGGCGCCCGCTCCGTAATGGCTCCCGACGAAGAAGTTGAAAAAATGCGCAAATTCGGTGAGCTTATTGGTACCGCTTTCCAAATAAAGGACGACCTATTTGATTATGGCAACGAGCGAATTGGCAAGCCTACGGGCATCGATATTAAGGAGCAGAAAATGACGCTTCCTTTAATATATGCCTTAAATAATGCTACATCCGAAGAAAAAAAATGGCTCATCAATTCCGTTAAAAACCATAATAAGGACAAACAGCGAGTTAATGAAGTTATCACTTTTGTAAAAAACAACGGCGGTCTGGATTATGCGGTTGCCAAAATGAAGGAATTCCAGCAGCAAGCGCTTCAGCTTCTGGAAATTTATCCCGCTTCGCCTTATAAGGAATCACTGGAATTGATGGTGAATTACGTTATTGATAGGAAAAAGTAAATATGTGAATTCGTGAATAAGTGGATTCGTTAATTTGTGTTTTTTAATTTCTATGATGTCATCCTAAGCTTGTTTAAGAACTGAAACCAGAAATTTTTTCAACCCCAGGCAACCATCTTTCCAAAACATGCGTCTATTAAAATAGAAGCGTTTAACAGCGAAGCTTATTTTGAAAATTATACCCTTACATAAAAACTATTCAAAATTAATTGAAAAGGCGTCCCAAGGCGACCGTAGAGCACAGCATCAATTATTTGAAATGTTTTCGCCAAAAATGCTGGGCGTGTGCAGGCAGTATTTAAAAAATAATGATTTAGCTGAAGAAGTAATGCTTTCGGGATTTTTTAAGGTTTTTACACATTTAGGTGATTTCAAAAACGAAGGAAGTTTTGAAGGGTGGATTCGAAGAATTATGGTGAATGAAAGTATTTCGCAACTGCGGAAGGACAAAAAACTGCACTTCATTTCCGAAGCCGAAATAGAGAATACAACAGAACATTCCACTTACATTGAAACCGAACTGGAAACAGTGGAAATTCAAAAAATGTTTGACAGCCTGCCCGATGGTTATAAAACGGTTTTTGTGCTCTACGCGGTAGAGGGCTACAAGCACGGGGAAATTGCCGAGCTCCTGCAGATCAGCGAGAATACATCGAAAACCCAACTTTTCAAAGCCCGTAAAATGCTTCAAACTATGGTAAAACAACGAAATAATTTAAGCTATGGCACCCTATAAACTGGAAGACAACATTCGCGAAAAGATGGAGGCGAGGGAGCTAAAACCCTCTGATGACGCCTGGAAAAAACTGCAGTCAAAATTAGATGCCGAACAACCCAAAAAGAGAAATCATTTTTGGTTGTATGCCGCAGCAAGTTTTGTGGGGCTATTGATTGCTGCTTCAATCTTTTTTAGCAAAAACACTGAGGAAGTAAACACACAAATAGTAAATGAAAATATAGAACAGCCTAAAGTTGAAAAGAAAACCCACATAGTTCCGCAATCGATGGACAGCAGTAGAGAAGTTGTTTCGGAAGAAAATGCTCCGGAAAAGAAGAGCGAAAAGAAACAAATTCAGAATTCAAATAAATCGAAACTTCCTTCGCAGATGCAACAGCCTAATGGAACAAAAAAATCTACCGTTGACAAAAAGATTCAAAATACCGATGCCATCGCGACACAAACGGAAACAAAAACAAAACAACCCATAAAAGCCGAAAAGCCCATTCTTTCTGATGATGACAAAATTTTTAGCACCAAAGTAGCTGAAGTTGTTGCCTCCGTAAAAAAGCTTCAGGAAAGAAACACTACAATTACCGCCACCGAAGTTGAAGCATTACTCAACAATGCCCGCCGCGATATTCAAACCCAGCGCATTCTCAACAATCCAAAAGTGGATGCCATGGCACTGCTAGAGGATGTGGAGTGGGAGTTGGAAAAAAGTTTTCGCGACAAGGTTTTTGACGCCCTAGGCGAAGGTTTCAATAAAATAAGGACCGCGGTTTCGGAAAGAAACGAGTAGACAATTTCACAATAATCATTCATCAATAATTCATCATTAATCAAAAATCGAACACTTATGAAATTAATTACATTTACAACCGCCCTCGCGCTTTGGCTGCTTGCCGGAATTTATGCCCAGGCTCAGGAAAACGACCACGACACTCAAACTTCCGTGGAGCGGCTCAATTCCTTTAGGGAAACCATTATTCAGGAGGAAAAGGACGCACTAAAGGCCAGTGTTGAAAATATAAACCAGCGTGTTGAAGATGGAAACATCACCGAAGCGGAAGCGGAAACCCTTAAACAAGAGCTTGCAGAAAAACATGCGCTGAATATTGAAAACCGTTTGGCAATTATAGATAATAAAGTAGCGCTCTTGCAACGTAATGGAAAGGTGGACGAAGACGAGGACAGTCAAATTATATTCCGATTCGGTTCTTCCGGCAAGGATAATGAAAATGACAACGTACTCTATATTGGTCCTAAAAACCAAAAACGCAAATACGACCGCCGCACTTCCTCAGATCTTGTTTTTGCCTTTGGTCTCAACAATGTAATTACCGAAGGCGAATCGTTGCAGGATTCAGATTTTAAAGTTGCCGGCAGTCGTTTTGCCGAACTTGGCTGGGCGTGGAAAACCCGCGTGTTCAAAAATACAAATTGGTTGCGCGTTAAATATGGTCTTTCCTTTCAATTTAACGGTTTAAAACCAACCGACAACCGTTTTTATGTAGATACGGGAGAACAGACCGAACTTCAGGAATACCCATTGAATCTCGATAAATCAAAGTTTAGAATGGATAATTTGGTAGTGCCATTTCATTTTGAATTTGGCCCTTCAAAAAAGATAGAACACGATGAATATTTCCGTTATTCAACCGAAAATCAGATAAAAGTTGGTCTTGGTGGTTATGCAGGAATCAATCTGGGCGCTCGTCAAAAATTAAAATTTGAAGAAGATGGTGAAGACCAAAAACTAAAGTTGAAAGCAGATTACAATACCAACAAATTTATTTACGGGCTCAGCGGTTATATTGGTTGGCAGGGTGTGGCAGTGTATGCCAAATATGATCTCAATACCATTTTCAAAAACAACCCAGTAGACCAGCGCAACGTTTCCCTCGGACTTCGTTTTGATATGGATTAGCCAAGCATCGTTTCATTATTCGTTGTTTAAAACCTGTGCGGATTTTTAAAATTCGTGCGGGTTTCTTTTTTTAATATCCCTATTTTTACACTTCAAAAATCTTACAGTCCAACAATCTAAAAATCCAGCAATCTGATCTCCAAAACCACCATAGACAATGTCTTTGAAACCGCCCGCGTAGAGGAGGTTATTGGCGATTTTGTTCAGCTGAAAAAATCCGGGAGCAACTTTAAAGGCTTAAGTCCCTTTACCGATGAGCGTTCGCCGAGTTTTATGGTGAGTCCGGTGAAACAAATTTGGAAAGATTTCAGTAGTGGAAAAGGAGGAAACGTTGTTGCTTTTTTGATGGAGCATGAACATTTCACCTATCCGGAAGCTATAAAATATTTGGCAAAAAAATACGGAATAGAGGTTGAGGAAACTGAGCAAACTACCGAAGACATAGAGCAGGCTAACGAACGCGAGAGTTTGTATTTGGTGAGTGAATTTGCGAAAAATTACCTCCACAACACATTGGTAAAAACCGAAGAAGGAAAAGCCATCGGACTTTCCTATTTCAAGGAACGCGGTTTTACCGATGAAACCATTGCAAAATTTGAACTCGGGTATTCGCCAGATTCTTGGGACGCCTTCACCAGCCACGCCATAAGAAAAGGCTACAAGCTTGAGTTTTTGGAAAAGACAGGTTTGACCATTGTAAAAGAGGAAAAACAATTTGACCGTTTTAAGGGAAGGGTGATGTTCCCAATCCTTAGTATGAGCGGGCGTACGCTTGGTTTTGGGGGGCGTATTTTAACTTCAGACAAAAAAGCGGCGAAATATTTAAACTCTCCCGAAAGCGATATTTACCATAAAAGCAAAGTGCTTTACGGAATTTTTCATGCAAAGCAAAGCATCGCCAAAGAAGACAATTGCTATTTGGTGGAAGGTTATACCGATGTTATCCAATTTTATCAAACGGGCATTCACAACGTTGTTTCTTCTTCCGGGACCGCTCTTACTTCAGAGCAAATTCGGCTTATAAACCGGCTCACAAAAAATATAACGGTACTTTTTGATGGAGACGCGGCTGGACTTCGCGCATCGCTTCGCGGCATCGATCTGATTTTAGAACAGGGAATGAACGTAAAAATCTGCACCTTTCCGGAAGGCGAGGATCCAGATAGTTTTTCGCGTAAAAATTCTCTTGAAGAGCTCACGCTTTATTTGGAAGAAAACGCTAAGGATTTCATCACTTTTAAAGCGTCGTTGCTAGCAAATGAAGCAAAAAATGATCCCATAAAAAAGAGCGAAACCATTCACGATATGGTTAATAGCATCGCAAAAATTCCGGATGTTATAAAACGCGAAGTGTATATAAAGGAATGTTCGCGGATTATGGATATTTCAGAGCAAGTGCTTTTTAATACCTTGGCGCAGATTTTTCAGAAGGAAAGAAAGGAAACTTCCAAAAAAGCGGAAACGCCCCAACAAGCATTTGAAGTAATTCCTTCAGAAAAAAAAATAGAAAAAGTAGATGTTCAACTTCAGTTGGAGCAAAAATTAATTGAGCTATTGTTGCTATACGGAAATGTAGAGGAAGATTTTGAGGAATTAATTTTGGAAGCAGATGAAAAAGGAGAAATTACTTTAAGGCCAGAAATCCACAAATCACGCGTTTTTGAAAAAATATATTTGGATTTGCAGGAAGATGAGATTGAATTTACAAATCCAGAGTTTAAGGAATTGTATTTTGAAGTGGTAAATCGATTCAATCAAAATCCAGAAGCAAAGGCCGAAACTTTTATAAATGAATTACAGCCCGAAATGGCTTCTGCGGTCACACATATTTTGATGGAAGAGGAGCGTTATGTACTTCACGATTGGGAACGAATGGAAATTTATGTGAAGGAAAAAGAGCAAACTATTGCTCAAATGGTAAGTGAAACAATACTAAATCTGCGCCGCCATTTAGTTTCACAAAAAATAAACGAGCTTTCCGAAACAATGAAGCGTGAAGACAACCTTGAAAAAGAATCAGGCCTTCAGGAAATAGTGGATTATTTAAGCCTAAAAAAAGTACTATCCAACAAACTAAACCGGGTTTTATAGTTTAGGTAAACTGAAACATGCGAGCTTGGTTTATCAATTCGGCTAAACTTGTAACGTTTAGTTTCTTCAGCAGCCTTGTTTTGTAAGTGCTTACGGTTTTTTCGTTAATTTCTAAAAGCGACGCTATATCTTTATTTCGCTTACCGTTGGAAAGAAGATTCAATACCTCAATCTCACGTGCCGAAAGCTTTTTGTACCGACCAACAATTGTGTTATCGTTTACGGAACGACTGCTGAAAGCTGCGGCAAGCTCATCGTTCAAATAAATGCCTCCAAGGGAAATACGTTTTATTGCATTTAGAAATTCTTCTGTAGATGATGTTTTTGGAATATAGCCCGCAGCACCGGATTTTATGGAACGGAGTGCATAAATTTCTTCGGGATGGGATGAAAAAATCGCGATTTTAGTTTTTGGAAATTCTTCACGGATACTGCGGAGGGCGTGAAAACCATTAATTTCAGGAATGTTCAATTCCAAAATTAAAATATCGGGGCGTTCTTCTTCAAGACATCTCAATAATTCCGATCCGCGGGAGACTTTGCCAACAATGTTATACTCATTTGTGCTGTCAAGCAAAATTGAAGCACCTTTTCTAGTTACAGGATGATGATCTGCGATTACTACTTTTTTCATCTTTGTGTTTTTATATATTCAGGAATGTATAAAACCTTCAGACTTGGGGGCGATATAAGTTTTAGACCCGTAATATTAATATTACATTTTGAATATATAAAATGTTACGTTAAAGAATATTAAAGCTTTCGTTTAATGGTTAAATAAGTCGATAAATTACAGATTTATAACAGTTCCTCTGGGATATTGCAAACCGGAATAGGTATCATTTTATGCTGATTGGCCGAATGGAGTTTTTTATAAATATTGAAAATTTCCTGTTCCCTACCAGAAAATTCGGAGCTGTTTCTTCCTTTTTCATACATTTTCATAGCCCATTCCAATTCATCGTAACTTGCACCCAATTGGTCTTCGTCAGATCGGCTATCGCCAAAAAGACCATCGGTAGGAGCAGCTTTTACAATAGATTCGGGAATATCCAGTACCTTAGCAAGCTTATAAACCTCACTTTTCATCAAATCGGCAATGGGACTTAAATCCACTCCGCCATCGCCATATTTGGTATAAAAACCTACGCCAAAATCTTCAACCTTATTCCCTGTTCCCACAACCAAATAACGATGCAGGCCAGCAAAATAGTAGAGGGTTGTCATCCGCAAACGGGCACGTGTGTTTGCAAGGGAAAGATCGAGAAAGCTATCATCGGTGGTTTGCGGCAGTTCTTTTTTAAATTGTTCAAAAGTAGCTGTCAGGTTCACTTCGGTATTGGTAACATTTGCAAAATTCTCTTTTAAAAGTTTAATATGTTCACGTCCACGACTTACCTGGTTTTGGGCTTGGTGAATGGGCATTTCAACACAAAGGGTACGTATTCCGGTTTTTGCACACAGCGCAGAGGTTACCGCAGAGTCTATTCCGCCGCTAATTCCTACTACAAAACCATCCATTTTCGCGTTTACAGCGTACATTTTTAACCAATCTACAATGTGATCTATAACTTTTTCAGTGTGCATTTTTTGTGTTTTTAATCTTTTATAATAATACCTTTGCAGGCAAATTTTCCTAAAGATAAAATTAATAAAAAGGAATGTCGTTAACTAACTACCAATTTTTTGCTATGAAATTTTTTGTATTGGTTATTTTGGGTACTTTCCTTTTTTCGTGCAATAGCAAGAGTGAAGTTGAAAATGAAATCGAGAAAATTCCTATAAATATTGAAATTTTACGTTTTGATAAAGAATTTGCGGCGGCCACTCCTGAAGCTCTTCCTGGGCTGAAAGCAGAATTTCCGGCTTTTTTTCCGAAACAATACAACGACAGTATTTGGATTAAAAAACTAAATGACACACTTCAGGACCAGCTCGAAGCGGAAGTGGTAAAAACTTTTCCGAAAGAAGATGCTTTGGAAGAGGTGCTCGTCCCGTTATTTCAACACATAAAATATTATTTTCCAAAATTTACAACACCATTAGTGGTCGCCACAACTTCAGATGTGGATTACCGCAACAAGGTTATTTTGGCCGAAAATATGTTGGTCATTGGTTTGGACAATTATTTGGGCAGCGACCATCCTTTTTACGAAGGCATTGACAAATATATTTCAAAGGAAATGAAGCCGTCGCAAATTGGTCCCGATGTGGCTGAAACTTATGCGCGGCAATATATAAAGCCGCCAAATCAAGCTATCTTTTTGGGTCAAATTATTTATTTCGGAAAGAAACTTTATTTGAAGGATCTTTGGCTCCCAGATGCTACGGATGCAGAAAAGATAGGCTATACTGAAGAAGAATTTCAATGGGCGGAAGGAAACGAAGAATATATGTGGCGCTATTTTATTGAAAGGGAGTTGCTCTATAGTACAGACCCAAAACTGGGCGCGCGATTTATAAGTCCTGCACCTTTTTCAAAATTTTATCTTGAAATAGATAATGAATCCCCGGGCATGTTGGGCCGTTATTTAGGCTGGAAAATTGTGCGTGCTTATATGGAAAACAACAATACGGATGTCCAGCGATTAATGATAATGGATGCGGAAGAAATATTTAAAAATTCAAAATACAAACCAAAGAAATAATGGCAGTTAAACATACTTCAGAAATAAAATTAGACGTAGGATTAGACGAAAATAAAGTGCCGGAAACTATCCATTGGTCGGCCGAGGACGGCGGCATAACAAATGAAGAAACAAAGGCTTTAATGCTTTCAGTTTGGGATAGTGCTAAAAAGGAATCGCTTAGAATTGACCTTTGGACGAAAGAAATGCCTGTGGACGAAATGAAGATTTTCTTTCACCAAACCTTAAGTGCTATGGCAGATACGTTTCAACGAGCCACGAATGATGAAAAAATGAGTGCCACAATGCGTGATTTTTGTGATTATTTTGCAGAAAAGCTGGAGTTAAAACGGGAGTAGAAATATTAAAATTCAGAAGTTTGAATTGAATTGTTTAGCTCATTTATATAATTCAAAACTTCATCCCTGCCAGTAGAATCGCTCGCCGATGTAACGAAATAGGGGGGCATTTCCTCCCAGGTTTCGAGCATTTTTTCACTGTAGGCGGCAAGGTTTCGTTCCAATGCTTTTGGCTTAAGTTTGTCTGCTTTTGTAAAAATTAAATTGAAAGGGATTCCGCTTTCACCCATCCACTGCATAAATTCCAGATCGATAGGCTGCGGTTCGTGGCGACAATCCACCAAAACAAAAGCGAGAACCATCTGCTCGCGTTTTTCAAAATAATTGGTAATAAATTTCTGAAATACCTTTTTACTACTTTTTGAAACGCGTGCATAACCGTAACCCGGTAAATCTACAAGATACCAGTTTTTATTAACCAGAAAATGGTTAATAAGCTGAGTCTTGCCCGGTCTTCCCGAAGTTTTCGCCAAACTTTTGCGCTGCATCAGCATGTTGATAAGTGAAGATTTCCCCACGTTGCTTCGGCCTATAAAGGCATATTCGGGCAAGCGGTCTTTGGGGCATTTTGCAACCTCGCTGTTGCTCATTACAAATTCCGCCGATTTAATCTGCATTACCTTTAAGTTTGTGTTTGTTACTTTTCCGAATAGGAAAATTATTTTAAAATCCCCTTTTTTCTAACCAGGCGTATAGCAATTGATTAAATTCATGGGGATGCTCCATCATGGCTGCGTGGCCACATTTATCGATCCAATAAAGATTGGAATCTGGTAAAAGTTCGTCAAATTCCAAAGCTACTTCAGGAGGCGTAACATTGTCGTTCTTTCCCCAAATTATGCACGTGGGAGTGTGCATTTTTGGTAAATCTTTCGCCATATTGTGACGAATTGCACTTTTTGCAATGGCAAGGGTGCGTATTAATTTATTTCGGTCATTTACGGTTTGGTATACATCATCCACAATTTCCTTGGTGGCAATTGCGGGATCGTAGAATACATTTTCGGCTTTTTGTTTAATATATTCATAATCACCCCGTTTTGGGTAACTTTCACCCATTGCACTTTCATAAAGCCCCGAACTTCCGGTAATTACTAGAGCTTTTATTTTTTCCGGATACATTTTGGTGCACAAAAGTCCAATATGGCCACCTAGGGAATTTCCTAAAAGAATTACCTCATTAAAACCCAAGTGGTCAATAAATTGAGCGACGTATTTTGCGAAATTTTTCACGTTGGTTCGCAACAATGTCATTTTGTAAATAGGCAATTCGGGAATTAGAATTTTATAGCCTTTTGGAGGAAAGAAATCTGCAACGCCGTCAAAATTGCTCAACCCGCCCATGAGTCCGTGAAGGATGATAATTGGTGTGCCTTCACCTATTTCTAAATATGAGAATTTACCTTCTTTCTTTAAATTTTCCGACATGCTTGGTTGATGCAATTTAGAATGACAAAAGTAAACAAATTTATTTCATACCATTCATTTAAAAGCCGCCTTTGTTGTTTCTAGTTTTCATTTTCGGTTTATCTACATTGTGGTAAAACTTATCAACAAAGTGGTAGATTGTGGTAAAATGTGGTAAAAGTTATATATATTTGAAACTATTAATTACAAATCGGTTATTTCCACAATGCTCAATCTCATAGGCACATACGAATGTAAAGCAGACGTAAAGGGTCGTGTCATGGTACCTGCGCCGCTGAAAAAACAGTTGGCAACAGTGGCACCTGAAGGCTTTGTAATTAAACGAGCCGTATTCCAGCCCTGTTTGGAGATTTATCCCTTGAAAGAATGGGACGCCCTAATGTTAAAAATGGGAGAGCTGAATAGGTTCAACAGAAAGAACAACGATTTTATAAGAAGGTTTACGGCGGGAGTAAAAACTGTGGAGCTTGACGCGACAGGACGTTTGCTGATTCCGAAGGACCTCCTGTCTTTTGCGGGTATCAATAAGGAAATTGTGTTCTCTTCCGCCATAAATATTGTGGAGGTTTGGGATAAAGATAAATACGAGCAGGCTATTGATGATGCTGCAAATGATTTTGCAGATTTGGCTGAAGAAGTAATGGGAAATAAAAGCAATGATGGTGATGGAATATCATAATCCGGTTTTGCTGAAAGAAACTGTCGAGGGTTTAAATATAATACCGAATGGAGTTTATGTGGATGTAACTTTCGGCGGTGGCGGGCACTCCAGAGAAATTCTTAAAAGACTCGGACCCACAGGAAAACTCATAGCTTTTGATCAAGATAAGGATGCTTTGGACAATACGATTGACGACTCAAGGTTTTTGCTCATCAATCAGAATTTTCGATTTTTGAAACAATTTTTACGATTCCACGGTTACCGAACTGTGGATGGTATTTTGGGTGATTTCGGAGTTTCGTCCCATCAATTCGATGTTGCAGAAAGAGGTTTTTCCACACGTTTTGAAGCCGACTTGGATATGCGGATGAACCGCGACAGCAATTTTTCGGCATATACAGTTGTAAATAAATATGAAGAAGCGCAATTGCGAAGTGTGCTCTCCAATTATGGCGAATTGCGAAGTGCGGCTGGCATGGCGCGGGTAATTGTTGAAGCCAGGCAGGATGAGAAAATAAAAACGAGCGAACAATTAAAAAAAGTGCTTCAAAGATTTCTTCCGGCGCATAAAGAAAATAAACTTCTTGCCCAGATATATCAAGCAATCCGCATTGAGGTAAACCAGGAATTGGAAGCGTTGAAAGAATTTTTGCTTCAAACAAACGAAGTTTTAAAACCGGGTGGGCGCCTTAGTCTGATAAGCTATCACTCTTTGGAAGATAGGCTCGTGAAAAGATATATACGCAACGGATTGTTTGAAGGCGAACCCGAAAAGGATGTGTTTGGTAGGGTGGAAGTGCCCTTTAAAGCAGTGGGAAAATTTATAATTCCCTCTAAAAATGAAATAAAACAAAACAACCGCGCCCGAAGCGCAAAGCTTCGTATAGCGGAGAAATTATAAAATGAAAGAAGGTTTTTACAACATAATTAAAGGAAAATTCTTGGTGAGTGACGATGCACTGAAAAACTGGCGCTTCATCATTTTTCTTTCCGTATTGGCTTTGATTATGATTGGCAGTTCGCACAGTGCGGACAAAAAAGTCCATAAAATTTCAAAACTGAATGCACAGGTTAAAGAATTGAAAAGCGAATATGTTGATGTACGTATGCTGTTGATGCAAGCAAGAATGGAAAGCAAAATTATAGCCGCTATGGAAAATCGTGGATTGCAACCATCCACAACGCCTCCGAAAAGAATTCGAATAATTGAACCGAAAAAATAAAAAATAGCCAATCCTGAAAGTACAACCATTAATCAATAACTGACAACCGATAACTGAACATGGCTTTTGAAGAAAAAAACATATTAAACCGTCTGTATGTCGTTGCCGGATGCATGTTTCTTTTTGCGCTTGCCATTAGTGTAAAGTTGATGAACATTCAATTTGTTGACGGCGAAAAATACAGGGAATTGGCGAAGGAAAACACGACAAAAAACTTCGTGATTCCTGCAAACCGAGGAAATGTTTACGCAGATGATGGCAGCCTATTGGCTACTTCTGTCCCTAAATATGACATCCGCTTTGATGCCGTTACTGTTTCTTCGGAAGATTTCAAGGAAAATTTAAAACCGCTTTCCGAAGGGTTGAGCAAAATGTTCGGCAAGTCCGTTCCGCATTATCAAAATATGTTCAGAAAAGCCCGTGCCGACAAAAACAGGTATTTGCTTATTGTGAAAAATTTGGGCTATTCAGATTATATAAAGGTGAAAAACATGCCGCTTTTCCGAAAAGGACCTTACAAAGGCGGAATCATTGTAGAGCAGCGCACGGTTCGCGAACATCCCATTGGTAAAATTGCCCAACGTACTGTGGGCGATGAGGCATTTGATCGTCCGGGTTATTACGCTGTAGGTTTAGAGGGCGCATTCAATGATTTGCTTACAGGAAAAGAAGGCCATCGCCTAAAACAAAAAATTGCAAAAGGCCAATGGAAACCGGTTTCTGACGATAACGAAATTGAACCACAGGATGGGTATGATATTGTTTCGACCATTAATGTGAATATGCAGGACATTGCCCATCACGCTTTGCTGAAACAATTGGAATATTACGAAGCCGAACACGGAACCGTAATTGTGATGGAGGTGGCAACGGGTGAAATTAAAGCAGTTTCGAATTTAGGGCGCACTTCCAGCGGAACTTATTATGAAAAATTAAATTATGCCATAGGCGAATCGCACGAACCGGGCTCCACTTTTAAGGTAATGGCGATGATGGCCGCTTTGGAAGATAAAGTTATCGATACCAGTACCGTTGTAGATACCGGAAGTGGTGTAAAGGTTTTTTACGGAAGAAAAATCTACGATTCCCACCGTGGTGGCTACGGAAAAATATCGGCTGCAAAGGCGTTGGAAGTTTCCTCAAATATTGGTCTGGCTACAATTATTAATGATAATTATTCAAAAAATCCTAACAGGTTCATCAACCGTTTAAAAAGCTGGCACTTAACAGAAAAAACTGGTGTTGCTATAAAAGGTGAAGGTGTGCCTATGATTCCACAGCCTGGCGACAAAAAATGGAGCAAGAATGCACTTCCTTCAATGGCCTATGGATATAACTTACGTCTCACTCCTCTCCAAACATTAAACTTTTACAATGCCATTGCCAATAACGGAGTAATGGTGAAACCTCGCTTTATAAAGGAGGTCCGTGCTTGGAATGAAAAGGTCACCACTTACGATACCAAAGTTATAAACCCTAAAATCTGTTCTGATGAAACCTTGGCGAAAATCAAGGAAATAATGAAAAATACCGTTATAAGGGGAACAGGTAAATCTCTTTATTCCCCAGATTTTTCTATGGCGGGAAAAACTGGAACCGCACAAACTGAGTATTGGATGCCAGATTGGAAAAGCAATCGCCGCTATATTTCATCGTTTGCAGGATTTTTTCCAGCGGAAAATCCAAAGTATTCCTGTATCGTGATTATCCACAAACCAAGCACCAAAAAAGGCTTTTACGGCGCTGATGTTTCAGGGCCAGTTTTCAAAAGAATTGCCCAAAAAATATTTACCGAATCCCGAAATATTGATAAGGTAGAAAGCATAGAGCAACCAGATCCGAATGTTGAAAAGGATTTCGAAAAGTATTACGCAAAATTGCAACAACCATACAAAACCATTCCCAATGTTACCGGAATGGCCGGCATGGATGCAGTTTCATTATTGGAAAATCTAGGTCTTCGGGTGCAAGTTGTGGGTAACGGAACAGTGTCGGCACAATCCATAAAATCTGGAGAAACCCTTAAAAAAGGCCAATTAATAACATTGAATTTATCGTGATATTATTAAAGGACATATTGTATAAAGTAACGATCGAAAGTGTTGTAGGAAATACTTCCGTAGCCATAAACAATTTGGAATTTGATTCGAGAAATGTTTCTTTGAATGATGTTTTTGTGGCAATTAAAGGAACGATTTCGGATGGACATCAATTCATAAAAAAAGCTGCAGACCAAGGTGCGCTTGCCATTATTTGCGAAACATTGCCCGAAAATATTGTAAACGGAATTACGTACGTAAAGGTGGCCGATTCACAGAAAGCGCTGGCAATAATGGCCGCCAATTTCTACGGAAATCCTTCAGAAGAATTGAAGCTTGTTGGCATTACCGGAACCAATGGAAAAACTACTGTTTCCTCCCTTTTGTACCAACTTTTCAAAAAAGCGGGAATGGAAGTTGGCTTACTTTCAACCGTAAAAATAATGGTGGGCGATACGGAATATAAAGCCACACATACAACGCCCGATTCGCTTACCATCAATAAATATTTACGGGAAATGGTTGAGACGGGCGTAGAATATTGCTTTATGGAAGTGAGTTCGCATGGCATCCATCAAAAACGTACCGAAGCACTTCATTTTGTTGGAGGTGTTTTTACGAATCTTTCGCACGACCATTTGGATTACCACAAAGATTTTGCGGAATATCGAGATGTAAAAAAAATCTTTTTTGATGAATTGCCAAAAACTTCTTTCGCATTGGTAAATGTAGACGACAAAAACGGTTTGGTGATGCTTCAGAACACGAAAGCGAGAAAATACACCTACGCCCTAAAAACTTACGCCGATTATAAAGCACAAGTTTTGGAAAGCCAATTTACCGGGCAACTTCTGAAAATAAACAGTCAGGAATTATGGGTTAAATTAATTGGTGGATTTAATGCCTACAATCTACTTGCAATTTATGGAACCGCCGATTTATTAGGTTTGCAGGAACTTGAGGTACTTCAAATAATGAGCAATTTGGAAAGTGTGGGCGGACGTTTCCAGTATTTAATTTCAGAAAAGAAAATCACCGCTATAGTAGATTATGCGCATACTCCAGACGCTTTAAAAAATGTTTTGGAAACCATAAACAGTATTCGCACAGGTAATGAAGAAGTAATAACAGTTGTTGGATGTGGAGGCGATCGAGACACTCAAAAACGCCCAATAATGGGAAATATTGCTTCAACATTGAGCACGAAAGTAGTTTTTACAAGCGACAATCCAAGAACTGAAAATCCTGAAAAAATTATAGAGCAGATTGAAACTGGCGTGCCAGCCGAGCACTATAAAAAAACAATTTCAATCACGAACAGAAAAGAAGCGATAAAAGCCGCATGCCAAATGGCGCAGGAAAACGATATCATTTTGATTGCCGGTAAAGGCCACGAAACTTATCAGGAAATTAATGGAGAGCGCTTTGATTTTAATGATTTTAAAATAGTAAACCAACTTTTAAAAGCCCTAAACAAATAGCCAATGCTTTATTATCTTTTTGAATATTTGGATAAAACATATGATGTGCCTGGCGCGGGACTTTTCAATTTCATAACGTTTCGGGCTATTTTGGCGGTCATTCTTTCGCTTTTCATTGCCACTGTTTACGGAAAGAAAATAATCAGTTATCTGCAAAAAAAACAAGTAGGCGAGTCCATCCGCGATTTGGGTCTGGAAGGTCAAAACGAGAAAGCAGGTACGCCAACTATGGGAGGGATTATTATAATTCTTGCCACATTAATTCCCGTTTTGCTTTTCGCGAAGCTGGAAAATATTTATGTAATCCTTTTGATTGTAACGACGGTTTGGATGGGAACAATCGGCTTTATTGATGATTACATCAAAAAATTTAAAAACGATAAACAAGGCTTGCCCGGAAAATTTAAGGTTATTGGCCAAATAGGTTTGGGTCTTTTTGTGGGCGTAACTATGTACTTGCATCCAGACATCATCGTGCAGCGTACCATTGTAAACCCCGAAACTGAAACCGAAGTGACAGAGGTTATTGCCAAAGAGTCTGTAAATACTTTTTATGTAAAGGACAAGGCAATGCTTACCACCATTCCTTTTGTGAAGGAAAACGAATTTAATTATTCTAAACTCATAAGCTGGGCGGGTGAAGATTACCAAAGTTATGTGTGGCTCATTTTCATCCCAATCGTAATTTTTATTATCACGGCAGTTTCAAACGGAGCCAATCTCACCGATGGAATTGACGGTCTTGCAGCCGGGACCTCGGCTATAATCGGGCTAACGCTTGCTCTTTTTGCGTGGGTGTCTGGCAACGTAATATTTGCCGATTACCTCAATATAATGTACATCCCGAATACGGGTGAAATGACAATTTTCATCACCGCATTTGTTGGTGCTCTCATTGGGTTTTTATGGTACAATACCTATCCCGCGCAAGTATTTATGGGCGATACGGGCAGTTTGACTATTGGTGGAATTATAGCTGTAATCGCAATTGCGGTGCGGAAAGAATTGTTGATTCCTATTCTCTGCGGAATTTTTCTGATGGAAAATCTTTCGGTGGTTTTGCAGGTTAGCTGGTTTAAGTACACGAAGAAGAAATTCGGCGAAGGCAGACGTATTTTTAGGATGTCGCCCTTGCATCACCACTATCAAATAAAAGGTTTTCACGAAAGTAAGATTGTAACACGCTTTTGGATTGTGGGGATTTTTTTGGCAATAATTACAATCGTCACACTTAAAATAAGATAAAGGTGAAGCAGCGGTTGGTGATTTTGGGAGGAGGCGAAAGCGGGGTTGGAACAGCCATTTTAGGAAAGAAAAAGGGGTTTGAAGTTTTTGTTTCCGACTTCGGGAAAATAAAAGAGAAGTACAAACAAGTTCTTATAAATAATGGAATTGAATGGGAAGAGAAAGGTCATTCCGAAGAAAAGATCCTTTCCGCAGATGTTGTGATGAAAAGTCCGGGAATTCCCGATAAGGCGTCAATCATTAAAAAATTGCACGAAAAAGGAGTGAAAGTGATTTCTGAAATTGAGTTCGCTTCAAAATATACGAAAGCAACAATTGTAGGAATAACCGGAAGCAACGGAAAAACAACAACCGCAAGTTTAACTTATGATTTGCTGAAAAACGGCAGATTGAATGTGGCTTTGGGAGGAAACATCGGGAAGAGTTTTGCCGAACAAGTTTCTGAAGAAAAGTATGAAAATTTCGTACTTGAATTGAGCAGTTTTCAGCTTGACGGAATTGAAACCTTTGCACCGCACATCGCAGTTTTGACCAATTTGAGTCCGGATCATTTGGACAGATATGATTATAAATATGAAAATTATATCGCTTCAAAATTCAGGATAACGATGAACCAAACGTCGCAGGATTATTTCATTTATGACGCAGACGATGTTGAAATAATAAAATGGCTTTCGCAAAATTCCATAAAATCGCAGCCCTTGCCCTTTTCGACAAAAAAGGAATTGAATCAGGGAGCATTTAAAAAAGACAATCAAATAATAATAAAAATAAATAATAAAGAATTCAATATGCCAATCGCAACAATAGGAATACAAGGGGAACACAATGTAAAGAACGCAATGGCCGCCAGCACAGTAGCCACATTATTAAGAATTAGAAAGCAAACCATTCGTGAAAGTCTTGAAGGGTTTCAGGGTGTAGAGCACAGATTGGAAAAGGTTTTGAAGATAAACAATGTAATGTATATCAACGATTCCAAAGCCACGAATGTGAACGCAACTTTTTACGCTTTGGACAGTATGGAAAACCCAACCGTTTGGATCGTTGGCGGTGTGGACAAAGGGAATGATTATAGCGAACTCTTACCGTTGGTAAATGAAAAAGTTAAGGCAATAATCTGTCTGGGAGTTGATAACGAAAAATTAATCCATGCCTTTGGGAACATTGTTGATACCATTGTTGAAACAGATTCCATGGCAACAGCGGTACAGGTTGCCTACAAATTGGCAGAGCGAAATAACACGGTGCTTCTTTCCCCAGCCTGTGCAAGTTTTGATCTGTTTGAAAACTACGAAGATCGCGGCAGACAGTTTAAGGATGCGGTTAGAAATTTGTAAATGCGAAGTTTGAAATATGAAATCGTAAATAAGAAATTTAAAAGTGAAAAATATTTTCCATTACATACAAGGTGATAAAGCAATCTGGGGAATTGTGGGCCTTTTGGCGCTCTTTTCCTTTTTGCCCGTTTACAGCTCCAGTAGCAATCTTGCTTATTTGTACGGTGATG
>Ga0209344_10001085_pt1 | contig 38161 bp, 35 predicted proteins | sample Cruoilmetagenom6_FD_187293 | JGI IMG/M metagenome (GOLD analysis project Ga0209344, IMG submission 187293) | Oil polluted marine microbial communities from Coal Oil Point, Santa Barbara, California, USA - Santa Barbara Oil Seep Sample 6 (SPAdes)... | ecosystem: Environmental > Aquatic > Marine...
CACGGCTCATACGATTAAACGCTTCCATCCATGTTTTGAACTCAGTCGCTTTCATGATGTGCACCTCCGTTACCATACTTTATGCCGCTCAGACACTCAATTCAACAGCTAATTGCGACATAGCCTTTTTCAAAGGGGGGAATGCGAAGTCATCGCGCGAATCAGGTCTAATGGATTATCTGGGTTTGATATTTACAACAGCAAAGACAAATTAATTCCTGGTACATAATGTAAAAGTAGCTCCGTTTTGCCTTTGCCCATAGTTTAAATTATTGCCGCATAAGTGCGGTATTAGTTTGAACAGTTTCGCTTCAGCCGTTTTTCTGTTGCAATGCTTCCCGTACGGGCCGGAAGGTTTTTCTGTGTTCGGCGGTAACGCCATGTATGCTCAATGCCACCATGTGTGCTTTAGTTGGGTAGCCTTTGTGGGCAGCAAAACCATATTGTGGATAGGTGTCATGCAACAGCAGCATGGCTGCGTCACGCGCCGTTTTAGCTAATATAGAGGCTGCCGAGATTGATGCAACGGTGCTATCCCCTCGCACAATGGCACGGCTCGGCAGGCCCGTATCTGGGCAATGCAGGCCATCGACCAAAACTTCATGCGGTCGAATTTGCAGCATTTCAATTGCGCGATGCATAGCCAACAGGCTGGCACGTAAGATGTTGATGGAATCGATTTCTTTGGCTGACGCTTCAGCAATCGCCCACGCCAAGGCATGTTTCTTTATTTCCAATGCCAGAGCATTGCGCCGTTTTTCACTGAGTTTCTTGGAATCGTTCAGCCCTTCTATTGGTCGGCAGTTGTCCAATATTACTGCAGCGGCATAGACTGGCCCGGCTAACGGGCCACGCCCGGCTTCATCTGCTCCACAGATAAGCAAGGTGTTGTTCATTTGCCAGCAGTCATTTGTTCGCCCAAATATGGCAGGATAGCCTGCGCTGCCTTGTGAGCGTTGTCTTGTTTAAGCATGAAGTGCATGTTGGTGAAGATTGTTTCCAGCTCAGCTACTGCCTGTTCGTCAAACAACAAGTTCAGCAGCGCTTGCGCCAGGTTCTCTGGCGTCGCATCTTTCTGCAGCAATTCCGGCACTACGAATTTCCCAGCCAGTATGTTTGGCAGACCGACATAGGGTTGGTATTTTTTGCGCTGCATTACCCACCATGATAAAGCTGGCATTTTGTAGGTAATCACCATGGGGCGTTTTAACAGCGCAGTTTCCAGCGTAGCGGTACCTGATGCAACGAGTACTATATCGGCCGCGATAATTGCATCATGCGCATGGCCAAACAGGATCGTTATAGGCAAATCCTGTCCATCGCACTGACGCAAGGTTTCGTCAAAAATACGGCGTGTTTCTTTGCTGGCAAGCGGTACCAGAAACCGTGCCTCAGGCAGCGTTTGTAAAATAAGTTTTGCGGTTTCGATATAGGTTGCAGCCAGATAACGCACCTCACTTTGTCGGCTTCCAGGCAGAAAGGCGAACACTTTGCTTTGCATGGGCAAACGAAATTTTTGGCGCATTGCGGCGCGATTGGGCGCCACTGGCAGCATGTCCGCCAGCGGGTGGCCGACAAAGGTTACCGGAATACCTTCTTTTTCATATAGCGGTGCTTCGAATGGAAATAGCGCCAGCATGTGCGATACAGCACGTTTAATTTTGTGGATGCGTTCGCCGCGCCACGCCCAAATGGAGGGGCTGACATAATGCACGACGGGTATGCCGCGTGCTTTGAGTTTAAGCTCTAAATCAAAATTGAAGTCTGGCGCATCAACGCCAATGAATAAATCTGGGGGGTTAGTACAGAAATACGTCCGCAGCTTGCGGCGTATGCCGACAATTTCATTGTAATGTCTGAACACTTCGACGTAACCGCGCACCGCGAGCTTTTCCATCGGGAATGATACTTGCATTCCCACTGCCTGCATCTTGGGACCACCGATTCCGATGAATTGTACGCCAGGCATTGCCAGTTTGAGTGCTTCCATCAGATGGCTACCCAGCAGATCGCCAGAAGCTTCACCGGCGACGATGCCGATCACTTTTACTGCCTTTGTCATTTATGCAAGTTAACGAATAATGCCGCGTTGCGAGCGACCGATAAAATCAACCAGTGTATTTAATTCCGGGTAGGTTACAGCCTGCTCCGCAATGGCGGCTTTAGCCTGCGCCAGTGTCAGTTCGGATTTGTATAAGGTTTTGTAGGCACGCTTAATCGCCATTACCGCATCTCTTGAAAAACCATGCCGCTTCAAACCTTCAGAGTTGGTACCATAGGGTGTAGCAGGATTGCCCGCAGCCGTTATATAAGGTGGAATGTCTTGCAGCAGAATCGTCCCCATTCCGGTTATCGCATGCGCGCCAATTTGACAGAATTGGTGTACTACGGTGAATCCGCCAAGAATTGCATAATCCGCAACATCTACATGCCCGGCCAGTTGCGCGTTGTTGGCAAAAACGGTGTGATTGCCGATCTGGCAGTCGTGTGCCAAATGTACATAGGCCATGATCCAGTTGTTGTTTCCAACGCGTGTTACGCCAACACCCTGTGAGGTGCCTAAATTGAAGGTGCAGAATTCGCGTATGGTGTTGTTATCACCAATTTCCAGGCAGGTCTGCTCACCCGCATATTTTTTATCTTGCGGGATTTCGCCCAGTGAACAAAACTGAAATATGCGGTTATTCTGGCCGATGCTGGTGTGGCCGCTGATCACTACATGTGGGCCGATATGTGTGTTTTCGCCGATCTCAACGTACTCGCCGATGATTGAATACGCACCTACTTCAACGTTATCTGCCAGTTTAGCGTTTGGGTGGATGAGCGCCGTCGGGTGACGCATTACAGTGCCCGGACGGTACACATCAATTCAGCTTCAGTCACAATCTGTCCGTCTACTTCCGCAGTTGCTGAAAATTTCCATAGGCCGCGCGAATTACGAAGGATAGCTACCTTTAAAGTGAGTTGGTCACCCGCGCTCACTGGTTTCTTGAAACGCGCGCCATCAATGCCAACAAAATAATAAACTGATTTATCGTCCGGCTTGGTACCCAGGGTTTTAAATGTCAGGATTGCTGCAGCCTGCGCCATTGCTTCGATGATCAGTACGCCGGGCATGACCGGGTGATGCGGGAAATGACCGTTAAAGAAAGGTTCGTTGATGCTGACATTTTTCAATGCCACAATATTTTTGCTGGGTTCGTATGACAGCACACGATCGATTAGTAGAAATGGATAACGGTGCGGCAAGTATTCCAAAACCTCATAGATGTCCATTTGGGTATCAGTGCTCATCAACTTTCTTTCCTTAATGTCTCAATTTCTTGCTGTATTAATTTTATTTTTTTTGCCAGTTCATCCAGGTGACGCAGCTGGGCCGCATTTTTTCGCCACACGTCGTGTTTATTGAATGGGAAAATTCCAGTGTAAGTTCCGGGCTCCCGAATAGATTTTCCTATCATCGTAAAAGATGAAATCTCTACGTTATCAGATATCTGCGTATGCCCTAAAATACCCGTACCCCCGCCGATGCGGCAATGGCGTCCGATAACAGCGCTACCTGCAATTCCAACACATGCAGCAATGGCGGTATGTGCGCCGACGCGCACGTTATGCGCGATCTGTATCTGGTTGTCTAGTTTGACGCCGTCTTCAATCACGGTGTCATCCAGCGCACCCCGATCTATGGTGGTATTCGCGCCGATTTCCACATCATCGCCAACGACCACACGCCCGATCTGTGGAATTTTCAGCCAGCGATCTTCAGTCATCGCTATGCCGAAACCGTCCGCGCCGATCACTGCGCCGGAATGCGCTATCAGTCTGTCTCCCAAAATGCAATTGTGATAGACCACGACGTGTGGGTATAAGCGTGCGTCTATGCCTATAGTTACCCCGGCACCAATACTGCATCCTGCCATAATCACACAGCCAGCACCTATTCTGGTTTCGGCACCAATCACTACATTCGGACCAATACAGGCGCTCGGATCAATATGAGCACCTGCTTCAATCACGGCGCTTGGGTGTATGCCCGGCACCACAACAGCGGGAGGATTCAGAAAGGCTGAAGCCTTGGCAAAATAAACATAAGGGTTGTCGCTTACGATGCGGGGAAGTTGTGTTGCTTCTGCGTCTGCCGTGCTTACAATTATTGCGCTGGCACGCGTAACAGCAAGCAACGGGCGATATTTTTCACTCGCCAAAAAAGTCAGATGGCCGGCTTGCGCATTTTCCAGCGTTGCTATTTGATTAACCGTTATCTCGGCATTGCCCAGCAACTGACCACCGAAACGTGCTGCGATCTCTTTAAGACAATAGTCTGTCCGCTTCATACAATTTAAACCGGACCTGACGTCTTATTTAACATCGTTCATATATTTCAAGACTTTTTCGGTAATATCAATTTTTGGGTTGTGATAGACAGCCTCCTGTAATATCAAGTCATACTTTTCTTTTTCTGCAAGCTCTTGAATGGCCTTGTTAGCATGTTCCAGAACAATTGACATTTCTTCATTCTTGCGCAGGTTCAAATCTTCGCTGAAACTACGCTGCATGCGTTGCAGGTTCACGTTGAGATTGGCCAGTTCACGTTCCTTGTCGCGTTTTTTAGCATTTGACAGGGTCAAACGTTCTTTTTCCATGAAGATTTGGAGATCGTTCACTTGCGTGGCGACCTTCTTGATTTTCTCATTGCGTCCAGAAAACTCTTTCTCAATATTTTTCTCTGCCTGCACAGCAGAAGAAGACTCACGCAAGATGCGTTCGGTATTCACAATGCCAACCTTTAAATCTGCCGCCAAAGCTTGAGTACAGCCGACCAACAGTAACATCTGCAAAAGTTTCATACTCAAAATTTTCATTTTTTCTCCTGACCTATTTTAAAATAACGAACCCAAAGTAAACTGGAATGGTTGCACCTTGTCACCAGACTCCTTGTTTAGCGGCACACCCATACTAACTTTAAGTGGGCCAACCGGCGATATCCAAGTAATAGCGATACCAGTAGAATAACGTAAGCTGTCAGTTGCTGACAAATTTTGACCAAACACTGAACCCGCGTCCACAAAAGCACTCAAGCGCACTGATCTGTCTTTGCTCATTCCTGGCATGGGGAACAGCACTTCAGCGTTTCCGATTAAGCGTCTGGTGCCCCCCAGGGAATGATTATTAATGTCCCGCGGCCCTAGGGAAAACGGATTATAACCACGCACCGAACCTGGCCCGCCAGCATAGAAATTCTTGAAGAATGGCACTGGCTTACCACCATACCCTTCCGCATATCCCGCTTCGCCGTTCAGAAAGAAAGTGAAATTTTTACTTATTGGATAGAACCACTGATGCTCATACGTGAGCTTGTAAAACTGCTGGCTGGAGATCGGCACAGCTACTTCCACAAAAGCACGCTGTACTGTCCCCTCCGTAGTGTAAATAGCGCTGTCGCGGTTATCTCGGTTCCATCCTACAGAGCCCAGCAGGTTACTTGTGGTTGGTCCAAATTCATCGACAAATTCTTTTAATTGTAATGAGCTATTTTCGAGAAGTGTCAGTTTAGTCTGTTCCGCCGACAAGCCATAAGTTGTGCTCTCGAAGTCGCTGATTGGTATACCCAAACGCAATCCTCCACCAAGGGTTGAAGAACGGAATGAGCTGATCGCCGTGGAGGTTGTATTTACGTCGCGTGTATATGCATCAAAGCCCAGACTTATTCCATTGTCAGTGTAATAAGGGTTGGTATAAGACACTGAATATACTTTATTAACCTTGCCGGTATTGATCTGTGCAGACAGGCTGTTGCCGGTACCGAACAAATTTCGCTGGGTGACAGAACCATTAAACACCAGTCCAACGTTGCTGGATATCCCAGCGCCAATTGAAAAGTTTCCGGTAGCCTTTTCCTTAACAGCCAAACTCACATCTATCTGGTCATTTGAGCCTGGCACCGGAAGGGTTTCAAGATTTACTTCACTAAAGAAGTCTAAGCGATCGACTTTTTGTTTGGAGGTCTTAATTTTAGACGCGGAATACCACGCGCTCTCCATTTGACGAAATTCGCGCCGGATCACAGCGTCTCGAGTTTTAGTGTTACCTGTTATATCGATATGCCGTACATAAGCTCGCGAGCCAGGGTCGATCACATAGGTAAACCCCACTTCATGCTTTTCTTTATCTACATCCGGCACCGCATTGATATTAGCAAATGCATAACCATCCTCACCAAGGCGGTCGCCTATTTTCGCAATGGAATCGGTAAGTTCCTTGCGAGAAAACACATCACCCGTTTGTACTTTAATCAGTTCGCGCGCTTCACTAAGAGGCAAGATATGCTCAGGGCCTGATACCTCAATATTGGAAACTGTATACTTAGCACCTTCGCTAATATTAATGGTGATGTAAATGTGCTCTTTGTTCGGCGAGATAGAAACTTGGGTAGAGTCTACGGAAAACTCCAGATAGCCCGCATCAAGGTAATATGAACGCAAAACTTCCAAATCAGCAGACAGTTTTTGCTTGGAGTATTGATCATTTTTGGTAAACCAGCTTATCCAGTTTGGAGTATCGAGAAGCATCAACCCCTTCAATTCCTTTTCGCTGAAAGTTTTGTTACCAATAATGTTAATTTTCTTGATTTTAGAAGTCTCACCCTCTACCACATTAAAGACGATAGATACGCGGTTGCGTTCTAACTCGGTGACAGTGGTGGTGACGTTCACCCCATATTTACCGCGCGCTACATATTGACGCTTGAGTTCTTGCTCCGCTTTGTCCATGGCAGATTTATCGAAAATACGACCATCCGCCAGTCCCACCATTTTAAGATTGTCGCGCAGCGTGTCTTTCGGAATGTCCTTTACCCCGTTAATTTCAATGCTGGCAATAGACGGGCGTTCACGTACCACTACAATTAACACGCCCTGTTGCATCTCAAGACGCACGTCCTTGAAAAAGCCAGTGGCAAATAGTGCACGAATTGCCGCAGCAGCATGCTCATCGTTCAGTTTGTCACCGACCCTGACCGGTAAATAGCTAAAGACAGTGCCTGCCTCAGTACGCTGTATGCCTTCTACACGAATATCCTTTACCTCGAAGGGTTCAATTGCTACGGCGGACGCGGCATATAACAGCGGGATTAGTCCCGCTAGATGTTTTAATTTCATGTATTGTTTCAACCTAAAACAGACGGCTAAAATCGTTAAAAAACGCAAGAGCCATCAACGTAACGAGCAGTGCAATACCAATTTTTTGCCCGATCTCCCAAACCTTATCGGGCATCGGACTACCTTTAATTAACTCGACGGTATAATACAGCAAATGCCCCCCATCTAATAAGGGTATAGGCAGCAAATTCAATACTCCGAGGCTAATGCTGATTAGCGCCAGAAAATTTAAGTACGAGACCAAACCCATCTGCGCAGATTGTCCAGCATAATCGGCAATGGTAATTGGCCCACTCAGGTTTTTCAATGACATGTCGCCTGTCACCATTTTACCCAGCGCCTTCAAACTCACCTTGCTGATTTCCCAGGTTTTGCGTACGGCATGTCCGAATGCTGCAACCGGCGCATATTGCACATTAGTCATCAAGGCGTCGAACTCACGCTGGTCTATGTGCGGTGCAGCTCCAATTTTGCCTACCGTTATGTTCGCTTCGTCGGTTGCTTCAGGTGTGAGATCAAGGACTCGTAGCGTGCCACTTCGTTCAATCTCCAGCCGCATTAACTGTCCCGGATGTGCGCGCACTGCCTCCACCAAGCCTTTCCAGTTTTCGATGTTCTGCCCATCCACACTCAGAATTTTATCGTCCATGAGTAGTCCTGCACGTTGAGCAACTCCACCTTCTACCAACTTTCCAATGATGGGACGCACCACCGGCTGATAAGGTTGCAAACCGAGAGAGTGCAAAAAGTTTTCATCCAGATCAGCAGAAGTGAGCGCTTTCAGGCTAAGCACGTGTCGAACTATTTCTCCCTGTGCAGTACGCGCTTCTATGCGTGCTTCGGTAGCACCTTGCAGTGCGAGATCTAATAATACCCAGCTCATTTGCTCCCAGCTCGGAATGGCTTGCTCATTAATACTGACGATAGTTTCCTGCGCTTGCAGGGATGCTGCCTCTGCAGCGGTATGTGGTAATACTTCGCCCAGCATGGGTTTCAGGCTCGGCACGCCATAGATGAATAACGCCCAGAATAGAAAAATAGCCAGCAGCAGGTTGGCCGCCGGCCCCGCCACTACGATAGCTATGCGTTGCAGCACGGGCTGACGGTTGAATGCAGAATGCAGCTCATGCGCTGCCACTTTACCTTCGCGCTCATCCAGCATCTTGACATAACCACCTAAGGGAATAGCGGAGATCACCCAATCTGTCTCGCTATTTTTGAAGCGTTTGGTGTAAATTTCCTTGCCGAAACCAACTGAAAAACGCAACACCTTCACGCCACACCATCGTGCTACCGAGTAGTGCCCTAGCTCGTGGAACACAACGAGTAATGCTATCGCAACAATGAAAGCCAGTAGTGTAATCATGATAAAGAAATCGTACTTTTCATTAAATCATTTGCCACTACCCGCGCAGCGGCATCCGCGGTTAACACATCCTCCAGCGTATTAACCGCAGTTATCGTTATGTTAGCTAGTACATCTTCAATCAGACGCGGAATTGCAAGAAAAGGAATTTGCTTATTCAGGAATCCGTCCACGGCAATTTCATTGGCCGCATTTAGCACGGCAGGTGCTGTGCCGCCGGCTCGTAAAGCTTGATAAGCCAGAGCCAAACCTGGAAAACGAATAAAATCCGGCTCGACAAAATCAAGTGTGGCTACCTTGAGCAGATCCAGCGGTTCGGCACCCGCATCAATGCGTTCCGGGTAAGCCAATGCATAAGCTATCGGGATGCGCATGTCCGGGTTGCCTAACTGCGCCAGTACCGAACCGTCCACATACTGCACCAGCGAATGAATAATGCTTTGCGGATGCACCACGACCTGAATCGCATCGGCTGAAGCGTTAAACAACCAGTGTGCCTCAATGACTTCCAGCCCCTTGTTTATCATGGTGGCGGAATCTACCGAAATTTTGCGTCCCATTGCCCAATTAGGGTGTGCGCATGCTTGTTCCGGCGTGACATGTTGTAATGCGGATAAAGTAGCATTAAGAAAAGGACCGCCAGATGCAGTGAGCAGAATTTTACTTACTCCGCTGGCGGCTAAACTATCTGTGTGATGAGGGGAATAGTTATGGGGCAAAGCCTGAAAGATGGCATTATGCTCACTGTCAATGGGCAACAGCGTAGCGCCATGTTCTTGCACCACGTCCATGAACACGCGCCCCGCCATGACCAGTGCTTCTTTGTTTGCCAGCAGAATTTTCTTGCCTGATCGTGCAGCAGCCAGCGCAGGGCGCAACCCTGCTGCACCGACAATAGCTGCCATTACCGTATCCACTTCCGGCAATGACGCAACCCGCTCCAGAGCAGCAGCACCACATAAAACTTCAATATCCAAGCCAGCTCCGGCGATACGCTGCTCCAGACGCATGGCAGCTCCCTCATCCACCAATACAGCATAGCGTGGCGTAAAACGAATGCATTGCTCAAACAGAGTGTTATCTTGACTCTGCGCGGTGAGCGCCATGATACGGTAGCGCCCAGGGTGGCGTGCCACCACATCCAATGTGCTTGTCCCTATGCTACCTGTGGAACCCAGTATGGTGAGATAGCTTATGCTTTTCATGCCATCCTTTGAAACAAAATCACCATTGCAGCCAATGGCAAAGTGGATGTCAGAGCATCAATGCGATCCAGTAGTCCACCATGACCGGGAAGCAATGCGCCGCTGTCCTTGACGCCTGCTTGACGCTTAATAGCCGACTCAAACAAATCACCGATCACCGCCAGTCCTACCCATCCCCAGGACGCTACTAGCATGCCGGACAGTACTGCATAGTTAGTAAAAAAGTCATTTGACCAAACAATCAGTAGTACATACGCGGTAACTCCGAGCAGCGCGCCGAACACGCCTTCCCAAGTTTTACCAGGACTAATACTGGGCGCAAGCTTGTGTTTGCCAAATTTACGTCCGCTGAAATAAGCAGCTATATCGGCAACCCATACAAGCCCCATCACCCCCAATAACCACCAGGGATTTTGTATTCGCAAATCCATCATCGCCAAGCCAGTCGGAATCAATAGCATCCAACCAGTTAGCATCATCCAAAGCGGTTGGCGCACTTTCCAACGAGCGATCAACCATAGTGGTACCATAATTAGCCATAACAACGCTGACATGCCATAAATCAGCATATGCAATGACTCAAACTGCCCAGGATACTGCGTATCAAGCCAAACGATGCCCAGTATCACAGCCAAAGTCAGCCCCAAATAAATAGTGGTAGTCTTGCTGGACAACTCGGATAAGCGCGCCCATTCCAAAGACGCTTGCATCGTAATGATAATTATCAGCGCAGCCCATCCCAAAGTGGGCAATAAAAACAGTGCTAACAGGAACAGCCCCAACAGGACAACAGCCGTGATCGCACGCTGCTTAAGCACTAGTTTTTTTCATCCTGCATTCGCTCGCTCTGAACTTGGTCACTCGTTCGTCCGAAGCGACGCTCTCGTGCGTAGTAAGACTGGATAGCCAATTTCAATGCTTCGCCATCAAAGGCTGGCCACAGCGTATCGGTGAAATATAATTCGGTATAAGTCAGTTGCCAAAGTAGAAAATTGCTGATGCGTTGTTCGCCGCCAGTACGGATAAATAAATCCGGCTCAGGCGCATAATTCATGGAAAGATACGCTTCCAGGTCTTCTTCATTCAAACCACCAGCCAGATCAGGGTGCGTTTGCAGCATCGTCCGCATGGCTTGCATAATATCCCAGCGTCCACCGTAGTCGGCAGCAACAGTAAGCGTCAAGCTAACATTGCCAGCGGTCAATTGTTCCGCGTCCAAAATACATTGATTAAGCTTGTCATCGAAACGGCTACGATCACCGATTATTTTTAGCCTGATGTTATTTTCGTGCAACTTGCTTACTTCACGTTGAAGCATTTTCAGGAATAACTGCATCAGGAAGGAAACTTCGTCCGCCGGGCGACGCCAGTTCTCGCTACTAAAGGCAAACAGGGTCAGGTATTCAACCCCCAGTTCGCGGCAGGCTTTCACAATCTCGCGTACGGTTTCCACGCCGCGTTGATGACCGGCAATACGTGGCAGAAAGCGCTGCTTCGCCCAGCGACCATTACCATCCATGATTATGGCAATATGGCGTGGCACTTGAAGTATTGCCGGGGCTGTGCGAGTGGAACTTTGAAATAACGCCATTAAGAACCTCTGAAGCAATCTCGCGAGGACAGCGACCCTATTGGTCGTGCAAACGAGCAATGCGCTCGCTTGCTCATGATATACCGCTCCATATGCAGTGCAGTTAAACTGCCATCAAGTCTATTTCTTTTTTTTGCAGCATCTTGTCAACATCTACTACGAAATGGTCAGTAAGCTTCTGTATTTCATCCTGCCCACGGCGCTCATCATCCTCGCCAATTTCTTTATCCTTGAGTAATTTCTTAAGGTACTCATTTGCATCGCGACGTATGTTGCGTATCGCCACCTTAGCACCCTCCGACTCACTACGCACGACCTTAATCAAGTCACGGCGACGTTCTTCGGTCAACATTGGCATGGGCACTCGAATTAAATCTCCATTGGTTGCTGGGTTCAGTCCCAGATCAGCATCGCGTATTGCCTTTTCCACCGGCACAATCATATTTTTTTCCCACGGCTGTACCCCAATGGTGCGCGAATCAATCAAAGTTACACTTGCAATCTGGCTAATTAACGTGGGACTACCATAATAATCCACAGTCACATGATCCAGAATACCAGTGTGTGCCCTACCAGTACGAATCTTACCGAAATCCACTCTGAGTGTTTCCAGCGTCTTATTCATCTTCTGTTCAGCATTTTTTTTGATATCAGAAATCATTACGTTTATCCTCCATCAGTTACAGTGCACCAGCGTCCCTTCATCCTGCCCCATTACTACGCGCTTAAGCGCGCCATGCTTAAAGATACTGAATACAATGATTGGCAAGTTCTGATCACGGCACAGGGTCAATGCAGTGGCATCCATGACCTTCAAGTTTTTGTTAATCGCTTCATCAAAACTTAATTTCTTATAACGAACAGCGGCGGAATTCAGTTTCGGGTCGGCGGTATACACCCCGTCCACCTTGGTTGCCTTAATGACAACTTCCGCATCCATTTCAACACCACGTAAGGCGGCGGCGGTATCGGTAGTAAAAAATGGATTACCTGTGCCTGCAGCAAATATCACTACTTTGCCATCTTCCAGGTAGCGCAAGGCCTTGCCTCGTATAAATGGCTCAGCCACTTGCTCCAAATTGAGAGCCGACTGCACCCGGCAACCCAAACCGAAGCGTTTCATAGCATCCTGCAAGGCCATGGCGTTCATTACGGTGGCCAACATTCCCATATAGTCGGCGTTGGCGCGATCCATTCCGGCAGCAGCTGGCGCAATTCCGCGAAAAATGTTACCCCCACCGACTACCACCGCCACCTGTACACCCAGTCCAACCACCTCGCCAATTTCACTAACGATACGCTCAATCACAGCACGGTTAATACCGTAGCTATCATCGCCCATCAGGGCTTCCCCGGAAAGCTTGAGCAGAATGCGCTTATATGCTGGAGCAACTGACATTTACTTATACCTTCGCGGCAGCAGCAACTTCAGCAGCGTAATCTACTACCGCTTTTTCTATACCCTCACCCACCACAAACATCTGGAACGCATTGACTTTTGCGCCATGGGTAGACAATAATTTTTCTACCATAATGTCAGTATCCTTCACAAACGGTTGGCCCAACAGAGTAACTTCGGCCAGGTACTTGGCAATACGTCCATCCACCATTTTTTCAACAATGTTGGCTGGCTTTCCACTTTCCGCAGCTTGCGCGGTGTAAACCTTACGTTCTGTATCAAGCAATTCCTGAGATACTTGATCTTTGGAAACACATATCGGCTTGCTCGCAGCGATGTGCATCGCCAAGTCTTTACCCAATGCGTCGTCACCACCGCTGATATCTAAAAGCACACCGATTTTGCTGCCGTGCAAATAACTCACCACCTTGCCCACTGTGCTATAACGCATGAAACGACGCACACTGACATTTTCGCCCACCTTCATGATCAGTGACTTGCGCGCATCTTCCACACTGTCGCCACCCTCCAATGTAACTGAGGACAGAGCCACAGCATCACTTGGATTATTTTGTGCAATGGCTTGTGCCACATTACTCGCAAATGCTATGAAGTCATCATTCTTTGCCATGAAATCCGTTTCGCAGTTCACTTCCACCAGCGCACCGACTTTGCCATCAGTACTGATAAAAGCACTCACCAAGCCCTCAGCCGCTATACGCGAAGCCGCCTTGCTTGCCTTGGCACCACTCTTAATGCGCAACAGTTCTTCAGCTGCCTTTAAATCGCCATCAGTTTCAACTAGCGCTTTCTTGCAATCCATCATGCCGAGACCAGTTGCCTCACGTAGATCTTTTACCATACCTGCGGTAATTTCCGCCATTCCAAACTCCTTAAAAAATCAACCTAAAAAAAGGGGCTCTCGCCCCTTTTATCTATTAGAAAAGGAGCTTATACCGCCTGCTCTTCGACCAGCTCCACGATTTCGTTAAGCGCCTGTTCGCGTCCTTCCAGCACTGCATCGGCCATTCCGCGAGCATACAGGCGTATCGCCTGACTGGAGTCGTCGTTACCTGGGATGACATAATCCACGCCTAACGGAGAATGGTTAGTGTCTACTACGCCAATCACCGGAATGTTCAATTTCTGTGCTTCCACGATGGTGCCCTTTTGGTAACCAACATCGATCACAAAAATCGCGGTAGGCAGATTCTGCATATTCTTGATACCACCGAGGCTGCGATCCAATTTTTCCAGCTCGCGTTGCATCATCAGCCCTTCCTTCTTGGAAATTTTTTCCATGGCTGCGCTATCCTGCATTATAGCTTCCAGCTCATGCAGACGCTTGACAGATTGCTGTACCGTTTTAAAATTAGTGAGCATACCGCCCAGCCAGCGGTGATCAACAAAAGGACTGCTACAACGAAGTGCCTCTTCTTTAAGAATTTCACGCGCTTGACGTTTAGTCGCAACAAACAATATCGTGCCTTTATTGGCAGCAATCTTGCGCGCATACTTCAACGCGTCGTTATACATAACAACGGTTTTTTCCAGATTGATAATATGAATTTTGTTGCGATGGCCATAAATAAAAGGGGCCATTTTGGGATTCCAATAACGAGTTTGATGTCCAAAATGGACGCCCGCTTCCAGCATTTGACGCATAATTACAGCCATAGTTACTCCATGTGTTAAGGGTTAAGTCTTCCACTCGCCAGATCGACCTTATACAGGCACCCCAACATGAACGAGTGTGCGAATTTCCTGCTACTTAGGCTTATGCCGAATAAGCAGGGCGCGCATTGTAACCTATGCGCCCAATCAACTCAAACGCGAGCCATGCCTAATGTGGTATGAGTTTGAATGAGAGCTGTGATTTTCTACGCAGAATGAGCCTAAAGCGAATAAATTGAGGTCGAATCGCAGAAATGGGTTGATCATGTCAAGGATAGTGATCAACATGAAAGAAACATTGCTCTGATGTGGCGTCAATTTCTCAAGATTACCTGACAATACGTTAACTTCTTCAGTTTTCGTCGCGAAAACTATCTAATCCGCACTGGATTAGTACAGGCTAATATTCAACTGTGACATAGCCAAAAACAAAACATCTGAAAAAGCTTTCCAAGCAATAGTGAGTGATTACAGCACAGGTTACCTGAATTGTATTTTCTAATTAATTAGATCAAAATACGCCGTTTGATATTTTAGGAATTCCAATATGGATATAAAATTTTTGCAGCTATTGGATGGCGCTGAAGATAAATACCCGCACACTCTGGAACAGCAATTTCCACATATTTTTAAAAAAATTATGGGGCTATGGGGTTTGCCGGCAATTAATCAATATTTCATTGATCTGATGTTACACTCGCGTGCCGAGCAGCGGGATGGCTTCCCACTGGAGGTAGCTAAAGAGATCCTCGATCTAAACCTGGTACATGACGAACAAACTAAAGCAAAGTAAGACGCACGAATCAGCCAATAAATAGAAAAAATATTTTTTCAATATATCTTAAAGACGAATTTCTGTGTCTCTTTGAGAAACTTTGTCCAGCTTGTTTATTCCCCTCCTGGTAGCCTGTCGCATTTAAAGAACCGTAGCGAAAATTGAGTTGAACGAGGAGTGATTTTGCGCGAGCTTTCACCTTGCAGCGAAATGTCTGCTTACCTCACTTGACGATTTTGCAGGGTAATAGTTACTCTGTTAAAATAAAACATGGCGCTATAACAATAACTTAGCTCAATTTGCAGCCAACTCCTTTTAAGTCAGACAGGTTGCTAGTGGAGTGAATTTAATCGAGCAATTCAGTAAGTTGACAGGTTAAACAGCTAAACAGTTTCTGCCCAAAGATCATGTGCATCCGAATCAATAATTCGGACATTCACAAAATCACCTGCTTTTAATGTCTGGCCATTATTAATGTACACCAGACCATCTATTTCTGGTGCATCAGCTGAGCTACGTGCAATTGCGCCCTCCTCGTCCACTTCATCTACCAACACCTGCATGATCCTGCCTACTTTACATGCAAGGCGTTCGCCACTTATCTCTTCTTGCAATTGCATTAAACGACCCAAGCGTTCTTGCTGGACTTCAAGTGGAATGTGATCCGGTAAATTATTGGCCACTGCACCTTCTACAGGCGAATACATAAATGCCCCAACACGATCAAGTTGAGCCATTTCGAGAAACTCGAGCAGCTCTTCAAATTCTGCTTCTGTTTCGCCGGGAAATCCAACTATGAATGTACTGCGTAAGGTAATGTCCGGACAGATTTTGCGCCATTGCTGAATGCGCGTGAGCACGTTTTCACTGCTGGCGGGACGTTTCATTAATTTAAGAATGCGCGCATTGGCGTGCTGAAAAGGGATATCCAGATAAGGCAGAATTTTTCCCTGGGCCATCAGTGGAATGACTTCATCTACATGTGGATAAGGATAAACGTAATGCAATCTAACCCATACGCCCAACTCGCCCATCGACTGCACTAGCTCGGTCATACGCGTCTTGATCGGCCGCCCGCCCCAGAAACCCGTGCGGTATTTTACATCCACTCCATAGGCACTTGTGTCTTGCGAGATCACCAGCAATTCTTTCACACCTGAATTCACCAGATTCTGCGCTTCCTGCATAACATCACCCACTGGGCGGCTCACCAGATCACCGCGCATGCTGGGGATGATGCAAAAGGTACAGCGATGGTTACAGCCCTCTGAAATTTTCACATAAGCATAATGCTTGGGTGTCAGTCGTATGCCTTGCGGCGGGACCAGATCGCTGTATGGATCATGCAGCTTGGGTAAATGGGCATGTATGGCTTCCATCACTTCATCTGTTGCATGTGGACCAGTGACTGCCAATACTTTTGGATGTGTTTCTTTCACCACATTGCCCTTGGCACCCAAGCAACCAGTAACAACAACTTTCCCGTTTTCGGCCAGCGCCTCGCCGATTGCCTCAAGCGATTCTTCCACCGCACTGTCGATGAAACCGCAAGTGTTAACGACCACCAGATCGGAGTCCGTGTAGTTAGGAGAAATAATGTAACCCTCAGTACGCAAGCGAGTAAGGATATGCTCGGAATCTACCGTCGCCTTAGGACAACCGAGAGATACGAAACCGACTCGTGGCGCTGTGTTCTGTTTGCTCATGTTTTAACTTTATATATTGAATTGAACATATTCTTTCCTATAGCCAGCATTATCTTCGCTGTGCTTTCAGCAATTACGCAAAGAGTAGTATCTAATCATGCAGGAAGGGCCGTTTTTACTCTACCATTAGCACGCTCATCAACCACACTGTCCCTACGCCCGATACAATCAGCATTACTTGCTGCATGGTATCGCGCAATTGCACACGCTTGTGCAATCCAGGTATCAAGTCTGCCACCGCAACATAAATCATGCTCGCAGCTGCCAGCGCCAGCAATGACGGTATCCACGACTGCATGGTCTGCAAGGTAAAGTATCCCAGTATGCCGCCTGCCACAGAGGCGAAGCTGGATATTAGATTCAATTGAAAAGCACGTAGTTTGCTATAACCCGAGTGCAACAGGATAGCAAAGTCACCCACTTCCTGCGGAATTTCGTGTGCGATGATGGCCAGTGCCGTGACAAGACCCAGATGTACGTCAGTAAGAAAAGCCGCTGCGATGATGATGCCATCCACAAAGTTATGGAAAGTGTCACCTATGATAATCATCATGCCACTGCGTCCCTGGTCAGCTCCATGTTCTGCATTGCTTACTAAATGCGCTTCGCAATGCTCATGGTGACAATGCCTCCACAGAACCAATTTTTCCAGAATGAAAAATAACAGGATGCCAAACAACACCGTACCACTCAAAACAGCTACATTGGGGGTTAGCTCGATCGCCTCGGGCAAAATATTAAGAAACACTGCTCCCAGCAGCGCACCAATTGCATAGCTCACCATACCACTAAGAAAATTCTGCTTACGGTTGCTTAACGCGAATAATGCTGCGCATGCTACGCTCAATGTGCCACCTAAAATGCAGGTGGTAATAATCCAGGCCAAAATGCTCATGGTGAGTTCAAGAAATAAATAAGGCGCGGATTATACCTAAAGGCAGGCAAGCCATTCTCTAAGTGTGGGGTTAATTGCAGCTGATTCAATCCCCAAAAAACCTGAAAAGCCGAATAACTTCGATTTCTGCGCTTCATATTTCGACATATTTATCGATACAGGTTTCAGGGTCGAAAGAAGTTGCGCACTGGGAGACTGTTTTCCCATACTTATGTCGCCATCTTCGTTTCGACTCCTAGCGCCCGAATGCGCGTAGCGAACGCTTCCAATTGCTGTTCCGATAACGCGGCTAGTTTCGGTGCTTCAGGTTGTAATGTGGGGCGTGCCAGACTGTAAAGCAACACACCTTCAGGTTTGATGTTGTCATGTAGCAATGCAGTAAGAAAATTCAAAAAATCATCCTCATCCTGCTTGCCCGGCGGTTCGCCATCCAGCATGAACCAGCAGGTTTGCAGCCATACCGGACACAGCGCGATGGCGGTAGCAAGGTTCTCGCGTACTTTAACCAGACTTGTGCGGGTGTTGTTGATTCGCTGCATGCCAGCCTTGCTGGCACGGTCAACTTTGAACCACACTTCACCATTAAGCTGCGCCATTTTGCGCAGACCTTGTTGCACATTTTTGCGGTGCATAAGGCTGCCATTAGTTATAAGAACCAGTTTTATATGGGAGGGCAGTGCCAGTTCTTGTCGCAGCTTGCCGATGAGTGTAATAACTTGCTCAAACTCTTTGGCGCTGGTCGGTTCACCATTACCGGACAAGGCAATATCATTAATGCGGCGCGCCCCTTCCGGCACGCGGCGTTGCATGAAATCACCGTGCAGCAACTCATAAAGAAAACCACGCAGCTCTTGTTCCAGCAGCGCCAGATCAACTACCGGAGCTGTGCCGCGCTTGAGATCCGGCACCTGGCAATATATACAGCGCCAATTACAGGCATTATTAGTGTTGAGATTGATGCCAACTGACACCCCGCCCGCCCGCCGCGACACCACGGGATAGACATAACGCAAATTCGCGCTGTCGCGACTGTGGTCAGTTGCATCAAGAGAAGTATTGCTCAAAATTTTACGAGTGGCAGATAATTAGCAGGATCAACTGGCTTACCATAGCGGCGTATCTCGAAGTGTAGACTAACCCGATCGGTATCTGTGTTGCCCATTTCTGCAATCTTCTGACCTTTCATTATGTGCTCCCCTTCCTTTACCAGTAGCCGATCGTTATGAGCGTAAGCGCTGAGATAAGCCTTGTTATGCTTGATGATGAGCAGCTTGCCATATCCGCGCAGGCCGTTGCCGCTATATACGACTTTGCCCGCCAAGCTGGCAACTATCGGTTGACCCAGCTCACCAGCAATATCTATTCCCTTGCGGCTGGCACTTTCAGAAAATCCGCTTATTAACGTTCCAGACGTTGGCATACCCCACTCCAGCGCACTACTATTATTATCAGCAACATGATTAATCTCGGCACTGGGTCTGATTTCAGGTTTAGCCTGAACTTTGGCCACCATCACAGATTCAGGTTCTTTCTGGTCATCCTGTATTTTTTCAATCTGTGTCACAGCCTGCTTGGTATACGTCAACTTGGCCACCTTAGGTTGGCTCTTGACAGGTACTTCCAGAGGCTTGCTGTTATCCCCGTTTGAAGTAGTGGGAGAGGGCAACCGTAGCGTCTGACCCGCAAGAATCATGCCAGCATTTTGAAGGCTATTTAGCTCGGCAATTTCACGATAATCCAGACCATAATTAAAGGCTATGCTATACAAAGTATCGCCTTTATGTACTACGTAATCCTGCGGACGTCCGTCTTTATCAAGTGGTACAGCTTTTATGGACCGTGCGGTTGCAGGCACACCTTGTTTTTTCAACGTGGTTCCACGTTCCACTATAGGCGCATGAGGCCCGCTGGAAGAACAGCCTGCCAATACCGCTGCGGCAACAACTGCAATAGCCATCGAAAATAATCGAAAGATAATTTTTTTCAGCATCATCCCTTCCCCATCAATAGCGGCACGAATTTCACAGCTTCCAGGCGAGTTTCACGGTAGCCTTGCGTCCCACGCTCAATTAGCCATAGGTACTGTTCCTGTGCTCCCAATGGCAGTACCATTCTACCACCCACAGCTAGCTGCTCTAGCAATGCCTGTGGTACATGCGTAGCCGCTGCCGCCATAATGATGCCATCAAATGGTGCGAATGCAGGCAAACCAATACTGCCATCTGCATAACGTAAAGTAACATTTCTTACCTGCAATTCTTTCAGGTAATCTGCCGCGCGCTCATATAGAGGCTGCAAGCGTTCCACCGAATACACCTCCCGTGCCACCTGCGCTAGCACCGCTGCCTGATAACCACAACCGGTACCAACTTCAAGCACGCGGTTTAGCGCCATGCCATTGCGCAGAACTTCAATCATGCGCGCCACAATATAAGGTTGAGAAATAGTCTGACCAAAGCCCAGCGGCAACGCTACATCATCATAGGCACGGCTGGCCAGCGCTTCGTCGACAAATATGTGGCGCGGCACCACATTCATTGCAGCCAGTACAACCTCATCCTCTATCCCCCGCACACGCAACCGTTCTATCAACCGTCCACGTGTGCGCTGTGAGGTCATACCAATGCCACTATGGCGTCCACTCATGTAGCGTTACCTGCCAGCCATGTTCTTACCGTATCGAGCTGGCTATATTGCGTCAGATCCATCTGCAATGGCGTGATCGATACCCGGCGCTGAGCAATGGAATAAAAATCCGTACCCGCACCCGCATCCTGCTCTTTGCCAGCCGCACCAATCCAGTACACAGTCTCACCGTGCGGATTGGTCCCTTTTACCACTGACTCGGCCTTATGCCGCTTGCCCAGGCGGGTTACTTCGCGGCCTTGCAATTGTTCATAAGGAATGTCTGGCACATTCACATTAAGTAACCATGGTAATGAATGGGTGTGCTTTTTAAATTGCTGCACCAGATCAGCCACCACACGCGCCGCAGTATCGTAATGGGCCAACTTCCTACCCACCAGTGATACGGCAATGGCCGGGATGCCCAGCAAAAAACCTTCTGTCGCAGCTGCCACAGTGCCTGAATAAATTGTATCGTCACCCATGTTGGCACCCGCATTAATACCGGAGATAACCATATCCGGCTGAGTATCCAGCATGCCGGTAACTGCCAAATGTACGCAGTCGGTTGGTGTACCATTTACATAATAAAAACCGTTGGCTGCACGGCGTAAATTGAGCGGGCGATCCAGCGTCAAAGAATTACTCGCACCGCTGCGATCGCGCTCCGGCGCCACCACTACTATTTCGGCAATGGTAGACAACGTTTCCGCAAGGCAAGCCAGACCAGGTGAAAAATAACCATCATCATTGCTAAGCATAAGCATCATATTGCTACTATCCTTTTGTTCTATATGGGCTTGACACCCATCAATGCGTCTTGACATCCCTATTTTATTGTAACAACAACTACGAGCCTAAAAATTAGAACCGAAAGCGATGAGTCCGACATTATCGCCTGAATTGACTCAGGTATAAATCCTCGCCCTCACATCGCCGTGCTCGCTTCGCGACGGTATCTCCCTAATCTACCGTCACTGCGGGCATGTGCGAGCGTAGACCATTCCGCACCGTCGACGATGTGGTCGGCACTCTCGCTTCCACCTTCAGATCACCGTGCCAAGTGTGTCATCCTTGGAGAGTGTGCTAAGCTGGTTCCGGAATTTCAAGTTCTCCAGTATGTCCTGGACGTTGGGCAAGAAGCCGTTTAGATAGTCCTCGAAATCTGCGAGCAACTGCTGCTGACTGCCGCGCAACTTTAGATCGCGCAGGATGAAGCGAGATGTGTTGTAGAAGAATTGTCCCGCAACTGAGGCAAGTGCTGCGCGCTGCTCGGTGATGCATGCTTCGTCGAGTATCTTCTTGGTGTCTAGCACCGCATCCATTCGCCGAATGACAAACATGGGCAGAATTACGTCTGGGTACTTACCCTGCCTGAAGAGGTCGCAAAGCACATTATCAGCGATGCCCCAGATAAAGGAGACTATTTTGTTATGAGTTGCTTGGTCCATTATCGCTTTTGCTCCGCTTTGGTCATTAGGTCACAGCGGAGAATCGCGACCGGAAAGATCCATGGGCTTGTTTCATGGGTTTGTCGTGCCAAGCACCAGACGGCAGTTACTTTACCACATGGACAAAATTGGACAAAGATGAGGAATCGAGTCGTTATGGCGAATGAGACCAGAAACCCGAATTTTGTGAAACAGATTTACATTTCGCCAATCAGACCATTCCACAGGCCATCATGCCGCCGTTTCATTCGCACTATCTGTTCCGCCATCGCTGTCCAACGACCTCCCCTGGATATAGCAGATCGTTTCAACCCCGGCCTCCGCCGCTGTGGTAAGACCTCCAATAGTCAATGGTTGACCCTATCTAGAATCGAAAATTTTACTGAAAGTAGAGAATCACGACAGCATGAAAATTGTAGCTCCCCACGAACTTCTTGATTTAGCACGCATCATTAAAATCACGGAAACATAAAAAAATGCGCTCACATCATATTGAACGACACCTCGCTGGACGAATTGGCTGGCTCCGCCCCGCAGTATTGGGCGCAAACGACGGTATCGTTTCGACAGCAAGTTTGGTACTGGGTGTTGCAGCTGCACATGCAACCCACGACAGTATATTGCTCGCGGGAGTGGCCGGCCTTGTCGCAGGAACCATGTCAATGGCCGCAGGCGAATACGTGTCCGTCCACTCACAGGCAGATTCTGAACAGGCTGACATTGAGCTTGAACGAAAAGAACATGAGACAAATATTCTAGGCGAGCACAAAGAGCTAGCAGCGATCTATGTCGGCCGCGGCCTTGATCCTGCGCTTGCAAAACAGGTAGCCGATCAACTCATGGCGCATGATGCGCTTGGTGCGCATACTCGCGACGAACTTGGGATATCTGAAGCGCAAAATGCGCGTCCACTTCAGGCGACCTTTGCTTCAGCAGCCAGCTTTGCTGTTGGAGCAGCCTTGCCGCTCATAGTCACAGCATTTGCTCCGGAATCAAGTCTGATTCCCCTCATTTCAGTTACTTCACTTGTGTTCCTTGCGCTACTGGGTGGTGCGGCTGCAAAGGCCGGTGGAGCGCGAGTGGCTGCAGGTGCAATACGCGTTACATTTTGGGGTGCTCTAGCTATGGGATTAACAGCCAGCGCTGGCGCACTTTTTGGAGCAGTTGTATGAGCTCAGACTTTATATCCAATGGAAGCGCGAGACCATTAATACCAACGAAGACTATCTGTTGACATAGCGCCCTACATTAACCGGTGTTGCGGCATATGACTAACTGCTGCATTATGTGGCTAATGCAATAAAGAACAACTAGTGTCATGTTAAGCGCCACGAACCGTCTCGCAGAGCTGCGGCCTAATCGAGCTGGACTCAGATTCTTCGCAGCGCCCAACCTGAGCCAAGCCGAAAAGGTTTAGAGTGACATTTATGATGGCAATCGATAATACTTTTTTAGATTTGATAAGATCAGGCAATGCCCTACCCTCAGAGTTTGCATTGTTTTTAACATAAAAAATTGGAGCTTTTAAGATGAAAAAATTGAATTTAGCATTCGGCGTTTCTACACTGGCTATTTTGGTTGGCTGCGGACATACGAGTGATTACACACCTGCAGCAGATGCTAGTGGCGAACAAATATTTTCTACCGCTTGCACGGAATGTCATAAGCCAGTAAATGCTGATGTTGCGATTGTAATTAGTGCAAGAATGACAAATAAAGATGCGATTATTAAAAAGGTACACTCAGGAAGCATGAGAATGAAAGCTTTCCCGAATATTCAGGGTGATGCGGCAGACCGTCTGGCTGAGTATGTATTGGCAAATAGCGCGATTCAATAAAGATTCTTTATAACCAATAAGGAGCCGACTTCTCATGTTCCATCTCCCAATACCATCCCATACGCTGATGCACACATTAGGAGTCGATCCGAGAAACCGGACTATTCCGATCATTTCGATTATTTTTCTCGTATTACTCACCGGTTGTGGTGGACCCTTGGTGGGCGTCACCGTGATTGATGAACGTACGGCATTGGAAAACCAGGTGCTCGGCACGTATCAAGAACTCAACCAGCAAGTCATGCTCCTCGCGTCCGTTCGCTATATCGACCCGCAGGGCAAATTAAAACAAACTCAGGAACTCCCTCCGGGGAAAAAAAACGTTGTGCGTGCTCTCCAGCGAGTGTCATTTAACAAGGATGATCTCAGTCGCTATAAATCTCTGGGTACGATCGGGGAAAATAATGAAGGTGGTATCACCCTCCTGGAACCGGAAAAAGTCGAACTATCTGACCGAGCGTTTGTCGATAATCTGATTAAAGAAGAAAATGAGGATCGCTTCATCATCATGAGACGGATTATCGAGACCAACGAAACCCTCTCTCCCACAGATGCGCCACGCGTCCAAAAAATGTTTGCCGCTCTCAACCGTGACAAAGCCCTCAAGGGCGAACGCATTCAATTGGACAGCGGAAAATGGATTCAAAAATAAGCGCAAAAATGAAAACCTCACAAGGTCAAGCCATAAGTGCTCCCTTCAACCATTGTCCTTCACTCCAAAGGCGAATGGTGTTTGAAATTGCTTATGGAAAATGTTTAACCTTTTTCTCATTGCCGATCACTTCAGTAACCGTGCATCGTTGTATCCACTTACTCAGTCTTACCTTATTTCTACTTGGAGCCACACACGCATTTGGATCTCAACCTCAACGGCTGACCACACACCCTGCTTTTGACTACCAATCAGCTGTCTCTGCGGATGGGATGACCATGGCCTTTGTCTCCATGCGATCCGGGAATGCGGATATTTGGATCCAGCCACTTGGAAGGTCAACCCTCGCGCTTCCGCGTCAGGTTACCACGCATCCAGCCAGTGATCAGGAACCCGCTTTGAACCGGGATGGTACACGGCTGTTATATGTGTCGCATCAATCCGATCCACGCGGCGATGTGTATCTTCTGGACCTTATTACCCGTAAGGAGGAAAGACTCACGGGTTTAAGCAGCGGCGATAGCTTTCCTCAGTGGAATCAAGAAGAAAATGGATTCTTCTACCTCAAACGCGATCCACTTCAAGGTTCGTCAGCCATCTACCGGAAATCTTTTTCAAACCAATCAGAAGAATTGATCGTGCCTCAAGCCACCAGCTTTTCCGTAAATGGCCAGGGGCAGCTTCTGTATTCTAATGGCACACATCTGACTCTGTTGAATCTTCAGGACAACAGCTCAACCCTGCTCGGTCAAGACGGGAATGTGCTGGATCTCTGGCCGGCGTTGGACCGTCACCCGGCTGAGCTCACTACTAAACGCCCGCACTTTTTTACCCGATATGAACAGGATACCAACGGGGATGGGCTGGTCGATACCGATGATGAATCGTCCATTTGGATGAGATATCGTGACTCAATGCCACATCAACTTCAAGACCTCTATCGGATCACTCCAGCGCACCAATATCATCTTTACCCTGCCGTTTCAGGGGATTTCCTGTATTACTCTGATTTGAAAGCTGGAGATATTTTTCGGGTCGCTATCCCCGCGTTCCTCAAAGACTATACTGACCTCGATCAAGCCAAAGCATTGGCGGCCTCGTATCAGGATCATGGCCAGTTGAATATGGCGCTCTTAGTCCTGACCAATATTTCTCACAATCTGTTAGCCAAACAGCCTCCTGATGCACGAGCAGAATTCGACTTTTCCCTCGCCGAGGCACAGACGCAGGAAGGAAATTTTCTTGCGGCTCGCCAGTCGTTGGAACCTTACACTAATCAATCAGGCCAGATCGGAGCATTAGCCAAGATTCACACTATCGTCTTGAATATCCAGGAGCAGGCCAAGGGAGTGAGCTCCTCAGCGAGGCGCCGGTTAGTTTCCACAGGCGCGTCTGAACTCATGGCCATTGGGCAAAAGCACCGAGACATGGATGAGGTATACGGTCAAGCTCTGATTGAGGCCGGACGACTTTACCTCTTTGCGGAAGATCCTCTCACGGCGTTGGATTACCTGATTAAAGTCGATGACGTGCCGAATAAGGAGATTCGAGCCAAGGGACTCTTCACCAGAGGCGAAGCATACCGGATTCTGGGAGACGCCCCCAATGTGATTCGTGTATTCGTGGATGTTATTCACATATTCGGAGAGCGATCCTCCTGGGGAAAACGTGCTATTCAAAAGGTCATTTTTCTCAGTCAACAGGGAGAGACGACTCAAGATCGCATGACGGCATTAAACACGTTGATCTCTCAGCATCCCGACCTTCCCGTGCTGATCGCCACCACTCGACTCACCATAGCCGACCACCATTACGATCAGGGAGAACAACTATCTGCACTGGAAACTCTAGATTTCGTCGTCTCGGCTCCTGACCTACCCAACGAACTCATCATCCAAGCCTATCGAAAAAAAGCCGAGATTCTTTCGAGATCGGAACGGTATCAGGAAGCCGCGGATACCTATACCGCCTTGAGCCAATTCACCGGAGAAGATCAGACCGAACTCGAAAGAACCAAGAACCTTCTCATTTTACAACTGGTAAAAAAAGCTCTCAAAGACCGGAAGGTGGGGGAAACCCGCATTGCCGCAAAATCTCTTAGACAGCTCATCGATCAATATCCTGAATCCGTGGAAGCACACCGGGCTTATATCGAAACCAAAACCATGCTCAAGGAAACCCAGGAGGTTCAAGCCTGGTATAACAAATTAGTCAAAGCGCATCCTGATCATGCAGTGTATCAATATGGACAGGCTTTGGCGTTATCCTATTCCGAACCGCCGAATCTCCCCCTGGTGATCAACCTGCTCCAACGCGCCTTGGAAAAAGATCCTGCCATGGGGTATGTTCATCAAACACTAGGATGGGCTTACGAGCAAACTGAACGAGCCTCCGGTAACAAAGGCTACCTTGAGAAAGCCGAGCAGGAGTATCGCATTGCACTGGAGATCAACGACGCCAGCCGCTTCCCGGACGTGGAATCACAACTGCTCTTGAATTTGGGGAACACTTATCTGGCGCTCTCGAATGCCCGCGAAGCCTATCGGCATTACCGGCAGCGTGAGATTCAATTTGTTCCGTCCGGCGAGACCATCACCGAAATGCTCTATCGCAAAAATTATGGAAAGGCCTGTTTTCAATCCGGACGCACTGAGGAATCGCTGGTGCAATATCAATTGGCCTTGCGCAACGTTCCACCCGAACAGCCAAGCCTAAAAGCCGAAATATTGGAACGCATCGGATTGTCCCACCAGGACATCGGTCAATATGCCAAAGCTATTGAAGCCTTTACCCAGGCATTGGATCTCAACCGTGAGCTAGGGCAGGAACAAAACGTCACTCTTCTCCAGAGAAATATCGGTGTCAACCTGTTTAACCTGAGCCGTGCCAGCGAAACTGGTGGACGGGAACAGCTCAAGCAGGCATTGGGCAGTTATTTCACCAGTTTAGACCATCTCACAGCAGATGGCGGAAAAACCCTTTCAAAGGGACCAGGTCTGTTCAATGTCAGTGTGGCTCTCGGTGAAGGCGAGTCTCAAGCCGCCAGTGGATTCGACCTGATGGGCGAAAAAAAGCTCATGTTCAGCTACATCGCCAGCACCTATGAGCAATTAGACGAAGCTGGACCTGCTCGAGACTTTTATCGCAAAAAACTCGCGCTCCTCAATCAGCGGTCTCCGAAGAACCAAGACGCTGCAACAATGACTGAAAAAGCAATTGTTCTCAATCATCTGGGAGTTCTTTCGCATAAGTTACATGAGCCTGAACAGGCCATAAAATTCTTTCGTCAATCCTTGAATGTCACCCGAGCGTTGAATATGTCTTTCGGGACCGGCGTCAACATTTATAACCTTTCTCAACTGGCGGTAGAAAATATCCTGCAAGGCTACACACCCGACCAGAGCTTGGTGGAGGAGATTACCTCCGGTATTCAGGATCTCCAACAGCGGAACTATGAAAACCGCAATCTGTTTTTCACGCTCACTAATACAGCCTTGCTCCTCTCGCTTCTCCCCGAACCCTCACTGGATCAGCAGCTCAAACCGACAGAAGCCGTCCAACGCATGCATGAGCAGTTTACATCCAGGACTCTTCCGTGGTCGTATTACCAGAAAGCCGAATCGCTCCTGCAGAAGCCAGATATATTCTCCAACAGTGAACGTCTCCCCGCTCAATTTCTGGTGAAGTTAAATCAGGCCGAATTGGCACGAACAACAGACCAGCCCAAGATCTCTCGCCGCATCCAGGAAGATCTCCTCAAGCTGGTGGAAGAGCAACAATCACCCAATAGCTGGTTATGGTATTTGGCTCAGGCAGAAGACGCCACCGACCCCATCACGCGGAAAAAATTCCTCACCAAGTCCGTTGAGACCGTCCTTCGTTTTCCCGCGCAAACTGACCCCCGAACAGGACAGGCCAACACTTGGCCGGCGTACGAACGTCTGACTCGGCTCTCGGTCGACCAATTGATAACTGAGGGCCTGAAGGACGACGCTTTTACTGTGGCTGAGCAATTGAGCATTCGACAAACGACCAGCGCCATCTATGAAGCGCTCGGAGAAGATTATTTTCTCAAAGGCTTGGGAAGCTATGAACCCGAATTGAAATCGCTACTTGGAAAACTCCGGCAAGCCAGGAGTCAGGGTGATATCACGGTCATTGCAGAACAGGCTGCTGCCCTCCAAGACGTGCTGTATGCCCTGTTTGAAGAACATCCATGGGCCACCGCGTCCTTCTGGGCATATCCTCAAACCAAAGAGCTGTTATCGTTGGGAATCAACGCGCAGCACCCCTATGTGAAAATTGTCCAAGGAATGCATGGCTATCATGGCTTTATTCATAACGGGGTGACGCTCCATTACAGCCCTCTGGTGGTGACAGAGAAAACTGTCACCGGGGATAAAGAATTTCACCGGCGGCTTGGCCAATCGGCCTCTGCCTATCTTTCCATACCTCAGGAACTGGATCCATCTCTCCTCTCGCTGGCACTCAATAAAAAACCGCTCACATGGGTCAGCAATTTTTACGATTTTCTGAATGGCTATCATCAGCGCAGCCTCTTTTTTTCTCACATCACCACTCCCAGCAATTTTCACCCTTCCACACCTTCGTCTGCGGGAGAAATCCCATTCGTACTCCAACAATTTAGCGGGGTCGAGGCTCATGATCGTCCATTAGCGGCCAACACCAACATCGCGGCATTTCTTAAACCTACGGATACCTTTGCCTTTGAAGTTCAGCAAGACAAGGCTGTTCGAGAATTTGCCTCAGTGCTCGATTTTGCCGGCAATCAGCATCATTCTATCCTGTTGTTCGGTGGCGTCCCGGCCTCGTCGCCTTCCCCATGGACACTGATTTCTTCTCTGCTTCGTGCCGGGTTTCCCCACGTCATCATGAGCCGAACCGCAGTTGATCTTAAAACTTCGACTCAGTTTCTGAACCAATATTTGTCGCATCTCAACAACCTTCCTCCCGATGAAGCCGTGGTAGCCGCGTCGAAGGATATATGGGGAGAGGACACGACAAAATATACTTTCCGCCACTACGGATTCGCAGGTATGGACCCCGACGAACGGCAGGAATATGCGGCCTCCATTTACGACCAGGAAGTAGCAGACGCTATTCATGCATTTACTACCAAGGACTTTTCCTCCTCCCTCGTGCACATCGAACATGCCCTCGCGCTCATTGAGCATGCTCAAAAACGGAAGGACTACAAGGAACTCAACACTCTGGCCGTGGAAACCGCTTTTGAGGTAAAAAATTACGAAAAAGGCATTTTCTTTCAACAGAAACTGCTGGATTCTCTTACACCGGAAACCCCTGTTAGCGAGCGGGCTGAGGCCGTATATCGTTTAGGCATCCTTCATTCCCGCCTGGAACATTTTGACATTGCCGTTAAACACATCGAACATGCCAACCAGATTTGGGAACAAGGCGATGAGCTTGATCGCCTGGCGGAAGGCTTGGCCACATTGGGAATCGTGCGTGAAAACATGGGAGCCTATACGGAAGCCTTGGAACAATTTAACCAGTCCTTTTCTCTGTATCAGGAAATCGGGGAAATGGGGCACACGGCTTTTCAATTTCGACGAATTGGCCGTATCTATTACCTTCGGTTGGGTCGGTATGAGAAAGCCCGTGAAAATTTCCTGGCCGCCCTGAAGCTGCACCAGGAGCAAAAAGATCGAAAGGGAGAAGCCGAAGTACTATATGAAGTGGGATTGACCTATGAAAAAGTCGGCCTGTTCGACCAGGCCGCTGAACACTATAACCAGGCTCTCGCTATTGCGAAAGAATTAGATGATCCTATGCTTCTGGCAACTGGCGATCTCTACCTTGCCAATGTGGCCTGGTTCCAGGGGAACTATCAAACGGCGTTCCAATTATTAACTCAGGCCGATAAAAAAGCCGAACGAGTGAACGACTCACAATTGCGCATCATGGTGGAAAATACGCGTGGGTTAATGTACTGGACACTCAATGACACAGACAAAGGTCTACTCCATTTACAGGACGCAGTCACGCTTAGTCGGTCTTCAAATATCCAAACCGAATTGGCCTCTTCACTGAATAATCTTGGTTTGATCTACCGGCAACGAGGCGACCACGCCACTGCGCTGGACTATTTCCAACAGGCAAAAACCCTTGATGAGTCCCTCAAAAGCCAATGGGGCTTAGGTTACGACCATCGTAATATCGGTATCTCTTTACTGGCCTTGAAACGATTGGAAGAAGCCGAAAGCCATTTCCTTAAAGCCGAACAGATCAGCGCCGACATCCACAATGTCATTAATTGGGTCAAAGCCTTATTAGAATTGGGTAATGTGAACAAAGCGCTTGTGCGTCCCGACCAGGCCCTTGGCTATTACGAACGAGCGCATGAGTTATCTCAGCAATACGGCATCAAGGAAGTAGAATGGCGGGCGGCAGCGGGCAAGGCTACGATTTTGCAGGAACAGGGAAAGGTCTCTGACGCTTTGACCTGGTTTACCAAAGGCGTCGAGGTGGTGGAAGGCATGCGGGCGGCACTGAAGATCGATGAGCTCCGAAACAGCTTCCAGAACAACAAACTGGATCTGTACCGAGACATCATCACCCTGTTGATCACCATAAACCGGACCGATGACGCCTTTAATTTTTTAGAACGTTCACGGTCCCGCAGTTTCATTGACCTGCTTGGCAATCAAAAGCTCTCGTTCACTAAAGAAGGGGATCAGGAAACCTGGACCAAAATCAACATGCTGGCTTCCACGGTGAATTCGCTCAAGTCAGAACTCGGGTCGTATGAGGAACCCCCTGCCGACCTCCAGGAACGATATAGAAACACGAAAATTCGTTATGACGAAGCGATTTTGGAGGTAAAGCAGCAAAATCCCGGCCTCAGCAGTTTTGTCTCGGTGGATCCGTTAAATTTGAAAGGGGTCCAACAACTTTTGGCACCTCGAGTGGGATTACTGACCTATTTCATAACGAAAGACAAACTCTACTTGTGGTTCATCACCAACGAACGTACAGTCTTTCACACCGTCTCGACAAAGGAGGAAGAACTCAATCGATTAGTGACTCGCTATCGGCAACTCGTTCAACATCTTGAACCGGTGGAGGATGAGCTACAAAAACTCTATGCGTCCCTGATACAGCCAGTTGCGCCGGAGATCACAAAACTGGAGTATTTGGGAATTGTTCCGGATGGACCTCTCCACTTTCTCTCCTTCGCCGCGCTTAAACATGGCCCCGCGTATCTGGTGGATGACATCCCACTCTTTTACGCACCTTCGGCTTCTGTCTTTCAATTTACCTTTGCCAAACGTAAAGCAATCAAAAATGACAAAGTCCTCGCGATCGGGAACCCGGATTTAGGAAATTTCAATTACGATCTTCCATTGGCAGAATTAGAAGCCAAAAGTATCAAATGGAATTATCCCAATATGGACATTCTGACCGGCACAAAAGCCACCAAAGAATGGGTTGTCAAGAATATCTCCCGATATGGCATCATCCATTTAGCGGCTCACGGTGAATTTGATGAGGGCAACCCGCTGTTGTCCTCACTCTGGCTGGCCTCAGAAAACCCGGAAAACAGACAGCTGACCGTGCAAGAGATTTTTGGATTGGAAATCAACGCAGATCTGGTCACCTTAAGCGCCTGTCAAACGGGCCTTGGAAAATTGGAAGCCGGAGAACTCATCGGCCTCAACCGCGCGTTTATCTATGCCGGTACGCATGCCCTGGTATCCGCGCTGTGGCGGGTGGATGACCTTTCAACTTCGATACTCATGAAACATTTTTACCGCAATTACGTCACAGCCAATAAAGCCAAAAGTTTGCGTCAAGCGCAACTCCTCGTCAAAAAGGATTTCCCTCACCCATCCTATTGGGCAGGGTTCAGTTTAATCGGAGATTATCAATGATACCTTTAAAGCATCAGACAAAACAGAAGCATATTGGAGACTCGTTATTCATTCACTTGCTCTTCGCAGTGATCATCATCTTGTTCAGTATCATGGTCCTGCCCTCATATTCTTGGGCAGATACATGGTACGCCAAACAAGATGGTGTGAAAGTTACGGCTGGGCAATCTCCCACTTCCGCATTAATTGAGACCCTCAGCCTTGGCGATGCCGTCACGGTACTCAATGAAAAAGGCCGGGTGGTTAAAGTCAAAACAAAAAAAGGTAAAAATGGCTGGGTATTTAAATTTCGGCTAACAGAAAATATGCCTTCTTCAGGTGGTGGCCCAGGCCTCTCAGGCCTCATAGGGCGGAATACCATTGCGGCCCGTGAATCCCGAGCCGGGGGCAGCATTCGCGGCCTTAAAGAAACCACCGAACAATATGCCAAAGACAAAAAAATTAGCCAGAAACACCGTGATGCTTTGGATCGCATGGTAGCTTTTTCCGTGACAACTGAAGACCTCATGGAGTTTAAGAAATCAGGCCACTTAGGCGAATTTTCGGGAGATATCCAATGAAACGTATTATGGTACTCGGTAGTCTCACCCTCTTGTGTTTGCTCCTTCCCAGCACTGCCATGAGTGGATTTTTAGACAACTTATTGAACTCTGCACCGAAAAAAGAGGCGGATCTACCCGCTCAAGAGAAAGTCGCAGAAGAACAACCTGGTCTTCTTGAAGGTATCGGCGGACTTTTTGGTGTAAAAAAAAGCGAAATAGATCTCGTCAAAAAGGGGGTCGGCGTAGTAGAGGCCCTTCAGCCCATTGGTGAAGAAGAAGAAATCGTGTTGGGAGAAGCTGTTGCTGTAGAAGCGTTCAGCCGCTTTGGTGGAGAATATTCCAATAAGGCCTTGAATCGCTATATCAATCTGGTCGGAAAAACCATTGTCGAGGTGTCTGACCGGCCAACCCTCAAATTTCATTTCGCGATCTTAAATAGCAAGGAACAAAACGCCTTTGCTGCGCCTGGTGGTTATATCTTCATCACCGTCGGTCTCCTGAAAACGTTGAAAAATGAAGCCGAATTGGGTGGAGTTTTAGCGCATGAAATCGCACATGTCACCAAGCGGCACATGCTGGACACCATCCGACGCGGGGCAGTATTGGGCAGCGTCTCGGAACTCTCGCTGACGGCCATGAAACAAGACCCCAAAATGTTTTCCAATGCTATCGATCAAATGACTGAGTTACTGTTTACCAAAGGCTTGGATAAAAACAAAGAATTCGAGGCCGACGCGGTGGGCCTCGACTATGCGTACCGGGCAGGGTATCACCCGCAAGGATTAAAGGATTACCTTCAGACCTTAGCTAAAGAAGAAGGCCATGCCGAATCTCGGTTTTTCACGACCCATCCTTCGACCACCGAACGTATCTCTAAAATCAACACAGTGCTAAACGGCTATTCAGATACTCAAGGCCTGCCGTTCCTGACCACCCGCTTTAAACAATACGTGAAAGTCGAATAATGCTCCAGCGGTGAAAAAGTACTGAGACGAGGATTCAAGCCATGAAATAGTGACTTATGGCACGCTCTAACTTAAGGCGTCCTATCTTGTATCTGGAGTTTTTCGCTGGAATGCCTACCAAAGTTTCGTTGGCAGATACTATTTTTCCAGAAGAAGCCCGGGACATCGCTACGATCGTTGCTCCCGTCAAATTATTTACCATTTATAATCAAAGTGTTATAGTATCACGCAATAATGTGACGAAATGGGGTAAGCAGACAAACTGCAAAGCAGCGGCTCGCAAAATTGCGACTTGTAGAGGCACTTAAATCAATCCATAATTACGTAGTGCGACAATTTGCCGCATTCTAAAACTTAGTAAACTGAGCTATCATCTAGCTGCTCGTTTGACTTGAAAAATTAAAGTAAAAATTTACCTGCGTGAGAGTAGGTTATGACGGTTTTGCAGGGCAATAGCTGTTTTGTTGCCAAAAAAGCGTCGCAATAGTCACCACTCAGCTAAATTAGCAGCCAATTTCCTTTAAGTCAGGCAGGTGCTAGAGGAATTACCAATCAAACATCAAGGAGAAACAAATGACTACACTTTATGAACGACTGGGTGGACAGCCTGCCGTAGATGCAGCAGTAGATATTTTTTATCGTAAAATGCTGGCTGACGATAAGGTAAGCGGTTTCTTTGATGGAACAGATATGGACGGACAAATCGCCAAACAAAAGGCATTTTTGACCATGGTTTTTGGCGGCCCTAATAATTACACAGGCAAGAATATGCGCGATGCGCACAAACCTCTTGTTGCAAGAGGTTTGGACGATTCGCATGTCGATGCCGTGATTGAACATTTGGGCAGCACATTGAAAGAACTTGGCGCTGCCGATGCAGATATTGCTGAAGTTGCCGCCATTGCAAATGGTGCGCGTAATGATGTGCTAAATCGTTAAGGTTACATTTAATTCATGGCAGTTAATATTTCTTATCAAGGGCGTAAGCATGAACTTCAAGATGGCGAAACCGTTCTTGATGGCTTGCTGCGCCATGGGCAGGATGTGCCGAGTTCTTGTAAAGCAGGAGCCTGCCAAAGTTGCTTGATGCAGGCGAATGACGGTAATCCTGGGAGCAAGGCACAAATCGGATTGAAAGATACGCTTAAGGCACAAAACTTCTTTCTTGCTTGTCAATGTATCCCCGATAAAGATCTCAGTATTTCCCTGCCTTCTTTGGCGGATACAACCATTCCGGCTGAGATTATTGGTAAAGAGCAACTTTGTCACAATGTTATAGCCCTGCGCCTTAAACCATCAGCTGACTTTTCCTGCCGTGCAGGGCAATACATCAACCTCCTGAGCGAGAACGGTTCAGTTATTCGCAGCTATTCTGTCGCTAATCTGTCTGAGCAAGACGGGTATTTAGAGCTGCATATTCGAAGAATAGACAACGGCGCCATGAGTGTCTGGGCTTGTGACAAAGCAAAAGAAGGCGACCAAGTTCACATTCGCGGCCCAGCAGGAGAGTGTTTTTATGTTGCGGCCGATGGCGACCAATCTTTCCCAATTTTGCTAGCTGGAACAGGAACAGGGCTTGCTCCGCTTGAAGGTGTTGTTCTGGATGCGCTGGCACAAGGCCATAAAGGTGATATTCGTATCCTGCATGGTGCTTTAAGCGAACATGATTTATATCATGTTGATATGCTGAAAGAGTTAGCGAAGCTACATAAAAATCTGACATATACCCCTTGTGTTTTAAATATGAAGCATGACAAACCGGGTTTTCATACAGGCCCATTGGATCAGTTCGTTATGCATACTATGGAGCCCCTGGATAAGAAAACGCTACACACCTATTTCTGTGGTGCGCCCGAGATGGTGAATTTGTTGAAGAAAAAAGTTTTTCTGGCCGGTGTTGCTTCAAAAAATATTTTCAGTGATCCGTTTATAATGAAACATTAAAACAGTTGTATCACAAAGCTAAACGGAGTTTCGGACTACATGGCCCCAAGGACTAAATGACTACAGGGGTCAAAGTCAAATGCCACCAAGTTAAGCTTTTTTAACATGGGGAAAAACTGAAATTGGTGAGTAAATTGGTATAACTCGCTATACAAAATACAACGCCGTTATTTTCTGGCTTCCACCTCCAGACACTCCGTAAAAAAACCTCGCTCAGCTTGTCAAACATTTTCCGATGAGATCGCAAAGTTAAAGCAAAAATCGTTTAGTCAACGAAATGAATTTTTCGAAATTTCATTCCCAATCAGTATCAGTATTCCTCAGAATTTGGATCCCTCAGTCGCCGACGTTGCTTCAGCAAAAAGTACGATTTTATATCCCTACGGTCTAAATTGTGCCATCGTGCCGAGAGCGCAAATATGCTGGCTGTATGTCTAAAATTGAGCACCGCTTAATCCAGTTGCAGTATAAGGGCATCTCTAAAAACGCGTCATTCCCGCGAAGGCGGGAATCCATAAGTAACTGATTTGTCACCTGTTTACTAGTACTGGATTCCCGCCTTCGCGGGAATGTCGTAAATTTGGATTTTTAGAAATGCCCATAAGTCAATCACCGATTATTTCGTGCTAGAACAGACAGGTAGAAGTGAACCCAAAGCAGCGAAACAAAGGCCCAAGTCGTGTCAGTTATTAACCGCTACACGACATGCAATGAAAGTGACTCTTCATAGGAATAAATACCATGCTAAAAAAGTTTAACTTAGTGGCATTCGGCATTGATCCCTGAGATTTTTGGCTAATGAATGACAGAAAAACCTTTAGATCATTACAAAATGATGCGTTTTCAATTGCCAAATATTCGCTTTATACTCATAAATCTTTTTATAAGCTTTTCGATAAACCTTGGGGCGTGCAATATCGTGTTAGCAAAAGATTTAATTATTGATGACAGAGTCAGTGGCAATATTAATTCTAGCCTAGGTACACAATGGCGGCTGGTTACCGACCAGGTCATGGGTGGCGTTTCCAAGGGCGATCTAACACTTGATAACTATAAAGGCAGGAACTGCCTGCGCATGCGCGGTGATGTCTCTACGGACAACAACGGCGGTTTTGTGCAAATTGCACTGGATTTAACTAAAGAAAAGTCGTTCGATGCCTCAGCCTATGCCGGTGTTGAACTAAGCGTTTCCGGTAACGACGAAAGCTACAATATTCATTTACGTACAACTGAACTCTGGTTGCCATGGCAATCATACCGCTTTAGTTTTAAAGCCGCGCCTGAGTGGCAAACAATTCGCATTTCTTTTGCGAGTCTGGAAGCCTACAGAACAACAACAAAATTTCATAAAGACAAGCTCAAACGCATAGGTTTAGTTGGTATTGGTAGAGCCTTCAAGGCTGATCTGTGTGTGGGGTCAATAAAATTTTATGCGGTGGATTAAAAAACGTAGGGGATTGCCAAATCAACCTTGAAATCAACCTTGAAATCAACCTTGAACTTAACTACCACCTACTAAAGCAGGTGGGTTAGCGCAGCCCGTCGCAGAGGACTAAAGTCCTCTTGCACGCGCCAAGCTAAACGCGCAACACCAGCAGGGAGGAACGTGATGTAGTTGTTCCTCTCTTGCTGAATTTGCAAGGCTAAAGCTGACCGGCTAAAGCCGGTGGTTTAAACCTTGTGATTGAAAATCAACCAGTGACACAGTGAGAGAAAAATGACAAATCGACTTTATGATATCGAGGATATTATCGAAAGCTTGAAGCAGCAGAAGGATGAAATAAAACTCCAGATTTATTTAGCGAAAGCTGAAGCGCGTGATGAGTGGCCTGAACTTGAAAAGAAATTCAATGAGCTCATAAGCAAGGCAGATGCGCTACGTAAAGAGGCGAGCGATGCATCGGGTGATGTTATTAAAGCAGCTAAAGTCGTTGCTGACGAAATCAAACGCGGGTTTGATCGTATACAAAAACGAATGTAGAGGTGCTGCGCTTTTCCATCCTACCTGATCTAAACCATTTTCGCATTCACGAATTCATGTATCCCGAGCTTGAACAATTCGCGCCCATAGCCCGAAGACTTCACGCCGCCGAAAGGCAGGCGCAGGTCAGATTTGATCATGCCGTTAATGAAAATGCAGCTGGCCTGAATGTGTGCCGAATTCTTCATAAAATACAGGCTCCCGGCTACGCCCTCTTTGTACGACATGGACGGGGACACCCGGGATGATGAAACGAGGTTTTCTCGGCATTGGCACCTTTCTATTACAGTGACGAGAAGGATAATAGCAAAATATTAATACTTAAAGGGCTTTGACCCCTTTAGCTTGCGCAGTCAGCAGTCAGAAACCACGCCGCAAGCGATATGCAAGTGGGCAAGAGCGGCGAGGCATGATTAAGAATCGTGTCAGCATTGATGCACGTCCGGAAATCGTTGACCAAAAGACGCGCATGGGTGATTGGG
>Ga0209344_10001086_pt1 | contig 38135 bp, 33 predicted proteins | sample Cruoilmetagenom6_FD_187293 | JGI IMG/M metagenome (GOLD analysis project Ga0209344, IMG submission 187293) | Oil polluted marine microbial communities from Coal Oil Point, Santa Barbara, California, USA - Santa Barbara Oil Seep Sample 6 (SPAdes)... | ecosystem: Environmental > Aquatic > Marine...
TTTGATGTGACGGCAGCTTCGGTTGACGCACTGATCAACAACTACACGGCTTCGCTGCAGGCAGCGCGCGATCTCGCGCTGTCGGTTAACTGAGCTACGGAGACTGCGGGACCATGACGCCAGAAATACTCTCAACCAGCCTTCAGCTTTCCGTGCCCGAGATCATGCTTGCGATTGGAGCCATGGTGCTTCTGATGGTCGGCGTTTTCTCCGGCGAGAAGTCGGTGACGCTGGTCAACGGCCTGGCGGTCGCGCTGTTGATCATGGCCGGCCTGGTGCTTGTGCTGGTGACCGGCAATGGCGAGGCCTTCAACGGCGCCTTCCTGTCCGATCCCTTCGCCCGGTTCATGAAGGTGCTGGCACTGATCGGAGCGATCACCGCCATGGTGATGACTGTCGGTCACGCCAAGGCTGAACGGATCGACAAGTTCGAGCTTCCGGTGCTGTTCGTGCTGGCGACGCTCGGTATGATGCTGATGATTTCGGCCAACGATTTGATCGCGCTCTATATGGGCCTCGAGCTGCAGTCGCTGGCGCTTTATGTCGTGGCGGCCATCAACCGGGACAGCCAGCGTTCGACGGAAGCGGGCCTGAAGTATTTCGTACTTGGCGCGCTGTCATCCGGCATGCTGCTTTACGGCGCATCGCTGGTTTATGGCTATACCGGTCACACCGGTTTTGACGAAATCGCAGCCGCTATCGCCGGTGGAGAACGGTCGCTCGGTCTGGTCTTCGGTCTGGTGTTCCTGCTTGCCGGTGTTGCGTTCAAGATTTCCGCCGTGCCGTTCCACATGTGGACGCCGGACGTCTATGAGGGTGCGCCGACCCCGGTCACCGCATTCTTTGCCGCAGCCCCCAAGGTTGCCGCCATGGCGCTGTTTGTCCGCATCGTCATTGTGGCTTTCGAACCGGTGACGCTGGATTGGCAGCAGATCGTGGTCTTTATCTCGATCGGTTCGATGGTGCTTGGCGCCTTTGCCGCGATCGGCCAGAAAAACATCAAGCGGCTGATGGCCTATTCCTCGATCGCCCATATGGGCTTTGCCCTGGTCGGTCTTGCCGCCGGCAGTCAGGCCGGTGTGCGCGGTGTGATCCTCTATATGCTTATCTACATGGTCATGACGCTGGGCACATTCGCCTGCATCCTGGCCATGCGGCGCAAGGAAGACGGCAATGTCGAGCAGATCGATGATCTGGCGGGTCTTTCCTCGACCAACCCGTTCATGGCGCTGATGCTGACCATCCTGATGTTCTCGCTCGCAGGAATTCCGCCGCTGGCTGGATTCTTCGGCAAGTATTTCGTCTTTGTTGCGGCGATCGAAGCCAAGCTTTACGCGCTGGCTATCATCGGAGTTCTGGCCTCTGTTGTCGGCGCATATTACTACCTGCGGATCGTCAAGATCATGTGGTTCGATGAGCCCAATGGTTCGTTTGCTCCTGTGGCGGGCGAACTCAAGCTGGTTTTTGGTATTTCCGGCCTGTTCGTGCTGTTTTATGTGCTGGTCTCCAATCCGTTGGGTCTGGCAGCCGATGTTGCCGCGAAGACCTTCTTCTAAGATGGCGCGGCCCGCCGTATGAGAGGTCCGGAATTCCGGCACATCGCGTTGGGGGATGTGGCATCCACGAACGCGGAATGCATGGAACGAGCGCGTGCGGGCGATCCAGGTGGATTGTGGATTACTGCCACGCGCCAGACCGGCGGACGGGGCCGCAGGGGCCGGACCTGGGTGTCGGAGCCCGGCAATCTCTATTCCTCGCTGTTGCTGATCAATCCCGGCCCTCAGCAGGCACTTGCCAGCCTTCCTCTTGCGGTGACTGTTGGCGTTTACGAGGCAGTTGCTTCAGTCTTGCCTGAACAGGCGCGGGCAGGGCTCAAGATCAAATGGCCCAATGATCTGCTTATAGATGGGCACAAGACGTCCGGTATCCTGATCGAGGCTGAGCAGTTGCCTGATGGCCGCAGGGCGGTGGTGATCGGTTGTGGCATCAATGTTGCCCATCGGCCCGATACCGGGCTTTATCCCTCCACATGCCTGGCAGACCAAGGCAGTGCTTTTTCACCGCAGGATCTGTTTGCGCGGCTGGTGCTTTCGATGGACGAAGTGCTGACGGACTGGGACGAAGGGCGCGGTCTGGGACGCATCCGCAGCGCTTGGATCGACCGCGCCGGCGGGATCGGCAAACCGGTGACCGTGAATTTGCCAGACCGGCAAATCCATGGTCTGTTTAACGGAATAGACGAAGAAGGCAGGCTGATGCTTGCAATGCCGGACGGCGTGACACAGATGATCGCTTCGGGTGATGTGTTTTTCGCCTGAGTAAGTATGATTTTCACCTTGATCCGGTACCGGCTCCAGATGAAAACCATGCAGATTTTGGAAATATTTCGCGGGCCGGAGAGCGTTCAACTGACGCGTGGCACAGCAGCGATATGATCAGACAGGATTATTGATGACAAAAGAACACGATCTCGTATTCGTCCCACTGGGCGGCGTTGGCGAAATTGGCATGAACCTGGCGCTCTATGGCTACGGTTCGCCCAAGCAGCGCGAATGGATCATGGTCGATTGTGGAGTTACTTTTCCTGGGCCTGAGTTGCCGGGCGTCGATCTGATTCTCCCCGATATCGACTTTGTCAAAAAATTGGGCAAGCAGCTCAAGGCGATCATCATCACGCATGCACACGAGGACCATTATGGCGGCCTGGCGCAGATCTGGCCGCGGCTGAACGTGCCGGTCTACGCCTCTGCCTTTACGGCGGGAATGCTGGAGGCAAAGCGGGCTTACGAGCGGACCAGGGCGGAAGTACCGGTTACGCTGTTTAAGGCCGGCGAGCGGTTTACTGCAGGGCCTTTCGAGATCGAGCCGGTGGCCGTCAACCATTCCATCCCGGAGCCGTTCTCGCTTGCGATCCGGACTCCGCTGGGCAATCTCATTCACACCGGTGACTGGAAGATCGATGCAACGCCGTCGCTCGGACCGCTGACCGACGAGCACCGGTTCCGGCAATTGGGCGAGGAAGGGATCCTCGCGATGATGTGCGATTCCACCAACGCCATGCGGGACGGGATTTCGCCGTCTGAAAAGGAAATCAGTGCCGGTCTGCGCGAAGTGATCGAGCAGGCTGAAGGCCGGGTGGCGATCACGACCTTTTCCTCCAATGTAGGCCGTATCCGTTCGATTGCGGAAGCAGCGCGCGATGCCGGCCGCGAGGTACTCTTGCTTGGCAGTTCGATCAAGCGGGTGGTCAATGTCGCAACAGAGCTTGGCATGATGGAAGGCATCCCCGAATTTCTGGCGGAAGACGAGTATGGCTACATTCCCCGCGACAAGGTGGTGGTCATTCTCACAGGCAGCCAGGGCGAGCCGCGTGCGGCGCTGGCCAAGCTGTCGCGCGACGAGATGCGCAATGTCGCGCTGGCTTCGGGTGACACCGTGGTGTTTTCCTCGCGCGCCATCCCGGGCAATGAAAAGGGCATCATTGATATCAAGAACGGCCTGATCGAGCAGGGCATCAAGATCATCACCGACAATGAGGCACTGGTGCATGTTTCGGGTCATCCGCGCCGTTCGGAACTGGTGCAGATGTATGAATGGGTCAAGCCGCAGGTGCTGGTGCCGGTGCACGGCGAAGCCGCGCATCTGACGGCGCAGGCCGAGCTGGCGCAGGCCTCGGGAATCTCGATTACGCCGCGCGTGCGCAATGGCGACATACTGCGTCTGGCACCCGGGAAGCCTGAAGTGATCGGGGAGGCTCATCACGGCCGCATCTTCAAGGATGGGCAACTGATCGGCGATTACGACGAGATGGGAATCTCCGAGCGCCGCAAGCTGTCTTTTGCTGGCCATGTAGCCGTCAATGTCGTTCTGGATCACCGCCTCGAGTTTCAGCGGGATCCGGTAGTCTCGGCAATCGGCCTGCCAGCCTTTGATGGCGATGGCGACGATATGGAAGACATTCTCTATGATTCAGTCCTGGGCGCTGTCGAAAGCATTCCGCGCGGGCGCCGGAAGGATGTCGATGGCGTGCGCGAGGCAATTCGCCGCTCTGTTCGCGCAGCTGCAAACGAGGTATGGGGCAAGAAGCCTGTGGTGACGGTCTTCGTCAGCAAGGTGTGAGAGGACGATCATGCTCGGACGGCTGAACCATGTGGCAATTGCGGTGCCTGATCTTGCCGCGGCAAGCGCGCAATACCGTACCATGCTGGGCGCGGAAGTGACCGAGCCGCAGGTTCTGCCCGAGCATGGGGTGACGGTTGTGTTCATCAACCTGCCCAACACCAAGATCGAATTGCTCGAACCCTTGTACGAGGCGTCGCCGATTGCCGCGTTCCTGGCCAAGAACCCGTCGGGCGGCATGCATCATGTCTGTTACGAGGTCGAGGATATACTGGCGGCGCGTGATCACCTCAAGGCCGAAGGAGCGCGGGTACTCGGGGACGGCGAGCCCAAGATTGGCGCGCACAACAAGCCGGTGCTGTTTCTGCATCCCAAGGATTTCAACGGCACGTTGATCGAACTCGAAGAAGTCTGAGGAAGCAGTCATGGGATTTGGAACAGGCTTTGCGATCTATTTCATCATCTGGTGGGTGGTGCTGTTTACGGTTCTGCCGTTCTCGGCCCGCAGTCAGGCTGATGCGGGGGACGTGACATTGGGAACCGCTCACAGCGCGCCTGCAGACTTTCGCTTTTCGCCGATCTTCTGGCGCACGACGCTGATATCAGGCGCCGTGTTCGCCGCCTATTTTCTGATCACCGTGGTCGGCGGATATTCGCTGGATGATCTGATCGCGCTTGCACCCGACTTTAAGCCTGCAGCAAACTGATCCAGTCCATCATGGAACTTTGCCTGCCGACCTCCGTTGGTTCCGGCACTGCAAATTCCGATGGAGGCTTAAATGTCCAAGACACAAACCCAATCCGACCGTCTGACCGAAGCTGATCTTGCTCAAGACAAAATGGGCGACAATTCGCTTCAGGGCAACGATCAGAGCAATGTACGCAACCAGCGTCACGCGGTTCCCGACGTCAAGCAGACGCCGGACGACGGGGTGATCGAAAGCCTTGAGAAAATGGACAAGGACGTTCGCGCCGAAAGAGAACTCGGCAAGGGCGCGCGCAAAACCGACTGAACAAAATACAAAGCCTGCCATTCGGCTCTGGCTCTCGTTAAGAGGGCCGGGGCCGTTTTGCTGTGTTGCTTGCGTAAGAAGACCTGACATAAGTTCAAAAAAAAACAAGGCTTGGAGCCTTGTTGTTCAGGTGTCGCGTGATCTGTTTCCCGGTTGCCCGGGGGCTGCGAACAAAGCGCGCCTGAGATCCTATCCTCCCAAGACTTTGACCGCGAATTGGGCAACTCCCACTGAGACTTGCCTCTTTAGTGGGCTTTATTTAGCGCAATGCGGACGGCTTGTCACGCGTTTTGTGAGAGGGCTGTTTGATACGAAAGGATTAGTACCTCAAACTACTGGCGAGGCCTGTAAGTCGCTGATGTACGGGTTTTCTTTGCCTGACGAAGCGGATAAGAACGCATGAGTCCTGACCATCGTCGTGACAACCCTCTTTTTGCCCGAATCGGCCGCCAAGGCTGAAGTCAAACCGGATCATCCCAATGCGTCTGTCCAAATACTTTCTGCCCATCCTCAAGGAAAATCCCAAGGATGCGGAAATCGTCTCCCACCGTCTGATGGCGCGTGCCGGAATGATCAAGCAGCAGTCTGCAGGCATCTACTCCTGGCTGCCGTTGGGCAAGCGCGTTCTGGACAAGGTGTGCAACATCGTCCGGGAGGAACAGAACCGGGCGGGAGCTGTCGAGATCCTGATGCCCACCGTACAGCCGGCGGATCTGTGGCGGGAGAGCGGCCGCTACGATGATTATGGCCAGGAGATGCTGCGCATCAAAGATCGCAATGATCGCGAAATGCTTTACGGGCCGACCAACGAAGAGATGGTCACCGACATCTTTCGCTCCTATGTGAAGTCGTACAAGGATCTGCCGCTCAATCTCTACCACATCCAGTGGAAGTTTCGTGATGAGCGCCGGCCCCGTTTCGGCGTGATGCGCGGGCGTGAATTCCTGATGAAGGACGCTTACTCGTTCGATCTCGATTACGAGGCGTCGAAATCAGCCTATAATCGCATGTTCGTATCCTATCTGCGCACTTTTGAACGCTGCGGCCTCAAATCGATCCCGATGCGGGCTGACACCGGACCGATTGGCGGCAATCTGAGCCATGAGTTCATCGTTCTTGCCGAAACCGGCGAAAGCCAGGTTTTCTGCCATCGCGATTTCGACGGCTTTGCCGTGCCGCCCGAGGACATGAATTACGACGATGATGCCGCGGTTGCAGCAATTGTCGAGAAGTGGACGACGCCGTTTGCCGCGACCGACGAGATCATGGAAAAGGAAGAATGGGCGCGCGAGGCGTGGGACGAGCTTGGCGAGGAGACTCGCGTCTCTGCCCGCGGCATCGAAGTCGGCCATATCTTCCATTTTGGCACCAAATACTCCGAGCCTATGAACGCGTTTGTTCAGGGCTCTGACGGCAAGCAGCATTTCGTGCAGATGGGGTCTTACGGAATCGGACCGTCGCGCTTGCTCGGTGCTATCATCGAAGCTTCGCATGACGAGAATGGTATCATCTGGCCTGAAGGCGTGGCACCGTTTGATATCGGCCTGATCAACATGAAGCCAGGTGACGCGGCCTGTGACGCTGCCTGCGAACAGATCGAAACCGCGCTTGAAAATGCGGGACTTGAGGTTCTTTACGACGATACCGACGAGCGCGCCGGGGGCAAATTTGCCAAGGCCGATCTGATTGGCTTGCCACTGCAGGTGATTGCCGGACCGCGCTCGGTCGCGGACGGCAATGTCGAGATCAAGGTTCGGGCGACCGGCGAGCGCGAAACGCTGTCGATCGAGGCTGCGATCAACCGCCTCGCACAAGCCCGATAGGCCAAGGGTAGGCCAAAGGATGATCCTATGACCGATGCCGAGAGTTCCGCCGTGTCCACCATGCCCACTGCCAGGCCTTTTTCGGCTTTCGAGCGGATGGTGGCGTGGCGTTATCTGCGCTCGCGCAGGAAAGAGGCTTTCATTTCGGTGATTGCCGGTTTTTCCTTCGTCGGAATCATGCTTGGCGTGGCGACGCTGATTATCGTGATGTCGGTGATGAACGGTTTTCGCGGGGAGTTGATCACCCGGATTCTGGGTATTAATGGCCACATGGTGGTGCAGCCGATTGATCGTCCGCTCGATGACTATGCAGCGCTGGCGGATCGCTTCAAGCTGGTTGACGGGGTTGTCAATGCGATTCCGCTGGTCGAAGGACAGACGCTTGCGTCAGGTGTCGGCGGGGCAGGAACCGGCGCGCTGGTGCGCGGAATCAGGACCGAAGACTTCCAGTCGATGAAGATCGTGTCTGAAAACATCCGCTCCGGCGATCTGGTCGGCTTTACCGCAGGCGAGGGCGTGGCGATCGGTTCGCGGATGGCCCAGTCGCTCGGGCTTGGCGCAGGTGACCTGATTACCTTGGTGGCGCCTGAGGGCGATGTGACGCCATTTGGCGTGACGCCGCGGGTCAAGGCATATCCGGTCTCGGCGATTTTCGAGGTCGGCATGTCCGAGTATGATTCATCGATCATCTACATGCCACTCGAAGAGGCCCAGCTCTACTTCAATGCCGAAGGGGTGGTGCAGTCGATCGAGATCTTTGTCGAAGATCCGGATGATATCGACACCATGCGACCGCTGGTCGAGGCTGCGGCGGAACGGCAGATCTTCATCAGCGACTGGCGGCAGCGCAACCAGACATTTTTCTCTGCCTTGCAGGTCGAGCGCAATGTGATGTTCATGATCCTGACACTGATCATTCTGGTGGCGGCGCTGAACATCGTGTCGGGGCTGATCATGCTGGTCAAGGACAAGGGACGCGACATCGCCATCCTGCGTACCATGGGGGCGACGTCGGGATCGGTGATGCGGATCTTCTTCATGACCGGGGCGGCGATCGGTGTCACAGGCACCATTGCTGGTTTCCTGCTCGGCGTGATAGTGTGCCTCAATGTCGAGAGCATCCGTCAGTTCTTCTCCTGGCTGTCGGGCACGACCCTGTTCAATCCGGAACTCTATTTCCTGAGCCAGCTGCCGGCCGATATGGATACGGGCGAGACGATTGTCGTGCTCGTCGTGGCGCTGGCCTTGTCGTTTATCGCCACCCTGATTCCATCCTGGCGGGCGTCCAAACTCGATCCAGTACAGGCGCTGCGTTATGAGTGATTCCATTGGCAATGCCGCTGATCCCGTTTTGCAGCTGATCAATGTCAGCCGGCATTTTGTGCAGGGCGAGAACCAGATCTCGATTCTGGATGAAGCAAATTTCAGTCTGCAGCCCGGGGAGACCGTTGCGCTTGTGGCGCCATCGGGCAGCGGCAAATCTACGCTTCTGCATCTTGCCGGGCTGCTGGAGCACCCCGACGAAGGTGATGTGCTGATTGCCGGTGAGGCCTGCGGAAACCTGCCCGATGATCGCCGCACGGCAATCCGGCGCTCGGAAGTGGGTTTTGTCTACCAGTTCCATCATCTGCTGCCGGAGTTCTCGGCGCTGGAAAACATCATGATGCCGCAGCTGATTTCGGGCCTGCCGCAGGCGGAAGCCAGGGAGCGTGCCGAGCAGTTGCTCGACTACATGCGGATCGGGCACCGGGCAGAGCATCGTCCATCAGAGCTGTCGGGCGGCGAACAGCAGCGCGTGGCCATTGCCCGTGCTGTCGCCAATGCGCCGCTGGTGCTTCTGGCAGACGAGCCGACCGGCAATCTTGATCCGGAAACCGCCGGCTATGTCTTTGAGGCGCTCGATGCGCTGGTGCGGCAATCCGGACTGTCGGCGGTGATTGCGACCCACAACCACGATCTGGCCAGCCTGATGAACCGCCGGGTGACGCTGCAGGACGGCAAGGTCGTCGAGGTCTGATAGAGCTGACCGAGGCAACGATTTTGCCCGCCACCAAAAATTCCATGCCAGATGGAACCATATGGCACTGCGCGAGTTGGCCAGTGAAAGGTGGAACCATGACAAAGCAAAACTACGAACTTGAAAATCGCGACGATGGCTGGGTCTACATCATTGATGGCCGGCGGTCCCCGTTCTACTCGACCCGGGAAGAAGCGATCCAGGCTGCCGAAGGCGAACCGGTACCTCATACATTCGACGAAGAACTCGACGATGAGTTGGACGACGGCCTGGAGGACACGTTTCCTGCCAGCGACCCGGTTTCTGTAACTCGCAGCGGCCATACCGGCGGGCCGGACAGAAGCAAGTGAGCAAGAGGTTGCGGCACCTTTTCCTGAAGGTCTGACACCCGTATTCACATACAAAAGGGCATGACGGTTTCCTCCGTCATGCCCTTTTTCACGTTCAGCTTTATTGTGCGTCAGCGCAGGCGCTTGGCTGCGGTCTCAGGCACCAGTTCGCCTGCCAGGCGGCGGTCGAGATAGTCCTCGCACTCGGTCATCAGTTCATCGACCTTGCCGGTGAAGAAGTGATTGGCACCAGGCATGGTCTTCTGGGTAATCAGGATGCCCTTCTGCAGCTTGAGCTTTTCAACCAGTCCGTTGACGTCTTTTTCGGGCGCTACCCGGTCGGCATCGCCATGAATGATCAAGCCCGATGAGGGGCAGGGCGCCAGAAACGAGAAGTCATAGGTGTTAGGCTGCGGCGCGATCGAGAAAAAGCCCTCGATCTCCGGCCGCCGCATCAGGAGTTGCATGCCGATCCAAGCGCCGAAGGAATAGCCCGCGACCCAGCAGCTCTTCGAATCCGGATGCAGGCTCTGAACCCAGTCGAGCGCGCCGGCAGCATCGGAGAGTTCTCCGGCACCATGATCGAAGTCGCCCTGGCTGCGGCCGATCGAGCGGAAGTTGAAGCGCAGCGTGGTGAAGCCGCGCTGCTGGAACATGTAGAACATCTGGTAGACGATCTGGTTGTTCATGGTGCCGCCGAACTGCGGATGCGGGTGCAGTATGATGGCAATCGGTGCGTTTTTTTCCTTGCCCGGCTGGTAACGGCCTTCGAGGCGACCGGCGGGTCCGTTGAAAATAACTTCAGGCATTGATACTCCATACGTGAGCTGGGTTCGCGAGTGCCTGCTGACGGGTTTTGCGAACCTGGCGGGCGGGGGGGATAACGCGTCCGGACCCTTGACGAGGGCGGGGCGGCTCCCTAGAACCTAGTTTAGAATCGTTCGAAACTGCAGCGTGATCGCTGAAAGTTTGTGTGTCTTACGGCATCGGACACTGAAAATTCAAGAAAAATGCGTTCGCCATCACGGCAGACGGTATCCGCAGGCAACAAAACAATGGCCACTGGGCGTCTTTATTTCGATTACAACGCGACTGCGCCGCTTTTAGCGGAAGCGCAGGCTGCGATGGTCGATGCGATGGCGCTGCCGGGAAACCCTTCTTCAGTGCATGCGGAAGGCCGCAAGTCCCGTGCCGTCATCACCGGCGCGCGTGAGGCCGTGGCGCGTCTTTGCGGGGTGCCTGCTGCCCAGACCGTGTTCTGCTCAGGCGCCACGGAAGCCGCCAACCATGTGCTGACTCCGGATTTCCGGATGGGCCGGTCGCCGGTGCGGGTGTCGCGACTTTTCGTTTCTGCGGTTGAACATCCCGCCATACTGGAGGGCGGACGGTTTGCGCCTGACCAGATCACCGTCTTGCCGGTCGATGATGATGGCCGGCTTGATCTGGCGGCGCTTTCTGATGCGCTGGCCGCACATGACCAGGCAAGCGGCCAGGCAATGCTCGGGCTGCAACTGGCCAACAATGAAACAGGCGTGATCCAGCCAGTCCGTGAAGCCGCAGGAATCGTCAAGGCCCATCATGGTCTTGTGGTGGTTGATGCAGTGCAGGGGGCTGGTCGCCTGCCGCTCTCGCTTGAGGCGCTTGGCGCTGATTTCATGATCCTCTCGGGTCACAAGATCGGCGGACCGAAGGGCATTGGCGCGCTGGTCAGCGCCGGAGAGATCCTGATGCCTGCACCCTTGCTGCGCGGCGGTGGTCAGGAAAAAGGCCATCGTGGCGGCACCGAGAACCTTGTCTGCATTGCAGGCTTTGGCGCGGCAGCCGAAGCGGCGCGCGAGGCGTTGGCTGATGTTGACAGGGTTGCGGAACTGCGTGACCGGTTGGAATCAGGGATTAAGGAACTGGCGCACGATGTGATCCTGCACGGCTCGACGGTCGAAAGGCTTGCGAACACCTGCTTCTTTTCGCTTCCTGATCTGAAGGCGGAAACTGCGCAGATCGCCTTTGACATGGAAGATGTTGCCGTATCAGCAGGTGCTGCCTGTTCCTCCGGCAAGATCGGCACCAGTCACGTGCTTTTGGCTATGGGTGCTGATGCCGATCTGGGGGCAATCCGGGTCAGTCTGGGCCGGGACCACACTCGAGAAGACATTGATCGGTTCCTTCTAGCGTTCAATGCGATTAATACCCGGCGAATGGCGCGCAAAGGTGCGCCGGTTGCCGCTTAGGGTGAGCACATAAGTTTCTGTTCGCGAGCAAGAAAATTTCGCGAATGACATAGCGGGGACAGCTGTCCCGCACTACATAGTGGTGAGCCATGAATGGCACATCACAAGACGTTAACAAGCCACCGGCCTTGACCCGGCGAGATTGGAGAGCGCCATGCCTGCAGTGCAGGAGACCATCGATCAGGTCCGTCAGATTGACGTTGACCAGTACAAATACGGTTTTGAGACCGTTATCGAAAGCGATACAGCGCCCAAGGGGCTGACCGAAGACACCATCCGGATGATCTCGGCCAAGAAGGATGAGCCCGAATGGATGCTGGAATGGCGTCTGGACGCGTTCAAGCGCTGGCTGACGCTGGAAGAGCCGACATGGGCGCGCGTCGATTATCCGAAGATCGACTTCCAGGACATCCACTACTACTCGGCGCCCAAGGGCACCACCGGACCGAAGTCGATCGACGACGTCGATCCGGAACTGCTGCGGGTCTACGAAAAGCTCGGCATTCCGTTGCGCGAGCAGGAAATCCTGGCCGGCGTGCAGCAGTCGAAGATTGCTGTCGATGCGGTGTTCGATTCTGTTTCGGTCGTGACCACCTTCAAGGAAGAGCTGTCCAAGGCCGGCGTGATATTCATGTCGATCTCCGAAGCGATGCGCGAGTATCCGGAACTGGTCCAGAAGTATCTCGGCACCGTGGTTCCGGTGACCGACAACTACTACGCCACGCTCAACGCGGCGGTGTTTACTGATGGCTCGTTTGTCTATGTGCCCAAGGGCGTACGCTGCCCGATGGAGCTGTCGACCTATTTCCGCATCAATGAGAAGAACACCGGCCAGTTCGAGCGCACGCTGATCATCGCCGAGGAAGGGGCTTACGTCTCCTACCTCGAAGGCTGCACCGCGCCACAGCGCGACGAGAACCAGCTGCATGCCGCCGTGGTCGAGTTGATCGCCATGGATGATGCCGAAATCAAGTACTCGACGGTGCAGAACTGGTATCCGGGCGACAAGGACGGCAAGGGCGGCATCTACAACTTCGTTACCAAACGTGGCGATTGCCGCGGCAAGAACTCCAAGATCTCCTGGACCCAGGTCGAGACCGGGTCTGCGATCACCTGGAAGTACCCGTCGTGCATCCTGCGTGGCGACGGTTCGCGTGGCGAGTTCTACTCGATTGCGGTGTCGAACGGCTACCAGCAGATCGATTCGGGCACCAAGATGATCCATCTGGGCAAGAACACCTCGAGCCGGATCATCTCCAAGGGGATTTCCGCCGGGCATTCGTCCAACACCTATCGCGGCCAGGTTTCGGCCCACCGCAAGGCATCGAATGCGCGCAATTTTACCCAGTGCGACAGCCTGCTGATCGGCGATCAGTGCGGCGCGCACACGGTGCCCTACATTGAGGCGAAGAATTCGACGGCACAGTTCGAGCATGAGGCGACCACCTCGAAGATTTCCGAGGACCAGCTGTTTTACTGCCTGGCCCGCGGCATTCCCGAGGAAGAAGCCATCGCGCTGATCGTCAACGGCTTCGTCAAGGAAGTGATCCAGGAATTGCCGATGGAATTTGCGGTTGAAGCGCAGAAGCTGATCGGCATCTCGCTGGAAGGCAGCGTCGGTTAAGCAGAAAGAGTGGCGGCTGGAGAAAGTTCCAGCGCTCCTCATGAAGGGAGCATGACCCATGGGCATCGATGCAACAGCTATTGTCTGGTACGCCGCCATCTGCGGTGTGCTGTCAGCGCTGGCGCCAAGTTTTGGCGGCAGGCTGGTGCGGGTGCTTATCGGCGGAGTGGTTGGCATCATCGCCGCCACGGTGCTGCCGATGTTCCGAGGATTGACAGGGCTGTAAAGCCCGACCGGATTGAAGCCGGTCCAGACACAAATTGAATTCGAGTTGGGAAACTACGACATGTTGGAAATCAAGAACCTACACGCCCGCATCGCCGAAGACGGCACGGAAATCATTCGCGGCCTCAACCTCACCGTTAAGGCCGGCGAAGTCGCTGCCATCATGGGGCCGAATGGATCGGGCAAATCGACCCTGTCCTACATTCTGGCAGGCCGCGATGACTACGAGGTCACCGAGGGTGACATCCTGTACAATGGCGAGAGCATTCTCGAACTTGACCCGTCCGAGCGCGCCGCCAAGGGCATCTTCCTGGCGTTCCAGTACCCGGTCGAAATCCCCGGCGTTGCCACCATGCAGTTCCTCAAGGTGGCGATGAACGAGCAGCGCAAGGCGCGCGGCGAGGAAGAGCTGAAGACGCCCGAATTCATCAAGCTGGTCAAGGAAGCTGCAGCCAGCCTGCAGATCAATCCTGACATGCTCAAGCGTCCGCTCAATGTCGGGTTCTCGGGCGGTGAGAAAAAGCGCGCGGAGATCCTGCAGATGAAACTGCTCGGACCGCAGCTTTGCGTGCTGGATGAGACCGACTCCGGCCTCGACATCGATGCGCTGAAGATCGTTTCCGATGGCGTCAATGCGCTGCGCTCGCCCGATCGTGCGGTGATCGTGATCACCCATTACCAGCGCCTGCTCGAGCACATCGTGCCCGACACCGTGCACGTGCTTTACAAGGGCCAGGTGATCAAGACCGGCGACAAGGATCTTGCGCTCGATCTCGAAGCCAATGGCTATGCCGGGATCATCGAAGCCGCCGCTTGAGGTGACGCCGAATGGACGGGCCGGAAGCTCAGGAGAGACAGGCATGAACATGCAGACAAAACCGCCACACACTGCCGCAGAAAAAGCGATTCTGGACAGTTTCACCGAGATCATGGGGCAATTGCCCGGTGATGCGCCGGTGACTGCTGCCCGGGACAAGCTGCTTAGCGCGATCAGCGCGGACGGTCTTCCCACACGGCGGATCGAAAGCTGGCACTACACCGACTTGCGCAATCTTCTGCGCGATATTCCAAGCCAGGCCAGTGGAGCTGCGCAGCGGGTTGAGCCGCTGGTCCGCGGTAGCCTGCTGCTTCCAGTGGTGCAGGGCCAGAGCGCTGATATTCGCGCGCCCGAGGGTATGGAGCTGACCTCCTATATGGAGCTGCTGGCCTCCGGCGAGGCGGTGAAGAACCTTGTGCCCCGCGGTTCGGACGATCTGATCGGCCAGCTCAACGGCGCCTTCGTGATGGACGGCTACAGCTTCTCCGTGGCTGCCGACCAGGCGATCGAGGAGATCATCGAAATCCAGTCGACCCAGTCAGGTGGTCAGGTGCACAGCCGTTTTGCCGCGAGCTTCGGGGCAAAGGCGACCGCAACCATCATCGACCGGCACCTTGGCGACGTGGGACAGGCCGGCCTGTCGAGCTCGATCACGACGCTTGATCTTGCCGATGGTGCAGATGTGACCTGGATCATTCTGCAGGGCTGTGGCGACGACGATCAGCGGCTGGCGCAGCTCAATGCCCGTCTCGGAGCGGACGCAAAGCTCAAGCTCTATGTGATCAATGCCGGTGGCAAGCTGGTGCGGCAGGAGCTGCATGTGGAAGCCGCGGGTGAAGGCTCGCATCTCGATCTGCGCTGCGTCAATCTGCTGGCAGGCGATAGCCACACCGATGTGACGCTGACACTGGGCCATAACGTGCCCAACACGACGTCCTCGGAGATCGTCCGCAATGTGGTGCTGAACCGCGCCCGTGGCGTGTTCCAGGGCCAGATCAGGGTGGCTCAGGTGGCGCAGAAGACCGATGCGCAGATGGCCTGCAACACGCTGCTTTTGTCTGACGATGGCGAGTTCTCGGCCAAGCCGGAACTTGAGATCTTTGCCGATGACGTGATTTGCGCGCATGGCGCCACCGTGATCGACATCGACCACAACCATCTGTTCTACCTGATGGCACGCGGCATCTCCGAGAAGTCCGCGCGCGGGCTTCTGGTCAACGGTTTTGTCGATGAGCTGATCGACGAACTTGAGAACGAGGACCTGGTCGAAGCGCTGGAAACGCTTATCGAACAGTGGCTTGCCGATCATGGCTGATACTCTGAATCAGGCTTATGATGTTGATGCTGTACGTAAGGATTTTCCGATCCTGTCGCGCATGGTTCACAACAAGCCACTGGTCTATCTCGACAATGGCGCTTCTGCACAGAAGCCGCAGGCGGTGATCGACGCGGTCACGCATGCCTATTCGAACGAATATGCCAACGTGCACCGGGGCCTGCATTTTTTATCGAATGCGGCGACAGACGCTTACGAGAATGCCCGCGAGATCGTGACGCAGTTTCTCAACGCGCCATCGGTCGACAATGTGGTGTTCACCAAGTCGACCACCGAGGCGATCAACACGGTCGCCTATGGTTACGGCATGCCGCATATCGAGGATGGTGACGAGATCGTCATCACCATCATGGAGCATCACTCCAACATCGTGCCGTGGCATTTTCTGCGCGAACGGCAGGGGGCGAAGATCGTCTGGGTTGGTGTGGATGACCAGGGCAACTTCGATCTCGATGATTTTCGCAAGGCGCTGACCGACCGGACCAAGCTTGTCGCCATCACTCACATGTCGAATGTGCTCGGTACCGTGGTGGATGTGAAGGAAGTCTGCCGGATTGCGCATGAGCGCGGCGTCAAGGTGCTGATTGACGGCAGCCAGTCAGCTGTGCATATGCCGGTTGATGTGCAGGATATCGATTGCGACTGGTACGTGATGACCGGTCACAAGCTCTACGGCCCGTCGGGCATCGGCGTGCTCTACGGCAAGACCGAGGCGCTCAAATCCATGCAGCCCTTCATGGGCGGCGGCGAGATGATTGTCGATGTCAGCGAAGACAGCGTCACCTACAATGATCCTCCGCACCGCTTCGAGGCCGGCACGCCGCCGATCGTTCAGGCCATCGGTCTGGGGGCTGCGCTTGAATACATCGAGAAGCTGGGGCGCGACCGCATTGCCGCACACGAGGCCGATCTTGCGGCCTATGCGCATGAGAAGCTCTCGGCGGTCAATGCCCTGCGGCTGATCGGTACGGCTCCGGGCAAGGGCGCAATCTTTGCCTTTGAGATCGAAGGTGTGCATGCGCATGATATCTCGATGCTGATCGACCGGTCAGGCGTGGCGGTGAGGGCGGGCACCCATTGTGCCCAGCCGCTGCTCAAGCGCTTCGGCGCAACGTCGACTTGCCGAGCCTCGATGGGCCTATACAATACCCGTGCGGAGATCGATGTGCTTGTTGAAGCCCTCGACAAGGCACGGGCCTTTTTTTCCTGAAGGAGCAAAGCCGATGAGCGACGCATCCGAAACCAAGACTGTGACCGAAACCGGCACGGAAACGTCCGTGGCCGAATCGGCGATCCCGCGCGAGGAACTGGCGCGGCTGAGCGACGACATCATCTCGGCGCTGAAGACCGTTTACGATCCGGAGATTCCCGCCGATATCTACGAGCTTGGGTTGATCTACAAGATCGACATCGAGGACGACCGCATGGTCAAGATCGCGATGACGCTGACAGCGCCCGGGTGCCCTGTGGCCGGTGAAATGCCGGGCTGGGTGGAAAACGCGGTCAATACCGTCGAAGGTATCTCCGGCGTTGATGTGTCGATGACATTTGACCCGCCCTGGACACCAGACCGGATGAGTGAAGAAGCGCAAGTGGCGGTCGGCTGGTACTGACCAGAGGGACCGTTTGGGTCTACCCGACTTGTTAACCTGATAAACCCACACTACATTCAGAGTACGAAGCAGCGGGCCTTTAACCCGTGTTGCCGAAGGAGACTGTAATGGGCTTTGCCGTAATGACCTTGACGCCGGCTGCCGCCGAGCGGGTCAAGACGATCCTGAAGACATCCGACAATGCCGCCGGCATTCGTGTGAGCATCAAGAAGGGTGGTTGCGCCGGGATGGAATATGCCATCGACATGGCGACCGAGGTCAATCCCAAGGACGACCGCATCGAGCGCGACGGCGCGACCGTTTTCGTGGCGCCCGAAGCCGTGCTCTATCTGCTTGGCACCGAGATGGATTTTGAAGTCACCAAGCTGCGCTCAGGCTTTGTGTTCAATAACCCGAACCAGACCTCGGCTTGCGGCTGTGGCGAATCGGTGGAACTCAAGCCTGCTGATCTGGCGAAGCTGGCCGAAGCCGGCAACCCGGTTGTGCGCACCGACTGAACCGGGCTCCTGCCTCTGAGAAAACGAGTCAGGCTGTTTCCAAGTTGAGTCGCAAAAGGCCCGCAAGTCTCTGATAATGCAGGTTTTTTTCTCCGTTCGGGTTCGCGTGCCGGCGGCTCTCTAGACGAATACAACCTTCAAGTCATCCACCGGCAGACCGGTTACGTTTGTCGACCATGTCTCGCCCTGGTTTACGGGGAACGCCCTTGTCACCGTACCGGTGGTGACCACTTCACCTGCGGCGATCGGATCGGCATCGGGATCTGCAGCGATCACCTCTATGGCATGGCGCAGCGCCTTTAGAGGGCTTCCAAGAACATTGGCGCCTTGGCCGATGTCGATGGTTTCGCCATCGCGCGCGAGTTCGATCTGGAAGGTCTGCAAGGCTGTCAGCAGCCGGGTGGGGTCCTCGTCCTTGAGGTGTCGTCGCGGTCCGCAAAGATAGGCGCCGTGCAGGCCAAAGGCGGCAACCGTGTCGGCCGCTTCGAATTTCCAGTCCTTGAAGAGCGAGTCGACGATCTCGAAACCGTGTGCGAACCAGTCAATCGAGGCGAGTAGGTCCTCCTCGCTCTCCCCGACTGTCGGGGCACGGGCGAACCCGAAGGCAATTTCTGGTTCGATCCGCGGCTCGCAGAAAGGGGCGAGTGAGAGCCGGCTATGGGTGGAGTGAAGCTCGTTGAAGGTTGTGTCATACATGTAACCCCAGATCGGGGCATGGACATTGTATTCGTCCCAGATGGTAGGATTGGTGAAGCCGATCTTGCGCCCGATTATGCGCTCGCCGGCATCCGTGCGCATATCCCTGATCCTCCGGCTGATCCTGTAGGCCGCTTCCATCGTGAGTTCTTCCGGATTGGCACAGGCGATCTGCCGCCGATCCCGGCGGGCGTTCAGGATCTCCCGAGCGCGATTTTCCTGAGCGGGGTCAGTCATCGGTTCAGCTCCTCATCTTCTCGCCCTTCGGATCAAACGGGGCATCGAGCGCGATCCGTGCCGGGCGGCGGATGCCGAGGATCTCGATTTCGAACATGTCGGTATCGCCGCTGGTCGCAAGGGCTGCGGGGATGTAGCCCTGAGCCATCGAAGAGCCGATGCTGTGGGCGTAGCCGCCGGATGTGACCCAGCCGACGACGCGCCACTCACCGTCGCGCACGCTGCCACCTTCGGGTTTGGCTGTCTCGGTGCCGTCCGTATCAAACCGTGGTGCGCCATAGCCGTGTGGCGTTTCGACCGTGCCGTAATCGGTGTCGCCGACTTTTGCCCAGACCGGCTCGTCGCCCATCACATCCGCATCAAGCGCATCGACCAGGAATGAGGTTCGCATCAGTTTCGGACCGTCGGCGTGTTCCTTTGCTGCGGCTTCGCGGCCGATGAAATCGTTCTTCGATAGCTTGATGAACCGGTCCATTGCGGCTTCGTAGGGACCGTAGATCGGCCTGAGTTCGCGGAACCAGGTCGGGAAATTCTTCTCGAGCCGCATTGACAAGAGCGCCCGCATACCAAAATCGGCGATGCCGTATTCCTGGCCCGCTGCCTTGATCGCACGGTAGACCGCCAGCTCGTAGGCCGGTTCCATCCAGATTTCGTACCCGAGGTCTCCCGTATAAGTGACGCGATTGACCATGCAGGGCGCGCCGCCGACATCCATCTGGCGGAAGTCCATGAAGCGGAAGGCGGTGTTGGAGACGTCCTCATCTGTGAGTTTGGCGAGCAGGTCGCGCGCGCGCGGGCCGGCGATCGACAGCCCGACCAGGGTCAGATCGTAGCGGTGGATGCGGATCCCGCTGTCAGCGTCGAGGTGCTGGTTGAACCAGCGCATGTGATAGCGCTGCGCTGCCGACGAGCCCCAGACCATGAAGTCTTCGTCCGCCACCTTGGCGATGGTGAAATCGCCGATGAGCTTGCCGAATTCATTGAGCATCGGGGTCAGCACGATGCGTCCGGTTTTCGGCATTGTGTTGGTCATCAGATGCGACAGCCAGGCTTCGGCTCCGGGACCCGAGACGCGATATTTTGCGAAATTGGCGATCTCGGTGACGCCGACGCGCTCGCGCACGGCACGAACTTCGTTGCCGATATGGCTGAAATCATTGGATCGGTGGAAGGAGAGAACGTCGTGGGCTTCACTTGCGGAAGGCGCAAACCAGAGCGGCGTTTCCAGTCCCCAGCTGTCACCCATGACGGCGTGGTTGTCCCGGGTCATGACATCGTAGAGCGGGGTGGTCTGCTGCGGCCTGGCGGCGGGCAGTTCCTCGTTCGGGAATGAAATCGAGAAGCGTCGGGAATAGTTCTCGCGTACCTTGGCGTTGGTGTAGCGCAAGGTTGCCCACTCCCCGTAGCGCGCCACATCCATGCCCCAGATGTCGGCACCGGGGTCGCCATGAACCATCCAGTTCGACAGTGCCAAGCCGACACCTCCGCCCTGGGAGAAACCGGCCATCACAGCGCAGGCGCTCCAGTAATTGGTCAGCCCCGATACAGGGCCTACCAGCGGGTTGCCGTCGGGTGCGAAGGTAAAGGGGCCGTTGATGATCTGCTTGATGCCTGCGTTTTCAAGAGCAGGGAAGTGCCTGAATCCGACTTCCAGTGATGGCGCGATGCGGTCCAGATCCGGCGCTAGCAGCTCGTGGCCGAAATCCCACGGCGTGTCGACCGGCGACCAGGGCTTGCAAGCCTTCTCATAGGTGCCGAGCAGAATGCCGGAGCGCTCCTGCCGGGTGTAGATCTCGCCCTTGAAATCAATCACGCCAACGAGTTCGCGGCCGGTGCTGGCGTTGAACTCGAGCACCTCGGGCATGTCCTCGGTCAGCAGATACATGTGTTCCATGGCAAGCACCGGCAATTCGAGACCTGCCATGCGGCCGACTTCACGCGCCCACAATCCGCCGGCATTGACCACATGGTCGGCCTTGACCGTGCCTTGTTCGGTGACGACGTTCCAGGTGCCGTCGGCTTCCTGGGTCAGCTCAATGACGCGGTTGCGCAGCACGATTTCGGCACCGAGCTTCTGGGCGGCCTTGGCGTAGGCATGGGTGGTGCCGGAGGGATCGAGGTGACCTTCGACCGGATCCCACAAGGCGCCAACAAAATTGCTCTCGTCCATCAGCGGGAACATCGCCTTGGCCTCGGACGGGGTGATCAGTTCGGTCTCCATGCCGAGATAGCGGCCCTTGGCATGAACGAGGCGAAGGAAGTCCATGCGTTCTGGCGTGTCCGCCATCATCACGCCGCCGGTCAGGTGCAGCCCGCAGGACTGGCCGGAGAGTTTTTCCAGTTCGTCGTAGAGACCGACCGTGTAGGCCTGCAGCTTGGCGACGTTGGGATCGCCGTTGAGTGTGTGGAAACCACCGGCCGCATGCCAGGAGGAACCGGATGTGAGTTCCGAGCGTTCTATCAGCATGACATCGCTCCATCCGGCCTTGGCGAGATGATACAGAACAGAGCAGCCGACAACACCGCCGCCAATCACCACGGCTCTGACATGCGATTTCATAAGCAATCTCCCAGCTGAAATATGGCGGCAGATTGCGAAATAGGGGCAGCACGCACAAGAGGTAAATGCGACATCGGGCAAGAAAGCAGGAGAGGCGGGTTGCGTTCGCGAACCAGTGCAATAGTTTTTTCACGACCCCCTTATTTTGGCTATGGTTTCTGGGGTAGAACCGTTCAGGCCGTATTCACCAATGGCCTGTAGACTGGATGAGATGACACACGTGCGGGACATAGACTCCGGAGCGCGCGGCCCTACTTGGCTGCGAAGCCTTTCGGCTGCCCTATGCACAGGTGTCGCAATCATCGCTTTGGCTGGGCCGGCAGCGGCGATCGAAATTTTTGGATTCAAGCTGTTTGAAGACGACGAGGCTGAAACGATCGTTGTAGCTGATCCGTTGTCATATTCTGTCTCTCTGGAGGTTGCTGGCGCAGACCCCGATGGGGCCCTGCGGACCGAACTGGAATCAGCCTCACAACTTGTCCAGGGCGCCGATAGTCCGGTCGCCGGCTCGATTGGCCTGATCCAGCGCGCCAATGGCGATTTTGAGCAGCTGATTGCGGCACTTTATGAAAATGCCCGCTATGCCGGTGAGGTTCGCATTCTCCTCGATGGCAGGCGACTAGCAGACCTGCCGCCGGATGCAGAGCTGCGCAGCAGTGAGCCGGTGCCGGTGCGGATTCTTGTGGAACCCGGCAGGCAATTCCGTTTCGGCGACGTGGCGATCCGCGATGTTGATGGCAAGGCGTATGCAGCGGTCGACCAGGGCCTGACGTCCGGCCAGCTGGCAAAATCCACCGTCATTCTGGATGCCGAACAAGCTTTGGTTCTTGAACTTGAGAAAAACGGCCATCCGTTTGCACAGGTTTCCGGCCGCGACGTTGTCGCCGATCATGAGCGCGGTGTGCTTGACGTCGCGCTCACACTCGAAGCCGGGCCGACCGCGCCGTTTGGCCAGACCGCGGTTGATGGCGCCGAGAGCGTCAATTCCGACTTCATCGCCAGAATGGCTGGCGTCAAGCAAGGCGAACAATATGACCCCGAAACGCTGGACGCCGCAGCCAAGCGGTTGCGGGCGCTTGAGGTGTTTTCGAGTGTAACCGTGCGCGGCAGCGAAAGTCTGGCCGCTGACGGGTCGGTTCCGGTTCAGGTCAAGGTGGCGGAGCGCAAACATCGTTATTTTGGCGCAGGCGCCACATATTCCTCGACTGATGGCGGCGGTTTGGAAGCCTATTGGGGCCACCGCAACCTCTTTGGCCGGGCAGAAAAGCTTCGCATCGAAGGCTCGGTCAGCAGCCTGGGCACTACAGTCGAAGCCGAGGACATGACCTGGCGCGGTGCGGTGCTGTTCGAAAAGCCCGGCGTGCTTGGACCTGCTTCAAAATTCACGTCCAAACTTGAAGTCGAGCAGGAAAATCCGGACGCCTACCGGCGGTTCTCGGTGGAGGGTGACGTCGGTATCTCCTATGAGCTGACGCAGGAGCAGACGGTCTCGGCGGGCGTCAATGTCGAATACGCCAGGCTGACCGACAGCTTCAATGTCGATCTTGAGACCATCACGGTGGCGCTGCCGCTCGAATATGTTCGTGATACCCGCGACAGCAAACTCAACCCGACCACCGGGACACGGCTGGCGCTTCTGGTGGAGCCGGGATACGAAATCAACGCCGGAGCCACCTTCGTCAAGCTTCGGGCCGAAGCCACGGCCTATCGTGCGCTCGATGCGGATAAACGCTTTGTAGTGGCGGGTCGGGTTGCTGCCGGATCGATCTATGGCGCCTCTCTGTCGGAGATCCCGGCCAACCGGCGGTTCTATGCCGGTGGCGGCGGCTCGGTTCGTGGGTACGGTTATCAGGACATTGGGCCTGTCGACGCCGCGGGCGACCCGACCGGCGGGTTGTCATTCATAGAGACATCCGGAGAAGTGCGGATCGGGGTCACCGAAACAATCGGTATCGTGCCGTTTGTCGATGCCGGACTTGTCAGTGCGGGGCAGAACTTTTCCGGAACCGAGTTCAAGGTTGGAGCCGGACTGGGGCTGCGGTACGCGACTGCGTTCGGACCGCTGCGGATCGATGTTGCCGTGCCGCTGAACAAGGGGCCGCTTGATCCTGACTATGGAATATATGCCGGGATAGGGCAGGCATTCTGACATGAGCGAGACACAAAGTTCCAAGTCCCGTCCAGGCACGTTCTGGAGCGCGGCGCGCTGGCTCGCCATAGGTCTGCTCGTGCTTTTGGCCGGTACCGTGCTGGTGTTCACCACCACCCCCGGCGGTTGGCTGATCGCGCTGACCTTGAACCGGCTTGGCTCCAGTCCGGCGCAAAGTGTCGAGATTGACCGGATCGACGGATTGCTGTCCGGCTCGACGCGGATCGGCCACATCATGTTGAGCGACGGTGAAGGTGAGCCATGGCTCTTGTTGAAAGGCATCCAGATTGACTGGTCGCCGCTGGCCTTGTTGAGCTCCGGACTGGCCATCGACGATCTGACAATCGATACGGTGGAACTGGCAAAACTGCCGGAGGGCGACGAGAGCGAATCGGAAGGCGGCCCTTTCGTGCTGCCGCTGGCGTTTGACATCAAGCGCTTCACAGCTCCCGACATTCTGCTTGGCGAGCCGGTCGCTGGACGTCTTGCGCGTTTTGAAGCCAGGGGCAGTGCGCAGGTGGATGCGGCTTTGTCGACGGCTTTGGCTGATCTGGTGGTCAAGCGGACTGACGGCGTGGGCGGCGAGTTGACCGTTGATGCGGATTATCTGGAAGCTGAAGACCGGTTCAATATATCGGCAAAGCTATCGGAACCAGCAGGCGGGGTCATGGCGCATCTGCTCAACCTGGCTCCCGAAGATGCGATCAGCCTGTCTGCCACGTCGCAAGGATCTTTGGCAGACTGGCGCTTGAACGCTGCCGGCACGGTGAATGGCGAGATCGTGGCCGAAGCCAATTTGCAGATGGTGGCGGGTGAAGCGGGCGACGCGGTTTCGCTGCAGGCGAATGGCACCTTCGACCGTTTTGTCCCGCCTGAAATCGGGCAGCTTCTGTCCGGGCAAAGTGATCTGGTTCTGGAAGGCTTGATTGAGCCGGAACAAAACGGAGCTGTGATCGATGTCTTCACTTTCTCCTCGTCGCGATTGTCGGCCGAAGGGCGCGGCCGTGTTGCGCGCGAGGGCAATTTGGATCTGACGGCTTCCGTGACGCCGAAACCCGCTGCGGGGATGCTCGAATTTGGCCGGGATGCGGCGCGCACCAATGTTGCTGTGCCCGAAGCCGCTATCCGGGTGACCGGCAACGCGGAGGAAGCGGCTGTCCGGCTGGAGGTCTCCACCGATCAGGTCTCGGGATCAGATTTCAGTGCCGATGCAATTTCGGCGGTACTGGATTTCGACCGGTTCTCGCTGGCAACGCGCAGCGGCACGGGCACAGTCAACATCCGGGCCAGCGCCGTGGGGTCAAGCAATGATATCGTTGCCCGCGCCGTAGCTGGTGGTGTGTCGGTTTCGGGCACCATCGCTGTGGATCAGGCAGAGACAATTACCAGCGACAGCATGAGACTTGAAACCGGCGTGGCGTCAGTCGTCGTCGAGGCGCTGTCCGCGACCATCGCAGGCGCGCTTGAAGCGAACCTGTCGGGCAAGCTGCGCAATCTGGTACTGTCGGATCAGGCAGCCGAGATGCTGGGTGCAGAGACCAGCTTCAGGGCAGAAATCTCACGTGACGAAGCTGGTGCGCTGACGGTTGAGGATGTTGAGCTTTCATCTGAGTTCGCCGAGGCCTCCGGCGGTGTCGCGCTGGGTGCCGAGGGAGAAATTGCCGGGGATCTTGTGGCTGAAGTTTCGAAGCTCGCAGGTGCTGGCACAGACATCTCTGGCGGCGTGGAACTGACGGCAAACATCTCAGGCAAGGCTTCGGCGCCCGCGTTTGAAGCAAGGTTGACCGGCCGTGACCTCACAGTGCAAGGCCGTGATCTCTCCGATCTGGTGCTCGATGCCACCGGCGTTGCCGACCCGGCCGCGCCGCAGGCGGATGTGGCGTTGAGTGGAGCGCTGGAAGGCCGCCCGGTCAATGGCAGTGTTGTGGTGTCTCAATCCGATGGTGTGGTGCGGATCGATCCGTTGCGGCTGCAGGTCGCTGACAATCTGATCTCGGGAACGCTGGTGCTGGATGAGGCTTACAGACCCAAGGGTCAAATTGATCTCGATCTCAAGGACATAGGTTCGCTGTCGGCCCTGGCGTTGCAGAGTATCGATGGCAGTGCCGGCGGAAGCATAAAGTTTGATGTCCGTGACAGTCAGGCCGTCGCCGACATTCAGCTTGGTGTTCCTGAGCTTTCAGGTGACGGGTTCAGTCTTCGCGATGCCAGGCTGACGGGCAGTGTCGAAGACCTGTTGGGGACGCCAGAGCCTACCGGCACGCTGGATGTCACCGAGGTAAGCGCAAGCGGGACCGATATTTCCGATCTTGCGGCGAGTTTTTCTCAAGCCGATGGTTGGACCGTCATCGAAGGCAAGGCACAGGCTGCCGGAATGCCGGTTGCCTTGAAAGCCCGGGTCCGGCCGGGCGAAAGTGCTACCGAACTGGAGATCGAAACGGCAAGGACCAGCTGGAAAGGTCTTGGCATCAACCTGACGGAACCTGCCCGTGTCGTGGTCCGCGACGGGACGGCACAGATCGAACGGCTGGTAATCTCCCCCGGCGGGGGCCAGGTTTCGGTTACGGGGTCGGCCGGGCAGGAACTCAACATCGATCTCACCCTGTCCGGCCTGCCGCTGACCTCTGTCAACGCTGTGGCGCCGGGGGCGGGCCTTTCTGGCGCGCTGTCAGGCACGGTCAGCGTGCGGGGGAGCGCGTCCGCGCCGGTGGTCCAGTACAATCTCGACGCGAATGATGTCCGGGCCGCTGCCGCATCTTCTGTGGCCGATGTGCCCCTGGCGATCAATGCCACTGGCGGGTTCAAATCGGACAGGCTCACCTTTGAAGCGAGAGGCAGCGGCAGCGGCCTGTCGTTTACTGCAAGCGGCGGACTGGACACGACCGGTGCGCAGGCTATCTCGGCCCGGATCAATGGCAGTATTCCGTTTTCGCTTCTGTCGGGCGCGATTGCCAAGCAGGGCGTGGCGCTGACAGGAGCGGCGCAGGCGAATATCTCCATAGACGGTAGCGTTGGAGCACCGCAGATTTCCGGCACAATCACCACTTCTGACAGCAGGCTGGTCGATGGCAGGACGGGGATCGCGATCGACAATCTGTCGGCCGAAATCGGACTGGCTCCGGCACAGGCATCCATCCGGTCGCTGTCGGGTGAATTGTCGTCGGGGGGGACTATCAGCGGATCGGGAACAGTGGGACTGGGTGCCGGCGCGAATTATCCCGCTGATCTCAACCTCACGGTCTCGCGTGGGCGTTATGCTGACGGGCAGATGGTTGCGACGCGGTTTGATGCCGACCTGACGCTGACGGGCCCTCTGGCTGGATTACCCAAACTTGGCGGCACTGTGGTGCTGGATGAAACCACAATTACGGTACCCGATACGCTTCCGAGTTCGATTTCGCGGCTTGATGTGACGCACAAGAACGCCTCTGCGGATGTGCAATCGCAGGCGGCGCGTCTTTCGGATGACAGTAGCGGGAGTTCTTCAGGCGGGATCGGGCTGGATGTCCGGGTTCGGGCAAACCGCATCTTTGTGCGTGGCAGAGGCATGGACGTGGAGCTGGGTGGCTCATTGCGCCTCACCGGCAGCACCGGTTCTCCGGTGGCATCGGGCGGGTTTGACCTGGTGCGCGGCCGCTTGAGCGTGCTGGGCCAGCGGCTTGATTTTACCCGCGGCAGCCTTGGTTTTGCCGGATCCGTGGTGCCTATCCTCGATCTGGCGGCTTCCAGCCAGTCGGGCAGCACCACTGTGACGGTGCTGATTACCGGTCCGGCCAACGCACCTGAGTTCAGTTTTACCTCGAGCCCTGAATTGCCCGAAGACGAAGTGCTGGCGCAACTGGTGTTCGGTCGCTCGATGAGCAGCCTTTCGCCGTTGCAGATTGCGCAACTGGCTGAAGCTGCCGGACAATTGACCGGCGCGGTGAAGGGCGGCGGACTCGTTGAGCAGTTGCGCCGTGCCACAGGCGTTGATGACATTGATGTGCGCACCGACGAGGAGACCGGTGATACCTCGCTGGGTGTCGGTAAATACCTCAATGACCGCACCTATCTCGGGATCGAAAGCGGATCCTCGGCAGGCTCGGGCAAGGCCCGTATTGACCTTGATATTGGCCGGGGCATCAAGTTGCGCGGCGAGGCGAGCTCCGGTGGTGAGACCAAGGGCGGCATCTTTTACGAGCGCGAGTATTAAGCGCCTGGATGCGGAACCTCACCATAAATTGACCCGACCAACCACACCAGATGGGTGTGGCGGCGGAACGGGCAATTGAAAAACGGGCAGGGATGGCCCATCTCTAATCCAGGACAATTTGAGCCTTCAAGCGAGGAGTTCCGGCATGACAAAAACCTATTCCAAGTCCGATGATGCAATTGCGCAGCTGACGCCTGAACAGTTCCGCGTCACGCAACAGAGCGGCACCGAACGTCCGTTTACCGGTGAATACAACGACAACAAGGCGATCGGGATCTATGTCGACATCGTGTCGGGCGAGCCGCTGTTTGCGTCATCTGACAAGTTTGACAGTGGTTGCGGCTGGCCGAGCTTTACCAAGCCTATCGAGCCGGCTCATGTGACCGAGCTTCGCGATGCATCGCTTGGCATGGTCCGCACTGAAGTGCGCTCCAGGGACGGCGACAGTCATCTAGGCCACGTGTTTCCCGACGGGCCGCAGGATCGGGGTGGCTTGCGCTATTGCATCAATTCCGCATCGTTGCGGTTCATTGCCAAAGCCGACATGATGGATGAAGGTTATGGCGACTATCTTGACCAGGTGGAGGATATCTAGATGAGCGAACGTGCAGTTCTGGCCGGTGGGTGTTTCTGGGGTATGCAGGATCTGATCCGCAAGATGCCCGGCGTTGAAGACACCCGCGTCGGCTATACCGGTGGCGATGTAAAAGACGCCACCTACCGCAACCACGGCACCCATGCCGAAGGCATCGAGATCATTTTTGATCCGAACCGGATCAGCTACCGGGAATTGCTGGAGTTCTTCTTCCAGATTCACGATCCGTCGACGCCCAACCAGCAGGGCAATGACCGTGGCATGTCCTACCGTTCGGCAATTTATTACACCGACGATCGGCAGCGCCAGACCGCGCTCGATACCATCGCCGATGTCGATGCGTCGGGCTTGTGGCCCGGCAAGGTGGTCACGGAAGTCGAGCCGGTTGGTGACTTCTGGGAAGCCGAGCCTGAACATCAGGATTATCTCGAACGGATCCCCAACGGCTACACCTGCCACTTCGCGCGTCCCGGATGGGTGCTGCCCAAGCGCGACGCGGCCGAGTAGGCGAGATCCCCGAGATCAACGAGAGATGAGCGACCGGCATTGGCCGGTCGCTTGCATTTAGGCACAGCATATCAATGAGGACCAGGCCATGAGCATCGCAGGATTTCAGTTTGACAATTCCTACGCCCGCGAGCTTGAGGGCTTTTACGTGCCGTGGAAGGGGGCTGAAGTTCCTGGACCGCGGATGATCCGGTTCAACCGGCCGCTTGCTGATGAGCTGGGACTGGATGCCGAGGCGCTGGACAGCGAAGCTGGCGCGGCGATCTTTGCCGGCCATACGGCTCCAGAGGGTGCTGCGCCGTTGGCGATGGCCTATGCCGGACACCAGTTTGGCGGGTTTTCGCCGCAGCTTGGCGATGGCCGGGCGCTCCTGCTTGGCGAGGTGATCGATACAAACGGCATGCGCCGCGACATCCATCTCAAGGGCTCCGGCCGAACGCCGTTTTCGCGCGGCGGTGATGGCAAAGCGGTGCTGGGGCCGGTGTTGCGCGAATATATCATAGGCGAGGCGATGCATGCGCTTGGTGTGCCCAGCACCCGGGCGCTTGCAGCTGTTGAGACTGGCGAACAGGTGATGCGGCAGGACGGCCCGGAGCCAGGCGCGGTGCTGGCGCGGGTGGCCTCCAGCCATTTGCGCGTCGGCACGTTCCAGTTCTTTGCAGCCCGCGGCGAGACAGAACGGCTGAGGCAACTGGCCGATTATGCCATTGCCCGGCATTATCCAGAGCTTTCGGGACAGCCGGACCGCTATCTTGGGCTGCTCAGAGCGGTGCGGAACCGACAGGCGGCGCTGATTGCCAAATGGGTGCTGGTCGGCTTCGTGCACGGGGTGATGAACACAGACAACATGACAATCTCCGGCGAGACCATCGATTACGGGCCATGCGCCTTCATCGATGGCTACGATCCGGCCGCCGTGTTCAGCTCGATCGACCAGCATGGCCGTTATGCCTATGGCAACCAGCCGAAGATCGCACAGTGGAATCTGGCACGGCTGGCGGAAACGCTGCTGGATCTGATCAACCCTGACGACAGCGACGATGCCGTGCGGCAGGCTGGTGAAGTCGTCAATGGCTTTCCACTGGTCTATGAGCGCGCCTGGCTGTCGGGCATGCGGGCCAAGCTGGGGCTGGTCACCGAACAGGCCGGTGACATGGAGCTCGCCACTGGTCTGATGGCAGTGCTTGAAACCCAGAATGCCGATTTCACCCGCGTTTTCCGCAGCCTGTCCTTGGCCGTATCGGGCGATGCGGCCTCGACACGGGCGCTGTTTGACAATCCGGCCGGGTTCGATGTCTGGCTGCCGCTGTGGCAGTCACGCCTTGAACGTGAAGAGGTGCCGGTCGACGAGCGGGGGCAGACCATGAACCGGGTCAATCCGGTCTATGTGCCGCGCAACCATATGGTTGAAGCAGCACTGGCGTCGGCGACCAAGGGCGATCTGGCGCCCTTCGAGCGGCTGCTTTCAGTACTCGAGGATCCCTACACGGAGCGGCCGGGGCTGGAGGTGTTTGCGCTGGGTGCGCCGTCGGATTTTGGGCCCTACACCACCTATTGCGGCACCTGACTGCACCGGAGCCGGGGCATTGCTGATGGAAAAACCGTGCGCGGCGAGGCATAGTCATACCGGCGGGATGGTGGTGAGGCAGGGCAATGAACCAGGATATGCATTTCGATCTGGTGATCCTCGGCATACTCGGGACCTTTATCGTCTATTCGTTGCTGACCCGCCTGATTGACCGGTCACTGCTGACGCTGCCGATCATCTTCATGTGCCTGGGCTATGCACTGTCGGAGCCATTGCGCAGTGCCGCGCCACCCGAGGTTCTCAATGAGGGCAAACGGCTGCTGGCGGAAATCACGCTGGTGCTGGTGCTGTTTTCCGACGCGTCGCATGTGCAGTTCAAGCAACTCAAGCAAAGCTGGAAATTGCCCGCCCGGATGCTGAGCATCGGCCTGCCGCTCTCGATCGGGCTTGGCACGCTGGTGACCTGGCTGATCAGCCCCGAGGGCGGTATCGCCACGGCGTTGCTCACCGCTGCGGTGCTGACACCGACGGACGCGGCGCTGGGCCAGAGTGTGGTGACGAGCGCCAATGTGCCGGAAAAGCTAAGCGAGACCATCAATGTCGAAAGCGGCCTCAATGACGGCCTCGTTCTACCGTTCGTGCTGCTGGGCGCAATCCTGGCTTCAGCGGGGATGACAAATGCAAGCACCGACGGCCTGGCGCTGACAGCACTCATTCAGATCGTGCTTGGCCCGTTGGCAGGCATCGTCACCGGCTGGGTGGTGGCGCGATTGATGGATGTGGCGCAGGCGCGGCGCTTTATTGCGGCGTCAGCAGAAGGCGTGGTGTTCCTCGCGGCCAGTTTCGCAGCCTACGTGCTGGCAGAGGTGATCGGCGGCAATGGCTTTATCGCGGCTTTCGTCGCCGGCATGATCTTCGGCAACAGCTACAAGCACAATATCCGCTTTGTGCGCGAGTTCATGGAAGGCGCAGGGCTGCTCTTGACCATGGCGTCATTCCTGGTGTTCGGCGCGCTGCTGTTGCCCGACGGGCTGGCGCATGCCTCGCTCAAGACAGTGGTGATCGCGGTGATGTTTCTCACCGTGGTGCGGGTGGGCGCGATCTGGCTATCGCTCATTGGGTCAGGGCTCAAGACCAGCGAGAAGCTGTTTCTGGGCTGGTTCGGTCCACGCGGGCTCGCCTCGATCCTGTTCACGCTGGTGATCATCGATGAGTTCGAGTTCCCCAACGAGGCGGAGTTGCTTGCCTGTGTGTCGATGACCGTAGCGCTGTCGATCCTGGTGCATGGGCTCAGTTCGACGCCGCTGGCCCGGTGGATCGGCAAGCGGTGAGCTTTGGCCCGGATGTATGTTGATGCGTGTTGATGTGCCAGGCGCGCGTAGCTCAGGCCTTTTTCAGGAACTCGGTCCTGAGCACCAGCCCCTTGATCTTTTCGATCCGGCATTCGACTTCGTCGGGGTTGCCGGTCAGCCGGATGCCCTTGACCATGGTGCCGCGCTTGATGGTGGACGAGGTGCCCTTGACCTTGAGATCCTTGATCACGGTGACATTGTCACCATCGGAAAGCACAGTGCCGTTTGAATCCCGGGTTTCGTCGCTCATCTTGTCTGCCTTTCGAATTGAAGTGCTGACGGTTTAGCGCGCCGAATCGATCAGGGGAAGGGTATGCGGGCAAGAGCAGAGACTGGTACGTGCGGCAGGTCAGCAGGCCGAGGAGTATTTACCGGAGAGCCGACATGTGGTTGTCGTGTTAAGGGTCTAGTCCGGGCTTTCCAACACGGAGTTTCCCCATGACCAGTTTCGTCAAAACAAGTTGCATCGCTGTAGCCATATCCGCCGGCTTTGCCTCCGGCGCCATGGCCTCGGACATTGAAGTGGGCCCGCGCCCGGCCTTTCTGATCGAGAAAATGGCGGACGGCGCACTCAAGGAAAAGCTGCGTGCCTGTGCCGGCAAGCCGGTGTCAAAGACGCGGTTTTCGATCGGCCACCGCGGCGCGCCGCTGCAGTTTCCCGAGCACACTGCGGAATCCTACCGCGCGGCGGCGAAAATGGGCGCCGGCATCATCGAATGCGATGTGACCTTTACCAAGGACAAGGAACTGGTCTGCCGCCATGCGCAGAATGATCTGCACACCACCACCAACATTCTTGGGACCGACCTGGCAGACAAGTGCACCAAGGGGTTTTCACCTGCCGGTGAGGGCAAAGCGTCTGCGGAATGTCGGGCATCGGACATCACTCTGGCCGAATTCCGGACGCTGAACGGCAAGATGGATGCGGCCAACACCAAGGCAGTGACCGTTGAAGATTACATGGACGGCACCGCCGGCTGGCGCACCGATCTTTACGCGGCCGCCGGCGGCACGGTGATGACCCACGCCGAATCGATCGCGTTGATTGCCTCGCTCGGCGGCAAATTCACACCGGAGCTGAAAACACCCTCGGTGGAGATGCCATTCGACGGCTTTTCCGAGGCCGATTACGCGCAGAAGATGATTGACGAGTACAAGCAGGCGGGCATTCCCGCGTCCGATGTGTGGCCACAATCGTTCAATCTCGATGATGTTCTCTACTGGATCGAGAACGAGCCGGAGTTCGGCGCCCAGGCGGTTTATCTTGATGGCCGTTACAGCAGCGACGGGTTTGACATTCTCAAGCCGGAAACCTTCGAGCCTTCGATGCAGGAACTGGCGGATCAGGGCGTCAACTACATCGCGCCGCCGATATGGATGTTGCTGACGGTCGAAGACGGCAGAATCGTGCCGTCGCCCTACGCGCGTGAGGCGAAAAAGGCCGGTCTCAACATCATCGCCTGGTCGTTCGAGCGGTCTGGCTCTCTCGCCAATGGCGGCGGCTGGTATTATCAGTCGGTCAAGGATGTGATCTCGAGCGACGGGCAGATGTACGAGGTGCTGGATGTGCTGACACAGGATGTCGGGATCGTCGGCATGTTTTCCGACTGGCCTGCAACCGTGAGCTATTACGCCAGTTGCATGGGCTTGAAATAGGCCGGGTCGCGTCGATCCCGGGTAAACGTGATGGCCACGCCGCATTTTGGGGTGGCCTTTGCTTTTTTTGCAAAGGCGGATCGCAGCGGCTTCGAGGTAAGCAGCTAGCGGCAGTCGAGCGGCTCGACCTTGCTTACTTCGATTTGTGCGCCGTGATCATCAGTAGCAAGAAACCGGACCGGTTCGTCATCCTCGAAGACGGCGCATGTGAGGTGGCCGGAAGACACCGCGCCGGTGTCGAGCGCCAGGCGGTTGCGGTGCAGCTCGGGCAGCGCCGATTGCGTGACGGTGTGGCCGTGGACGACAATCTTGGGCAGGGCGGCCTTGTGGTCGAGAAATCTGTCGCGGATCCAGCGCGTGGTGACAGGGTCCTGCTCGCTGAGCCCGCGTTGCGGATCAATGCCGCCGTGGACGAAGACATGGTGTTCGGTCTCGACCATCCAGTCCGCGGCGCGAAGGATGCCTATGTGGGCAGGGCAGCCGCTCTCCAGTTGCCGGGCGATGGCATCGAGATCAGCGGTCTCGTCAATTCCGCAGGATTGAAGGGTCTCTGTGCCGCCATTGGGCAGCCAGCGGCCGGCGACCGCGTGGCGTTGCGCACGGCTCTCGGCATCGAGAAAGGACAGCAGGAACTCTTCGTGATTGCCGAGGATCAGGCGGGAGCCGGGATAGGTGTCCAGCGTGGCGATCACCAGATCCAGGCATTGCCGGCTTTCGGCTCCGCGGTCGATGATGTCGCCGAGGAAAATGATGTGCGCCTCGCGTCTGCCCGTGTCGGTGCGGATCGCCTGAAGCAGGACTTGCAGCAGATCGCGGCGGCCGTGAACATCGCCAATGGCATAAATGAGGGGCATTCCGGGGTCTCTTAGGTTCTGTTGGCCAGGCTTCACAGGCGGGCTGGGCATGGGCAAGGACCTAGCACTGCACCGGTTCGCCAGAAAGAGCAAAGAGGTGTGTGTCCGATCGCCCAGCCATCCCACCCGCAAACAAGCGGTTCAGGCTTGGTTTGGACATTAAACACGGGTTTTGGGCAAAGAGTCTTGGTCTAATTGGCATATCAGGGTTGAATTAAGGCCGTCTGGACGGCACATAGCGGGTGGATCGCCGCGTCTGGCGGCCTGCCGCAATGGCATCGATCCCCAACCAGGATGAATTACGTTTGAAAAAGCAAGTACGCACCGGCTTCACCGACCGCCGTCAGGATGCCATGGAAGCCAAAAAGAAGCTTCTGGAGAAAATGAAGGCTGCCCCGAAGCCGGATGACCCGGAAATGATCGCCAAGCGCGCCGAACGCGCAGCTGTGGCCGAAGCGCGCGAACTCCGCCGCGCCGAACGCGAGCGTCTCAAGCTGGAAGAGCAGGAACGCAAGGCGGCTGAGGCCAAGGCCGCCGAAGAGGCCGCCTACGCTGCGGCCAATGCCGACGCCATTGCCCGCGAAGCGGAAGAAAAAGCCCGCGCCGAAAACGCCATCGCAGAGATGGCCGCATTGAAGGAAAAACGCGACAAGCGTTACGCAGCGCGCAAAGCGCGGCGGTGAGGCCATTCTCCTCGCCCCTTGTGGGTGAGTAACGGATTCTGCTTCTGTCCCGCACATCCGCTCCGCCGTCATGCCGGACTTGATCCGGCATCCAGCAGGCGAGCGTCCGCGAGCCGGAAGAAACTGTTCAGATGCTTGGTCGATCCGCTGCCATGGTTCTCTCACCGCGCCGACGCGCTGTGGCTGGACCCCGGATCAAGTCCGGGGTGACGGAGAGCGAGGGAGAGACCGGTCTTCTTTTACGGTCTCGAATGTGGTTCGTCCTAACATTCCCTCCGTCGTCATCCTCGGCCTCCGAGCCGAGGATCCATTCCGTGATGCTGCAACCTGCGGTATCATCTCGTGATGACCAGTTATGTCTACATGCTGGCCAGCCGTAAGGATGGGACGATCTATATCGGTGTGACCAATGATTTGGGGCGGCGAGTTCCGGAGCATGCGAGCGGTACCGGCTCGCGCTTTACCAGCCGGTACGGGGTGCGTCGGCTTGTCTGGTATGAAGAACATTTCGACATCCGAGACGCCATCCAGCGCGAAAAACCGCTCAAGCGCTGGCCGCGGCAATGGAAGATTGATCTGATCGAGAAGAGTGATCCGGACTGGTTCGAGCTGTTTCGCGGCACCGGGTGGTGATTGGGGTACGGTTGGGTCAACTGTTTGGCCCGGTGGGGCAGGGACGCTGCCCTGAGATGGCGCGCCGTTTGCTGCGGCATCACGGAATGGATCCTAGGGTCGGGGTCCTAGGATGACGAAGAGTTTGGGGTGACCGTCTGTGTGCCGTCTTGGCCATCGTTCTGGCTCACTTCTCACCGTCGTCATCCTCGACCTCCGAGCCGAGGATCCATTCCGTGATGCGTGAATGCGGCTGGAGTCTTTCATCGCGCCGACGCGCGGTGACTGGACCCCGGATCAAGTCCGGGATGACGGGGAGAGGTTTGTCAGCGCTTGCGTAAATTTGGGCTTTTGAAATATAGGGCAACCTAGCCATAATAACGCATTTTTAACAAGTGTAACTTTGGGTAAGGTGGAGTAGTTTACATCTCTAGACTGTAATTGATTCTGATGCCAAGTCTTTCGATAACGTGACGTCATCTCTAATGATGATAATAAGCGTGTTTGAATGCAATCGATTCTTTTCCTTTCAATGTGCCTGCTACTTCAGGAATTGCTCAAATTACTATGGGGCTCTACAATTCATCTAAGTTATTCTATTATTTCGTTTTTTTGTAATAAGGTAGGATCAGCTGAATGGGTCGTCTGGTCCTTGGTTTCTGATTCATCAAGTGCCTTAGAGCCTACAATCGATGGAATAAGTTGGCCCGGAACTAGTAGAGGAGTTGTGGTGTTTTCAGACACACTAGAGGATTGAATATTCGATTGGTCTTCAATTTTAAATACAAAAAAAACATAAATGAAAAAGAATGAAAAAGAAAAGGCGAGGATCAGTAAGCCTGTTATTGAAGACTTCACAGCAAGCTTGTCTTTTTCAATTGTAAATTCGGATATTGATGATTGATCGTCTCTTCCAGTTAATGAAAGTTTGTAAGATATTGCAAGTTGAATTCCTGCAAGCAATACTCCAGAAAGTGTTATTGCGACTACCATCCAAAGCATTACTTCATTCTGAAATATCTGTCTCTCATATATGTTCTTTCGAACGGTTTCCATGTCAATTGCTGATTGGTAAAATGATTGTGAGTAACAATAACTAAGTATGTCTGAGTATGTACTAATAATTACGTCGCCAGTTTCAAATTTCGGTAATGTATCTGTGACGCATTCTTTAATTATCTCTGTTGCTTTTGACGTGGTTATCCAGTCGAAATTTAAAATTATTGAAACAAAGATAATTCGAAGATTGGAAAGCGTTTTTGTTGTTGTTCTCATCTAATGAATCCGATTATTGATTCATTTCCACTCTGGCAAGAGCATCGAACACCCCGCGGAACTCCAAGGGGGCCTGCATTGTAACAATAGCCGATACTTGTCACGCACATATATGTGAAACTTGGTCGAGGAAGCCCCATAGGACGGGGTACAGCCATAGGGGGGCGCATAGATCTGGGTGGCGCTACTGATTGTGGGCACATCGTAGATCGCGGATTGCACTGGGCTAATGCAACTTCGTATGCAAGGAATATTGTCGTAATAGTCAAGATTATAAATTTCAACTACGGTCCCCAAATGTTAGGCAAAGTGAGTAACCATTTTGATAAAGTATATTATATTATGGTTTGAAATTTATTTCAACGTTTTTATTGAGCGAGCAAGATGATGTTAAAGCCGATAGGCATTTACCGCTCGTCTAATGTTTCTATTAGCAATCGGCCCGGGGTTACCCCCAGGCCGATATCGTTAGACAATGCTCAATCTGACCTCAGCTGCACCCACTGGTGCTTCCACAAGTATCGCACTTCTCGCATGTCCCATTCCTCACCATGGTGAAGTTCTGGCATTCCATGCACATGTTGCCGGTGTAGCCCTGCATGATCGATTTGACGCGGCGGTCGGCTTCGAGCTTCTTGGCTGCGGCAGCGTCGTCGGCTGCCTCGTCGGTGAACAGGGCGTCGTCCATCTCGATCTCGACCGCCAGTTCCTCGGCGCGTTCCTCGTAGTCACGCTTGAAGGCGACAGCACCTTCGGAGGCGATGGCTTCCGGGTCGGATTTGACCGCCAGGTTGCCTGAGGACTTGCTGGAGGTGGTCTTGGCCGAGAACGAGGCGGTGATCACCGATGAGCCGGATGCGGGTGCCGGCGATGCCGCCTGGCCCTTTGGCTCAGCCGTGCCGCCCGCGTTTCCGGCAGTGCTGGTGCCGGTGACGACCTTGAGCGATGCGCCGCGGGTCAGGCCCTTGGAGAAGGGCTGCGCCTTGCCCTCGGAAATGCCCTTGCCAAGTGCGGTGTTGCCGAAGTCGGAGGTATCGACATGGGCCAGGTCGTTGCGCGCCAGGTAGGAGACGGCCAGCTCGCGGAAGATGTAATCCAGGATCGAGGTGGCGTTCTTGATGGCGTCGTTGCCCTGGACCATGCCGGCAGGCTCGAACTTGGTGAAGGTAAACGCCTCGACATATTCCTCGAGCGGCACGCCGTATTGCAGGCCGAGCGAGATGGCGATGGCGAAATTGTTCATCATCGCCCGGAAGGCAGCACCTTCCTTGTGCATGTCGATGAAGATCTCGCCGAGACGGCCATCGTCGAATTCGCCGGTGCGGAGATAGACCTTGTGGCCGCCGATGACGGCTTTCTGGGTGTAGCCCTTGCGGCGGTTGGGCAGCTTTTCGCGGTCACGGTAAAGCCGCTCGACGACGCGTTCGACGATCTTCTCGGTCACGCTGACGGCCTGGGCAGCCGCCGGCTGGGCCACCAGCGCCTCGATGGCGTCATCCTCGTCCTCATCATCCTCGATCAGCGAGGCGTTGAGCGGCTGGGAAAGCTTGGAGCCGTCGCGGTAGAGCGCGTTGGCCTTCAGCGCCAGCTTCCAGGAC